>Ga0105044_10000921_pt1 | contig 38044 bp, 31 predicted proteins | sample MAT01_FD_78092 | JGI IMG/M metagenome (GOLD analysis project Ga0105044, IMG submission 78092) | Freshwater microbial communities from Lake Fryxell liftoff mats and glacier meltwater in Antarctica - MAT-01 | ecosystem: Environmental > Aquatic > Freshwater > Ice > Liftoff microbial mat | place...
CAGGCGTTGACGAGGTTCAGGCTGCGCACGTCGCCGGCGAGGCCGATGTCCATGCGGTTCATGACGTAGCCGAACCCGAGCTCGGCGTCGGGATCGCCCCACCCGACCGAGCCGCCGGCGCCGAAGTGGCCGAACGAGCTCGGGCCGCCGAGGGCGATGATTCCCTGGTTGAGCATGAAGCCCAGACCGAACTCGACCTCCATGTCCATGAGGATGAAGTTGGGACCGTGGGTGCGCGGGGCGATGGCGGCCTTGACCTGATCGGCGGTGAGGAGACGGGTGCCGTCGACCTCGCCGACGCACGCGGCGTACAGGCGGGCCAGCGAGCGGGCGTCGCAGATGCCGTTGGCCGCCGGGATCTCGGCACCGTGGACGGCGCGGGTATTCCACACGTCCTGGTCGGCGAGCGCACCACCGGGGGCGTAGAGGGCCTTGCCCAGCGGCGTGTCCGGACCCATGAAGGCGGCCATCATCTCGGCGATCGGGTCCTGCTCGCCCGGCGCCTTGTTCGGGTCGGGCTTGGGGATCATCGAGATCAGCTTGCCGACCCTCGCCTCCTGGGACTCGGGCAGACCGATCCAGAGGTCGAGGTCGAGCGGGCCCGACACCATCTCGGCCAGCGCGGTGCCGACCGACTTCCCGGTGATGCGGCGGATGACCTCGCCGACGAGCCAGCCGTAGGTGGTGGCGTGGTAGCCGTGCTTGGTGCCCGGCTCCCACTTCGGGGCCTCGCCGGCGAGGACGTCGACGATGGGGTCCCAGGCCAGGACGTCCTCGAGCGTGCACGCGGTGTCCACCCACGCCAACCCGGCCTGGTGCGAGAGGAGGTAGGCGACGGGGATGTCCTGCTTGTTGTTGGCGGCGAACTCGGGCCAGTACTCGGCGACCGGTGACTCGACGTCGAGGCGGCCCTCCTGGGCGAGCATGTTGGCGACGACCGCCGTCATGCCCTTGGTGGTCGAGAACACCGGGATGAGCGAGTCCTCGTTCCAGGGCGCACCCGTGTCCTGGTCGGCGATGCCGCCCCACAGGTCCACGACCTTCTCGCCGCGGTGGTACGCGCTGAACGCGGCACCGACCTCGGTACCGGCGTCGAAGTTCGCCTGGAAGGTGTCACGAACGCCCTCCCACCCCGGCGCGGTCCATCCCTGGGTCTCGGTCACGTGGCCCCCTCGGCTCGTGCGGGTCGCCGTGGTGGCGGTCCCGTCGCCCCAGAACGTACATGCGTAGCTCCGTTGCCCATGACGTGACGGAGCTACGCATGTTCGTTCTGGGCCGGCTTCGCCGTACCGGTGAAGCGGGGCTGTCAGTGGCAGGTGGGACAGAGGCCGACGAGGTCGAGGCGGTGGTACTCGGTCTGGAAGCCGGCGGTCGTGCTCACCTTCTCGAAGGCCTTCTCGAGCGAGGTCTCGAGCTGGGGCGACACGGTGAAGTCCTCCATCGAGCCGCAGACCGAGCAGATGAGGTGGTGGTGGTGCTCGGTGAGGTCCTCGGCGAGCTCGAAGCGGGCGAACTCGTCGGTGGTGACCAAGCGGTGCACCACCCCGCCGCGCTCGAGCACCGCCAGGTTGCGGTAGGCCGAGCTCTGCGCGAGCGAGGGGTCGAGGCCGAGGAGCTCGGAGATGGTGAGCGGGCGGGTGGCCTCGTCGAGCAGCGTCACGAGCGCCCGCCGCCCGGTCGTGTAGCGCTGACTGTCGGCCCGCAGCCGCTGCGCTGCGGTGGTGTGGAGATCGGTTCGAGGGATCGTGGTCGGCGCCATGGGGTCACCCTAGCCCGGTTGGCGCCTGAAATGAGAACGACTGAGAACTCTGGGGAGCGGCGGGCCGCCGGCCGTCGAGCCCGGCGCCGTGACCTGTCGGTTCGCCATAGGCTCGGCGGCGTGAGCGCCACGACCGACCGTCCCGACCACGCCGGCACGGCCCCTGGCGAGCTCCTCGAAGCGCCCGACATCGCGCCGACCGTCCGCTCGTTCCCCGGCGCCCGTCGCCCCGATCGCAGCCGGTGGGTCTCGTCGGCTGGACTCCAGCTCGCGACCTACGAGTGGGGCCCCGAGGACGGCCGGGTCATCCTCATGGCCCACGGCGGCTTCGACTTCGCCGGCACGTTCGACGTCTTCGCCCCGATGCTCGCCGATGCCGGCTACCGCGTGGTCTCGTGGGACGCGCGCGGGCACGGGAGCTCGGAGCACCCGGTCCTCTACAGCTGGGGCGGCGACCTGCGTGACGCCGCTGCGGTCCTCGACACCGTGGGGCCCGACCCGGTCATCATCCTGGGTCACTCCAAGGGGGGCGGCGTGGTGCTCGACATGGCCCACGCCATCCCGCACCGCCTGTCGCACCTGATCAACCTCGACGGTCTCCCGTCGAAGCGGAGCTGGCCCGACCTCGCCGACCACGAGCGCACCAAGATGCTCCACGGCGAGCTGGAGGGCTGGCTCGACCGTCGACGCGTCACCGGCAAGCAGCGCAAGCCCGGCACCATCGCCGAGCTCGCGGCCCGTCGGGGCAGGTCCAACCCTCGCCTCTCGACCGAGTGGCTCGAGTACCTCGTGCCCATCGGGGCCAGCGAATCCGCCGACGGCTGGCGCTGGAAGATCGATCCCACGCTGCAGCCCGGCGGCTTCGGGCCGTGGCGGCCGGAGTGGTCGATGCAGCGGCTGCCCGGCATCGGCGTCCCGGTGCTCGGGGTCCTCGGCCTCGAGCTCGAGATGATGGGGTGGGGAACCCAGCCCGAGGACGTCTACCCGAACCTGCCACCCGGCGCCGAGTTCCACCCGCTCGAAGGGGTCGGCCACTTCGTGCACATCGAGCAGCCGCGGCGCATCGCCGACCTCGTCCTCGACTTCCTCGACCGGCGCAACGGCCAGCCGAAGGTGGGCGGCCGATGAGCACCTCCTCGGCGCCGGCGCCTCCCAACGTGATCTCGCTGACCCACGGCAAGGCAACCGTCGCCCTGCACCTCCTGCGCGAGGGCTGGGGTCGACCCCTCCTGATCCTCCACGGGCTCGGCGAGCAGTCGCCCGCCGCGGTGCCGGACCACCTCGACCCGTGGACCGGACCGATCTACGCACTCGATTTCATCGGCCACGGCGCGTCCACCGTGCCCAAGAGCGGCGGTTACACCGCCGAGGTGCTGATGGGCGACGTCGACGCCGCCATCGGCCACCTCGGGCAGGTCACCGTCTACGGCCGCGGGCTGGGCGCCTACATCGGTCTGCTCATCGCCGGAGGCCGGCCCACCGAGGTGCGCGGCGTGATCCTGGCCGACGGTCCGGGACTGGTCGGCGGCGGCATCCGTCCCAGCTCGCCCCACGTCGGCGAGCTGCAGGACCCGAGCGGGGCCACCCCCGATCCCTTCGCGCTTATCGAGCTGTCGCGCGACGTGCGCCCGCCGGACTACGCCACCGAGTTCGTGCGCCAGATCATGCAGTGGTGCCCGCTCGAGACCCCGATCGCCGTGTGCACGGTCGTCCGGCCCGAGTGGCTCGCCGCCGTCGTGGCCGAGCCCGGCGTCATCGACACCTCCATCGCCGACGCGCTCACCCTCTTCGACCCTCGCCCGCCCGCCTCCTCCTAGGCGCGGAGGCCGGCGATGACCGAGTCGATGACCGCGGCGATGAGCGCCTCGCGCCCGTCGGCATCGATGCCGAAGCCCATGGCGAGGACCTCGGCGCAGCCGTGGGCGACGGTCCACATGGTGAGCCCGGCGAGATCGGGATCCATCGTGCGCAGCACGCCGGCGTCCATGGCCTCGGTGAGCGCGGTCAGCGGAACCCGGAACGCGAGCGTCGCGGCGTCGAGCTCCTCGCCGGTCGGGGCACCGAAGGCGAGGTCGGGCGGAAAGAGGAACATGGTCTTGAAGAGATCCGGCTTGTCGCCCGCGAAGTCGATGTAGGCCCGGCTGAACTCGCGGATCCGCACCAGTGGGTCGGGGTCGTCGATGGTCTCGAAGGTGGCGATCAGGCTGGCGAACGCGGAGGCGGCGACGGCTCGGAGGAGGTCGCGCTTGTCGGTGACGTGGGCGTACAGCGCGGGTGCGGTGACCCCGAGCGCGGCGCCGAGCCGTCGCAGCGAAACGGCATCGAGGCCCTCCTTCTCGATCAGCTCGAGGGTGGCGGTGATGATGGCGTCGCGGGAGAGCGCCTCACGGGTGTCAGGAGTGAACATCGGTCCCGATTCTCGCACGGGCGATGCCGGGTGCCTGCCACCGGAGCAGCCGATCCGCTGATCGGGACCCTTGCGCCACCCTGGGGGTCCCGGTAGGTTAACGGTGTTCACCCGATCCGTCCCGGCCGGCTGGCAAGCCGCATCGCCTCGAGGACGAGCGGGTTCCGGACGACCAGGGGGAGTCACGAATGCCGATGCCACGATCGATCCTCGACCGATCCGGGATCCCGGATCTCGACCTGCGCCTCACGCAGGGGGCCTGGCCCGATGACCTCGCCGGCGAGATCTTCATCAGCACGTCGGACCTCGCCACCGCCCCCCGTCACGCCTTCTTCGGCGACGGCGTCATGGCCCGGCTCTCGCTGCGACCGGGCTCGCACGGCGCCGGTGACGGGACCTGGGCGTGGCGGTCGTCGGTCATCGACTCGCCGGCGCGGCGACTGCGAGAGGCCCGTCCCGACGTCTTCGAGGCGACCGCCCTCGGTTCCCGCTCGCCGTTCGGCTGGTCGAACGCCGCCAACACCGCCCCGCTCCCGTGGGGCGACCGGCTCTTCGCCACCTGGGACGCGGGCCGACCGGTCGAGGTCGACCCGGTCACGCTCGGCTTCGTCGCCGACGTCGGTCACCTCGACCATTGGGGCTCGGCCATGGACGCACCCGTCTTCCCCCTGGTTCCGAGCACCGCCCATCCGGTCATCGACCCCGATCGGGACTGCCTCTGGACGGTGGCGCTCAACCCGATCCTCCAGCAGGTCGAGCTCATCCGGTGGTCGGGCGACGGCAGCCGCCTGGAGCGGTGGCCGGTCGCCGATGCACCGGTGCCGCAGTCGATGCACACCATCACCCAGACCCGCGACTGGCTGATCCTCGCCGACTGCGCCTACCGGGTGGACCCCAACGAGATCTTCGACCTGGGCGAGCGCACCGTCACGACCTTCACCGACGAGCCGGTGTACCTGATCCGCAAGGACGAGGTCGATGCCACCGCGAACGGTGACCCGCTGCGCGCCCGCACCTTCCGTGTCGGTCCCGAGGTGATGCACTACTACGCGCAGTACGACGACACCGACGGCGTCACCGTGATCTTCGAGCACACGCACAACTCCGAGCTCGCCGTGCACGTGCGCCCCGACGACGTCGATGCCTTCGGCCGACCCGTCGATCCTGCGTTGGCCGGCATGTACAACCACCCGATGCACCCGGGTGAGGTCACCGTGCTGCGCTTCGATCCCGAGACCGGCACGGTCACCGAGCGCGCCCGCATGTGGGAGCCCGAGCGCTTCTACGCCACCCAGCTCTCGACCATGGACTGGAGCACCGAGGGCATGAGCGACCCCACGGTCCACCACATGGTCTTCAACGGGTTCCGGCCCGAAGCCATCGTGGGTCGCGCCATCGACCTGTACCGCGACCGGTTGCTCCCGTTCCCCAGCGAGGAGATCCCGGCGGCGGTGGCCACGCTCGACCGCCAGTCGCTCAAGCCGCTGGCCGAGCACATCTACTCGGTCGAGGACTACCCGACCTCACCGACGTTCGTCCCCCGAGACGCCGGCGCCCCGGCGGCCGCCGGCACCAGTCGCTACGCCGGCAGCGACCCGGGCGGCCACGACGGCTACCTCGTGGTCCCGGTGCTCCACGACGACGGCTTCCGCGTCGACGTGTTCGACGCCGCCGACGTCGGCGCCGGACCGCTCGCCACCCTCGCCGCGCCCAGCGGCGAGACCGTCCCCTTCCTCCTCCACTCGGCGTGGATGCCGCGCGCCGCCGCCCCGGACCCGTCGATCGAGCGTCTGCGCTTCGCCGACGAGCTCAGCCCCGACCGCCTCGCCCAGCTCCCGCCCGACCTCGCCAGCCTCGCCGTCGACGTCGCCACCGAGCTCGGCTGACTCACCGGAAATCTCGGCGCTCATGGTCGCATCCGACCGCCAGCGCCGAGATTTCGTGGTGGTGGTGACCGGTTGTGGTGGCGCCGCTACCAGGTGGGTTTGCGGGCGAGGAGCTCGCCGGCATCGTGGCCGGTGGCGGGGCGGGCCATGAGGTAGCCCTGGGCCATGTCGCAGCGGAGGCGACGGAGCTCGGTGAGCTGGCGGGAGGTCTCGACCCCTTCGGCGATGGCCGACAGGCCGAGGGTGTGGGCGAGGGTGACGATGGCGGTGACGATGGCCGAGTCGCTGGGATCGCTGCCCAGACCGTCCACGAACGAACGGTCGACCTTGAGGACGTCGACGGGGAAGCGGCGCAGGTAGCTGAGCGACGAGTAGCCGGTGCCGAAGTCGTCGACCACGAGCTTCACCCCGAGACGCTTGAGCTGGCCGAGGGTGTCCTCGCTCATCTCGACGTCGTCCATGAGCACGCTCTCGGTGATCTCGAGCTCCACCTGGGACGGGTTGATGTGGGTGTCGCTGATGATGGCGCGCACGTCGTTGACGAGGCTCGGGTGGCCGAGCTGGCGTCCGGACAGGTTGACGCTCAGCCGCAGGGGGTCGAGCGCGGGGATCGACGCCTGCCAGCGCATGACCTGGCGGCACGCCTGGTCGAGGACCCACGCGCCCATGGGGACGATGAGACCGGTCTCCTCGGCGACGTGGATGAAGTCGTCGGGCAGCAGCAGCCCGCGCTCGGGGTGCTCCCACCGGATGAGCGCCTCGATGCCCTCGATCGCGCCGGTCGTCAGCGAGATGATCGGCTGGTAGAAGACGCGCAGCTCGCGCCGTTCCTGGGCGCGTCGCAGTGCGTTCTCGATGTCCAGGCGGTCGACCGCGCTGGCGCGCATGGCGTTGTCGAACACCTCCCACCGGGCCCGGCCGCGCTCCTTGGCGCGGTACATGGCGGCGTCGGCGTCGCGGATGAGCGTGCCCGGCTCGGCGGTGACGTCGTCGGGGAAGGCGATGCCGATGCTCACCCCGACGAACACCTCCGACTCGTCGACCTCGAACGGCCCGCTGACCACGCTGTTCACCCGTTCGGCGACGGCAACGGCATCCTCGCGGGTCTCGAGGTCCTCGCAGAGCACGACGAACTCGTCGCCGCCGAACCTCGCGATGGTGTCACCCGGGCGCACGACCGACCGCAGGCGGTCGGCGATGGCGATGAGCAGGCGGTCGCCGACCCCGTGCCCGAGGCTGTCGTTGACGACCTTGAAGTGGTCGAGATCGAGGAACAGCACGGCGACCCGCTTGCCCTGGCGCTGAGCCCGATCGAGCGCCTGCTCGAGCCGGTCGAGGAGGAGCACGCGGTTGGGGAGGCTGGTCAGCGGGTCGTGGGTGGCCTGGTGGGCGAGCTGCGACTCGAACTCCTTGCGCTCGCTGATGTCGTGCATCACGCCGGAGAAGAACTCGAACTCCCCCTGCTCGTCGGTGTGGATGAGCAGTTGGGCGAGCACCGGCACGACCTCGCCGTCGGCCGAGATCGCGGCGAGCTCGCCGTACCACATGCCGTCTCGCTCCATGGCCGGGAGGATGTCATCGAGGATGCGGCGGGCGACCTGCGGCGAGAACTTGTCGAGGAAGTTGGCGTCATCGAGGCCGCCGTGGGCGGCATGGCCGAAGAAGGCGCGGGCGGCCGCGTTGAAGTAGAGCAACCGGCCCTCGCGGTCGGCGATGCCGACCAGGTCGTGGGTCGCTTCGAAGATGTCGATGAGCCGCTGGGTGTCGCGCTGGGCTTCCATCCGGTCGGTGATGTCGGAGATGGCGCCGACCGTTCCCGTGACGGTGCCGTCCTCGTCGGTCATCGGATGGGTGCGCACGCCGACCCAGCGGACGTCTCCGTCCGGACGCACGATGCGGTACTCGGCGACCATCGGCGGCTCGAGCACCGGCATGTCGTCGCCGAGGTCCTCGCCGAGGCCGAGGCGATCGCGGTCGTCGGGATGCACGAGCCGGCGGGCGCCGTACCCGAGCGCCTCGGCGGCGGAGACGCCCGTGATCTCCTCCCAGCGCTCGTTGACGTAGATGAGCTCGCCGTCGGCGTTCTGCTGGAAGATGCCCGTCGGCGACGACTGCGCGAGCGAGCGGAACAGCCGCTCGCTCCCGCGCAGCGCCTCCTCCATCTGGCGCTGCTCGGTGATGTCGCGGATGTGCACGACGATGCCGTTGATGGCGTCGTTGTCCGAGAGGTCGACGAGCGATGCCTCGATGTGGTGCCACGAGCCGTCGGCGTGCCGGACCCGCAACATGAGCTGGTAGAGCCCCGGCCGTTGGAGATCCTCGGCCCGGCCCTGCTCGACGATCTCGAGGTCGTCGCCGTGCACGAACCCCCGGCCGAGCTGGCCCATGATCTCCTCGGCCGGCCGTCCGAACATCTTCTCGACCGCCGGGCTCGCGTAGCTGAGCCGGCCGTCGTTGCCCACCACGGCGACCGCGTCCATGCCGTTCTGCACGAGCGCCTTGAACCGCTCCTCGCTGCGCCGCAGCGCATCCTCGGCCTGGTGGCGCTCGGTGATGTCGCGCAGGTTGCAGACGATCCCCTCGACGTGTGGGTTGTCGAGGAGGTTGACGCACGCCGCCTCGACCCACCGCCACTCGCCCCCGGCGCGCTGGGTGCGGAACCGGGCCGCCGACGAGCTCCCGGGCGCGTCGAAGAGGCTGATGAGCGCGGCGGCGGTCGAGTCGCGGTCGTCGGGATGGATGAAGTCGACGGCGTTGTGCCCGATGACGTCGTCCTCGGCGATGCCGGCGAGCTGGGTGAACGACGGGCTGACGTAGGTGGTCGTCAAGAGGCTGTCGAGGATCAGCACGACGTCGAAGCTGTTCTGCACCAGGGCCCGGAAGCGGTCCTCGCTCGCCCGCAGCGCCTCCTCGGCGAGCTTGCGCTCGTCGATGTCGCGGTAGTTCGAGACCAGCGCCTGGGTCTTGGGGTCGTCGAGGAAGTTCCGGGTGATGACCTCGGCCCAGCGGTAGGACCCATCCTGGTGGCGGACCCGCAGCTCGTAGCGGGCCTCGCTGGTGGGATCGGCAACGATCTGCCGCCACGCCGCCACGCCGAGGTGCACGTCGTCGGGGTGGATGTACGAGCTCGCCTCGGTTCCGATGTATTCGTCGAGCGCGAACCCGAACGTCCGCTGCACCGAGCCGGTCGCGGCGCGGATGATGCCGGTCCGGTCCACCAGGCTGACGACGTCGCCCGGGAGCTGGGACAGCGCGTCGAGCCGTTCGAGATCGGTGCTGAACGTTGCCGAGGTGTCGCCGACCCGCCCCGATGCGCTCATCGCCCGCAATCGTAGAGCTCATCGGCCACCCAGGGTGCTGGCGCCGCGCGGGCGCCGGATCGAACGCCGCCGGCGGCTCGCGCGCGGGTCGCCGGCCAGCGCGCGTCCGGCGCGTGGCGGGCGCGGCTTCTCAGTGGTCCTCGTCGAGGTCGCCGTCGCCGCCGTCGCCGCCGTCGTCTTCGCCGTCGCCGCCGTCGTCCTGGTGACCGGTCGTCGCGTCGACATCGCCCGTGGTGGCGGCGAGCTCGGCGACGACGTGCTCGACCTCGAGCCGGGCGCCGGCGATGCGGTCCTGGCAGAGGCGGATGAGGGACGCGGCGCGCCGCACCCGCCGCGAGAGCTGGTCGATGTCGACGTCGTCGTCCTCGAGCTCGGTGAGGATCTGCTCGAGCTCGACGACCGCGTCCCGGTAGCTCAGCGCGTCGAGGTCGCCGTGGTCGTCGTCGGTGCTGCCCTTGCGGGGTCGGGCCATCAGGTCGCATCCTCGGTATTGGGATCGGAATCGGTCGATGGTGGCTCGGCGCCGGTGCCGTCGGGGCGGAGATCGGTGCTGCCGGGAGTGAGATCGGTGGCATCGACGGTGCTGTGCACCGACCCGTCGGCGAAGGTGGTCACGAGCTCCTGACCGGGGTGCACGGCGGCGGCTCCGGCGACGGCGCGACCGTCGGCGGTTCGGGTGATCGACCAGCCGCGCGCCAACAGGCGCGCCGGGTCGGCGGCGTCGACGCGCGCGGACCGGGCGGCGAGGGCGGCCTCGCCGCGCCGCAGTGCCCGAGGCGCTTCGGTCACGAGGCGACGGCGGTGCTCCCGGCTCGAGGTCGTCGCCTGGTCGAGTCGGCGACGGGCGCCGAGGGCGACGAATCCACCCAGTCGATCGATCTCGTCGGTGGCGGCGACCGGGATGAGCCGGGCCGACCTCCCGGTCCGCGTCGTGGCGTGACCGAGGGTGGCGGCGTGGCGGTCGAGCTGTCGCCGGCCCGCGCCGGTGACCCGGTGCGCCACCCGATCGAGGTTCGCATGGCCGTGATCGAGGTCGGCCCGGGCGCGCTCGGCGATGGCGCTCCAGGCCCGCCGGGCGCGGTCGTGGGCGAGCGTGGCGTCGCGGACGAGGCCGGCGGCGCAGGCCGTCGGGGTCTTGGCCGGCCGGGCCGCCACCAGGTCGGCCACCGCCCGGTCGGTCTCGTGGCCGATGCCCGTGAGCACCGGGACGCGGAGCGAGGCGATGGCGCGGGCCAGGAGCTCACCGTCGAACGCCGCGAGGTCGGTGCGAGCGCCGCCCCCGCGGATCAGGGCGATGACATCGACGTCGAGCCTCGCCAGCGTGTGCAGCCCAGCCACGAGCTCGGACTCGGCGCCGGGCCCCTGCACCGAGGAGGCCACACACGTCACCCGCCAGGCGAGTCCACTGGCACCGAGCTCGTGCAGGAAGTCCTCCTGCGCGGCGCTGCCGTGGCTGGTCACGAGACCGACGCGGAGCGGGAGCAGGGGGTACGGCAGCCGGCGGTTCCGCTCCAGCAGGTCCTCGTCGGTGAGGGCGGTCACGAGGCGTCGCCGTTCGGCTTCGAGGCGCCCGAGGGTGTGCTCCGGGTCGATCCATCGCATCCGCAGTTGGAGCTTGCCCTGGGGCGGGTAGTAGTCGAGCGTTCCGCGGATGCGGATGTGCACCCCGTCGGCCATGCGCACCGAGCCGGTGCGACGCAGGAGCCGGTTCACCGCCTCCTTGTCGGTGCGGTACAGCGCCACCTGCATGACGGCGTCGGCCTGGCGGCCGTCGGCGCTCGGGTCGGCGAGCTCGAAGTAGACGTGGCCCGAGGCGGCGTGGCGCTTGAGGCCCCGCATCTCGCCCTCGACCCAGATCTCGTCCGGGAACCGTCGCGCGAGGGTCTGACGGATCAGCCGGTTCAGGTCGCCAACGGTGTAGGTCTCGTCGTCGGGTCCGGCCACGCGGCGACGATACCGGGGCGCCGATCGCCCCGACGACCGTCGCCCCGCGTGCCCCCGCCACCCCTGCCCCGCCGCCCTTGGCATCCACCCCCTGCGACTCCCGACACTCCGTGACCTGCGTCGCAAGTCATGCGTCGAAATCCACGAAATCACGACTCCCGACACGTAGGCCGTTTGCCCTATATCGAGCCGAAGGTGCAGCCGCGAACATGGTGCCCTCGGTTCGGGATCTGCTCCAGGGTCCGGGTCGTGGTCCTTTCCGATTCGTCGTGTGCTGTTCGGTCTGCGCCGCTGACCACCTGAAACATCGAGCAGGAGCCCGCCATCCTCAACGATCAGTACCTCGACCTCGCCACCTCGGACGACCATGTCCGGGATCAGGTGCACCTCGTCACGGGCGAACCGTTGCGCTGGACGGTCGCGCTCCGCACCGCGGTGGAGCAGTCGCGGGACGGGCTCGTGATCAGCGTCGCGACGACCGAGGATCCGACCATCCGGATCCACTTCGTGAACGAGACGTTCCTGACCCTGACCGGTTTCGGGCGTGACGAGGTGATCGGCCAGTCCGCGGGGATCCTCGTGGGTCAGGACACCGATCTCGACGCCCTGCGGCGCATCGAGACCTCGCTGCGCGCCGACGAGCGAATCACCACCGAGCTGGGCGTCGCCACCCGCGACGGTTCGAGCCGGACGGTTGCCGTCACCTACGAGCGCATCGTCGATCCGGACGCCACCTGGTACGTCTCGACCTACCGTGACCTCACGGCGCGGGCGGCGGCGGAGGCGGCGCAGTGGCGGGGCAGCGAGTGGGCCCAGGCGATCATGGGTGCGGTCACCGACCTGATCTGGGTCGTGGCGGCCGATGCGACCATCCGTTGGATCTCCCCGTCGGTCACCGAGCAACTCGGGTACCGGGCCGACGAGATCATCGGCACGCCGGCGGCACCGTTGCTGCACCCCGACGACTACGACCGGGCGATGGAGCACCTCGCCCAGGTGTTCGACGGCTCCGATCTCCCCTTCGCCGGCACGTTGCGGCTGGTGCACCGCGACGGTTCGCATCGCCGGGTCAGCGTCCACGCGGTGAACCACCTCGATCACCCGGCGATCCAGGGCTTCCTGATCACCAGCGTCGACCTGACGGAGCGATCCGTCGTCGAGGAGCAGTTCCGCAACCGGGAGATCTGGGCCCAGTCGCTGATGAAGGGCGGCTCCGACCTCGTCGTCGTCATCGATGCGACCGGCCTGGTCAGCTACGTCAGCCCGGCGGTCGAGCGCATGCTCGACCTCACGCCCGAGGACCTTCTCGGGACCGACCCGCGCGACCTCCTGCACCCCGACGACGTCGAACAGATCTCCGACGCGTTCGATGCGGCGCTCGGGGGCGGCACCGATCCCGTCCAGCTCGCGGCCGGCTCGAGGAACTTCGAGATCCGCGTTCGCCACCGGGACCAGTCGTGGTGCATCGTCGACGCTGCGGTCACCGATCTCACCAGCAACCCGGCCGTCAACGGTCTGGTGGTGAACCTGCGCGACGTCACCCGACGGCGCATGGTCGAAGACCTGCTCGCCGAACAGACCGAGCTGCTCGAGGCCATCGCCCGTGGCGCGCCCCTCCAGATCACGCTGCAGAAGATCACCCAGATGATCGAGCGCGTGATCGACGGTGCCAACTGCTCGGTGGGGACCCTCGATCCCGATGGCGTGATCCGAATCTGTGCCGCGCCGAGGCTGCCGCGCGACATCGTGAGCCTGCTCGACGAGCTGCCGGCGGAGTCGGTGGCCGGCACCGAGGTGCGCACCTCGAGCGGTGATGCGCTGGTCTACGACCTCCGCACCGACTCCGCCCTCGGACCACGCCAGGCGTTCGCCGGTCATGGGTTCGTCCTGTGCCGGGCGGCGCCGATCATGGCGCCGGGCTCGGGCGAGCTGCTCGGGTCCCTCGCCGTGTTCCACGTCGAGGACGTGCGCCTGTCGAACCTCGAGGCCGACCTGCTCGATCGCGCCCTCAACCTCGCCGCCATCGCCATCGAACGGCGCCGGTTCGAGGCGGCGCTGGAGCACCAGGCCCTCTACGACCACCTCACCGGCCTGCCCAACCGGGCCCTGCTGAAGAACCGCATCGAGGACGCGCTGGTCCGTGCGGATCGGCACGAGACCGGCGTCGCCGTGCTCTTCATCGACCTCGATCGGTTCAAGGTCATCAACGACTCGGTCGGCCACGCCCTGGGCGACGCGCTGCTCCAGGAGATCGCCGCACGCTTCAAGGACCCGCTGCGCCCGGGTGACACGATCGGTCGCTTCGGTGGTGACGAGTTCATGGTCGTGTGCAACCGGATCCCGAACGAGGCGGCCGCCGCGGCCGCCGCCGAGCGGTTCCTCGCGCAGCTGCGAGAGCCGGTCACGCTCGACGGCGGCAAGGTCTTCGTGACCGCGTCGTGCGGCATCGCCTTCGCCGAGGGCTCGACCGCCTCGCCCGAGTCGCTGATCCGCAACGCCGACGTGGCGATGTACCGGGCCAAGGACCAGGGTCGCAACCAGTTCGTGGTGTTCCAGGAGAACCTCGATCAGCAGGCGGTCGAGCAGCTGGCGCTGGAGCAGGCGTTGCGCTACGCCATCGAGAACGACGAACTGGAGATGTACTTCCAGCCGGTGGTGCGGCTCTCGACGGGCTCGATGAGCCACGTCGAGTCGCTGGTGCGCTGGAACCGTCCCGGTCACGGCGTGGTCAACCCGGGTGACTTCATCCCCCTCGCCGAGGAATCGGGCCTCATCGTGCCGATGGGGTGGTGGATCCTCGAGGAGGCGGCTCGCCGCGCCGCGTCGTGGCCGCTCCTGCCCGGAGGTGCCGAGGTCGAGGTCGCGGTCAACCTGTCGGCCCGCCAGCTGGCGTCGCCCGAGTTGCTCCCCACGGTCCGCGAGGTGCTCGAGCGCACGGGCCTCGCGGCGTCGCGCCTCTGCCTCGAGGTCACCGAGAGCGCCCTGGTCCGGGACGTGGCCCAGGCCAAGGAGTCGCTCGAACAGATCAAGTCGCTCGGCGTCCGCGTCGCCATCGACGACTTCGGGACGGGGTACGCATCGCTCGACTACGTGCGCCAGTTCTCCATGGCCGACTACCTCAAGATCGACCGATCGTTCATCGAGGGCGTCGAGAAGGAGGGCTCGCAGGAGTCGGCGATCGTCACCGCGGCCATCGCCCTGGCCCGCTCGCTCGGACTCACGGTCATCGCCGAGGGCGTCGAGACGCTGTTCCAGATGGAGGCCCTCCGCGACCTCGACTGCGAGTTCGCGCAGGGGTACCTGTTCAGTCGGCCTGTGCCCGTTGCCACGGCGATCGAGCTGTTGGCGTCGCAGCCGGCGTGACATCCTCGAGGCACGGGCGCCCCGACCGGGCCGTCCGGGCCGATCGATCACCCTGGGGGAGACGGACATGAGGTTGGAACCGCTGTGGATCGAGGCCGCGACCGATGACGGGCCGAGCCGGGCGCCCCTGACCGGGCTCCCGGTCACGGCGGTCCTGGGTCCGCTGGAGGTCCGGGTCGACGGCGGCTCGTTCCCCACCTTCACCTGGTCGGTGGCGAACACGACCGACCGACCGGTACGGGTGCGATCGGTGGCGCTGGTCTTCGGGGTCGTCGACGCGGCCGAGCCGCTGCGGCTGTTCCGCAACGGCTACCAGTCGTGGAGCCCGACGGGTGTGGTCACGTTCGGGGTCGACGTCGATCCCTCGACGATCGCGAACTTCGAGTTCCTCCAGTCCGCGCACCACGCCGATCAGCGGCGGGTGGCCGACGGCGAGCTGCGCTCCGAGATGGTCACGGTCCTGCGCGATGCCGACGTCCGGGGCGAGGGCCAGCCGGTGCTCATCGGGTTCGACGGTGGCGACCAGCACGACGGCACGTTGCGGATCCGCCGGGACGACGCGGGCGGGATCGTCCTGGCCGCCGAGGCCTTCCTCGGCGACGTGGTGCTGGCCGCAAGCGAGTCCCGTCTCCTGCACGGCATCACCATCGACGACGAGTCGGGCGTGGATGCCGCCAGCAAGCTCGACCGCTGGGCGTCGGAGGTCGGGCGCCGTCACGGCGCCCGGGTGGCCGCGCCGTACCAGGTGGGCTGGTGCAGCTGGTACCACTACTTCCACGACGTCACCGAGTCCGCCCTGCGCTCGAACCTCGCCCGCAGCGGCGATTGGCCCTTCGAGGTCTTCCAGCTCGACGACGGCTACCAGTCGGCGATCGGGGACTGGCTGACCACCAACGACAAGTTCCCCTCGGAGCTGGACGAGATCGCGGCGGCCATCGCCGCCGAGGGTCGGACCCCGGGCCTGTGGATCGCGCCGTTCCTCGCCGCACCGGACTCCCGGGTCGCCACCGAGCATCCGGAGTGGATGGCCCGCCACCTCGCCGCCGACGGCCGCGACACCGGACCGTTGCGCGGGTGGTGGAACGAACCGTGGGGCGGGGGCGACAGCGGGTTCATGTCGAGCCTCGACACCACCAACCCCGAGGTGCTCGAGCACCTCGAGGACCTGGGCCGCTCGCTGGTCGAGGCCGGCTTCCCGTACCTCAAGCTCGACTTCACGTTCGCGCCGAGCATCGACGGTGGGTGGTCCGATCCCGGCTTCACGCCCGCGCAGCGGGTCCGGGCGGGCTACGACGCGTTCCGCCGGGGCACCGGCGACGACGCGTTCATCCTCGGCTGCGGCGCCCCGCTCTCCCACGTGCTGGGCGTGGTCGACGGCAACCGCATCGGCCAGGACGTCGCGCCGCTCTGGGAGCTCGACGCGTCCGAGGAGGTCGTCGCCGGGTACCTGAGGGTGCAGCCGGCGACGCAGTACGCCTACGGCAACACGGTGGCGCGGTCGTTCCTGCACCGCCGGTTCTGGCTCAACGACCCCGATTGCCTGATGCTGCGCACCGCCGAGACCGACCTGTCACCGGAGGCGGCCCGGACGTGGGCGCACACCGTTGCGGTGTCGGGGGGCATGGCGCTCGTGTCCGACGACCTCGCCCTGCTCGACGCCGACGCGCGGTCCCTCCTCGACGAGGTCGTGGCGATCGGCCGCGAGGTCGACGCGTCGGCGATGCGCGGACCCGCTCCCCGCAGCGCCGATCTGCTGGAGCACGCCGTGCCGCAGCACCTCGATGCGGCGGGTTGGTCGCTCACGGTCGATCCGGCGACGGGTTCGTCGATCCTCGAGCGACCCTGACCCCACGCGCCGACCCAGGTCTTGGGCCTTTGGTCTTTGGTCTTTGGTCTTTGGTCTTGGTCGGGCACGGTCAGGGCGTGTAGCCCAACCCGTAGCGGCTCCACGCGGCGTCCGGGATGCGGAGGAACACGCCGTAGACCTGCTGGAGCAGCACCGGCACGATGTCGGGGTGCACCAGCGGGACGTGCCCGAGCAGGCCGCCACCCGTCCACTCGAGCCGCAGGGAATCGTCGGTGGTCATCAACCAGCGCTGCATGGTGTCGTCGATGATCAGCTTCGTGGCCTCGGGGTCGCGGCTCATGATCCGGTACCGCTGCAGGAACGCGCTGCTGGTGCGCTCGTTGATGCGACTGAGGCGCGTGTGCGGCCCCACCGTGAGCACCGGGAAGTCACCGGGGAAGGTGAACAGCAGGCAGGTGCGGTGGTCGTTGGCCGGGTCGTCGGGGTACGAGTAGGTGCGGTAGTCGAAGACCTGGACATCGATCCCCGCGAAGGTCCCGTAGACCAGCTCGGAGATGGGTTTGTCCGTGCCGTTGCGGAACAGCGGCATCTCGGGCATGCCCGTCGGGTTGTCGTGCTTGTACTGGCGATCGAGTTCCTCGGTGAAACGGAACCCGAACTCCCTGGCCAGCCCCCGCATGCCGCCCGCGTCCGCACCGAAACCCTGGAAGAAGTCGCTCATGTCGTTCCCTGGTTGTGGATGCCTGCGAGCGTAGACGTCGCGGGAAGGGGCCGGGCGCCGACCGTGGCGCAAAACGAATCGTGCCCCCACGACGGGGCGGGTCCGTCGTCAGGGGCACGAGTCGAAGAGGAACCGGCCCGACGGAGGGGTCGAACCGGTTCTCTGATGGATGTCGAACCGGAACGGGTGGGCTGTCCCCGTCCGACATTCCCTCAGCGCACCGCCGACGGTACGGACGCGACTTCAGCGAAGCATCAGGTGAAGGTCAAGATCTCGTCAAGAGCGTGGTCGGGTGCCGCGGCCGCACCTCGCCCACCGAGGATCCGGGTGCGGGGTGGGCGGGTTGTGGTTGCCACGTTCAGCCGGCGGGCTGGGGCTCGGCCCGGATCAGCGTGCGGTAGAGGTCGGCGTAGAGGCCGCCGGTGGCGAGGAGCTCGTCGTGGCGGCCCGCCTGGACGACCCGACCGTCGTCGAGGACGACGATGTGGTCGGCGGAGACGATGGTGGACAACCGATGGGCGATGACGATCGAGGTGCGCCCGACGAGCGCTCGGGTGAGGGCATCCTGGACCAGGGCCTCGTTCTCGGCGTCGAGGTGGCTGGTGGCCTCGTCGAGGATGACGACGGCCGGGTCCTTCAGCAGCATTCGGGCGATGGCCAGCCGCTGCTTCTCGCCGCCCGACAGGCGGTAGCCCCGTTCGCCGACGACCGTGTCGTAGCCGCCGGGGAGGCGGGCGAGGACGTCGTGGATCTGCGCGGCGCGGCAGGCGGCGACGATCTCGGCCTCGGTGGCGTCCGGGGCGGCGTACCGGAGGTTGTCGAGCACGGTGTCGTGGAACAGGTGCGGATCCTGGCTGACGACACCGATCGTGGCGCGCAGGCTGGCGAGGGACAGGTCCCGGACGTCGTGACCGTCGATCAGGACCGCGCCGCCCGAGACGTCCCACAGGCGGGGGATCAACGAGGTGAGGGTGGTCTTGCCGGCGCCGGACGGGCCGACGAGGGCGACGAGCTGGCCGGGCTGAACCTCCAGGCTGACTCCCTGGAGCACGAACGGTGCCTCGGGCGACGGGGTGCCGTCGGCCTCGGCCGCCGTCTCGTCGGCGGTGCGACCGGGCTGTTCGAGCGAGGCCAGGAACCGATCGGTGGTGGTCGGGTACCGGAACCACACGTCGTCGAAGCGGATGTGCCCGGCCGGTGCCTCGAGGGCGATGGCGCCCTCGGGGTCGGTGATGGGGTTGGGCTCGTCGAGCACCTCGAAGACGCGGTCGAACGACACGAACGCGGTGAGGATGTCGATGCGGGCGTTGGTGAGCGCCGTGAGCGGTTGGTAGATGCGGGTGACGAAGGCCGCCATGGCGACGAGCGTCCCGACCGTGATGGCGCCGTTGATGACCGACAGCCCGCCGAGCCAGTAGACCGCGGCGGTACCGAGCGCGCCCACCAGCCCGAGGGCGATGAAGAAGGTGCGGGCGTAGAGGGCGGAGCGGACACCCAGGTCGCGCACCCGGTCGGCACGGAACGAGAACTCGTCGGTCTCGCGCCGGCGGTCGCCGAACAGCTTGACGAGCAGCGCCCCGCTGACGTTGAAGCGCTCGGTCATGCGCGAGCCCATGTCGGCGTCGTAGTTCATGCCCTCGCGGGTGAGGGTCTGCATGCGGCGGCCGACCCGCTTGGCCGGGATGATGAACAGGGGGAGCAGCACGAGCGCCACGAGCGTCAGGCGCCAGTCGAGGATGAACATCGCCACGAGCGTGGTGCCGAGGACGATGACGTTGGAGACGACCGAGCCGAGGGTGCTGGTCAGTGCCCGCTGGGCGCCGATGACGTCGTTGTTGAGCCGACTGATGAGCGCGCCGGTCTGGGTGCGGGTGAAGAACGCGATCGGCATCTGCTGCACGTGGTCGAACAGGCGGACGCGCAGGTCGAAGATCAGGCCCTCACCCACCTTCGACGAGAAGAACCGCTCGCCGAACGACAGCGCGGCGCTCGTGACCGCGAGCAGCACCACGACGAGCGACAGCTTGGTCAGCAGGGCGGCGTCGCCCTGCGGGATCGCGTCGTCGATGATCTGGCGGAACAGGAGCGGGGGGCCGAGGTCCGCAACGGCGGCACCCACGATGATGGCCACGAACGCCACGAGCATGCCCCGGTAGGGGCGGGCGAACTCGCGCAGGACGCGCCGGACGAGCGCGCGGCCGACCGACGCGCCCTCGAGGGTCTCGGGATCGGTTCGGAACATCGAGTGCATGGCTGGCCTCCCTCGCCCCTCAGGCTAGAGCCGTAATCCGGTAATCGAGCGAGTCCGAACGGCGGGAGCCGACGGTAGCGTCGTCTCCACGAACGACGGCCAGGCACCGCCTGGCATCGTGTCCCGCCGATCCTCTCCTGGAGTGTCCCATGCCCACTGCGTCTGCCCCCGCCGTGTCGTTCTTCTTCGACCCGGTCTGCCCCTGGACCTGGCTGACGTCGCGCTGGCTGGTCGAGGTCGCCGAAGCGGAGGGCTTCGCCATCGGCTGGCGGACCTTCAGCCTGGCCATCGTGAACGCGGACAGCGAGCACATCCCGGAGCAGTACCGGGGGCCCATGAAGGCCGGCCTCGCCGCCTCGCGGCTCCTCGAGGCCGCGATCGAAGCCGGCGACACCGGGGCGGTCGGCGAGCTCTACACCGAGCTCGGGCGTCGCTGGCACCATGACGATGAGACGCCGTCGGTCGACACCGTGGTCGAGGTGGCCGGCCTCGTGGGTCTCGACGCCTACACCGACGCGGTGGCGGACGAGTCGTGGGACGCGAAGCTGCAGGCATCGATCGACGAGGCCAAGGCGCTCGCTGGTCCCGACGTCGGCTCGCCGGTGCTGCAGATCGGGTCCCGCGGCATCTTCGGCCCCATCGTGTCGCCGGCGCCCGTCGGCGCCGGGGCGCTCGACCTGTGGACGCTCACCGGGCGGCTCGTGGACGCGCCCGGCTTCTTCGAGCTCAAGCGGGGCCGCACCGAGGGCCCCGTGTTCGGCCCCCGTCCCTGATCGGCGGGTACCTCACCGGACGCGCGGGTGGCCGCCCGAGGGCGGCCACCTGTCGTTTGCTGCTGCTGCTGCTCCGGCCGGGCGGGCCGGGGGCGATGGCGGAGGGTGTGGGATTTGAACCCACGGTGACCCAAGGGCCACAACGGCTTTCGAGGCCGCCCCATTCGTCCGCTCTGGCAACCCTCCGGGTGCGACACTAGTCGGCTCCGCCGACCGTCCGGAAAGCCGATGCGGTCGTCGAGCCGGCGCCGCTCGCCGCCGGCGGGGTGCCCGAGCCGTCAGCGTCGCTCGGCGAAGAAACCGGTGAGGAGCGCCGCGCAGGCCTCGGCCTCGATCCCGGGCGTGACGGGGAACTCGTGGTTGAGCCGGGGGTCGGCGGCGACGTTGTAGAGCGAGCCGGTGGCCCCGGCGTCGAGGTTGGGGGCCCCGTAGACCAACCGACCGATGCGGGCGTTGACGAGTGCACCGGCGCACATGGTGCACGGTTCGAGGGTGACGTAGAGGGTGGCGTCGTCGAGGCGCCACCCCGCTCGCTGCGCCGCCGCATCGCGCAGCGCCAGCAGCTCGGCGTGGGCCGTGGGGTCGCCGGTGCGCTCGCGCTCGTTGTGCCGGGCGGCGACGACGACCCCGTCGACGACCACGACCGCCCCGATGGGCACGTCACCATGGGCGAGGGCGGTGCGCGCCTCGTCGAGGGCCAGGTGCATCGCCGTCACGTCGTCCACGGGGACAACGTAGTGGCGCCCGCGACGGGTGCCACCTGAACCCCGAACCGGTGCCCGGCCCGGGGTTCGATGACGCCGCTGGCGGAGGGAGTGGGATTCGAACCCACGGTGAGTTTCCCCACACACGCTTTCCAAGCGTGCCGATTCGGCCGCTCTCGCACCCCTCCTGGGTGTCCGCCGACCCGCCTCGGCTGGTGCCGGACGGGACTGCGGTCCGACAGGCTATCCTCTTGGCTGACCCACGCTCGCATGTGATGGTCGGGTCCTGTGCAACCAGAGGCCGGGAAACAGGTCAGGGCCGGAAGGCAGCAGCCTTCAACGGAATCTCTGGTGTGCCGCAGATCGCCTGACCATCACATGGGAGCGTGGGTCGTTCCGCGCCCGGGCCCGCCGGTGGCGTTGCCATCGTCGTCCGGGTCGGGCGCCGGGGTCCGCGCCCGGCGGCCCCGCATCGCCGACACTGGGTCAGACCCGCGGGTCACGCGGTACCTTGGCGGGCGCGGGCCTGGGACCGACGACGTGGAGGAACGATGAGCAGCGAGAGCCTGCGAGAGCTGATGGACCTGATCGGCCTGGCGGCCGCCTACGGGGGGGTCGGCCTGATCATGCTCGTCATCGGCGGGATCGTGATCGACGTCCTCATCCCGGGCAACCTGCGCAAGCAGATCTGGATCGACCGGAACCTCAACGGCGCCATCTTCTTGTCGAGCGCCATCTTCGCGCTCGCGATCATCGTGGTGATCGCCATCCGCAGTGCCTCCGACGACCTCGTGGTCGGGCTCGTCGACACCGCGGCGTACAGCCTGTTCGGCATCTTCGTGTTCTCGATCACCTTCCTCGTGATCGACCTGCTGACCCCGGGCAAGCTGGGCGACACCCTGATCGAGGACCGCTTCCACCCGGCGGTCATCGTCAGCTCGATGGCCAACATCGCCATCGCCCTCGTCATCGCCGCCTCGATCTTCTGACCGGCTCCGGGCCTCCCGGCAGGTGCCCCCGGGGTTCCCGACCGACCGGACCGCCCCGGCCACCGGGGCCGACGGAGGCGGGTGTCGGGAGGCGCCGGTAGAGTCGGCGGCGATGGCCTACCAGTCGCTGTACCGGCGGTATCGACCGCAGAAGTTCGCCGAGGTTCGGGGGCAGGACCACCTGGTCCGCGCGCTCCGCAACGCCGTGATCGAGGGCCGGGTCGGCCACGCCTACCTCTTGAGCGGCCCGCGTGGCACCGGCAAGACCTCCACGGCCCGCATCCTCGGCAAGGTCCTCAACTGCATCGACGTCGTCGACGGGGAGCCGTGCGGCGTCTGCGACTCGTGCATCGCCGTCGAGGAGGGCCGGTCGTTCGACGTCCACGAGCTCGACGCCGCGTCGAACAACGGCGTCGAGGCCATCCGCGACCTCATCAACCGGGCGTCGATGGGCTCGCCGGGACGCACCAAGGTGTACATCCTCGACGAGGTCCACATGTTGTCGATGGCCGCGTCCAACGCGCTGCTCAAGACGCTCGAGGAGCCACCCGACCACGTGGTGTTCGTGTTGGCGACCACCGATCCCGAGAAGGTGATGGCCACCATCCGGAGCCGCACCCAGCAGTTCGAGGTGCACCTGCTCTCGGCCGACGAGCTGCGCAAGCTGGCGGAGTACATCGTCGACGACGCCGGGCTCGAGGTCACCCCAGAGTCGATCGAGTACGTCGTGCGTGCGGGCGCCGGCTCGGCGCGGGACATGGAGTCGGCGCTCGACCAGGTGGTGGCCGCCGGAGGAATCACCGACGACCTCGACGCCGTCAACGAGCTGGTGGCCGCCCTGTGCGAGCGCGACACCGGCCGGGCGCTCATCGCGGTGGACGGGGCCATCAACGCCGGCCGGAGCCCCCGGGTGCTCGGCGAGCGGCTCATCGCCCGGCTGCGTGACGTCTTCCTCTCGGCCATGAACGCCGATCTCTCCCGGTTGTCGGACGAGGACCGCAAGCAGGTGGCCGACCAGGCCGGACGGATCGGCCCGGCCGGGGTCACCCGGGCGCTCGAGGTCCTCGGCACCGCGTTCACCGGCATCCAGGACGCACCCGATCCGCGTGTCGTGCTCGAGGTCGCGCTCGTGCGCCTCACCAAGCCCGAGGCGGATCACTCGCTCGAGGCCATCGTCGAGCGCCTCGAGCGGCTCGAACACGGGTTGGGCCCGCTGGGTTCGCCACCGCCGCCGGCGCCGCACCAGACCGTGCATCCCCACGTCGACCCGGCCGAGGTCACCACGGCGCGCGCCGACGAGCACGACGCCGACCCTGGCGCGGACTCGGGGCCCGACCTCGCCGACGAGGGCGACACGCCGGACCCGGGTCCGGGTCCGGGCCCGGTGGTGTCCGGGGCCGGCGCGGCCAACGCCGCACGCGAGGTGCTGGCGGCCCGCAAGGGTGCGGCCGGCGCCGCCCCCAAGCGTCCCGCCGCGGCGCCCCCCCGATCGGCTCCGGCGGCCGACACGTCCCCGCCACCGCGGCGCGGTGGCGCGCCGGCGTCGGCGGCACGGCCGGCGACGGCTCCTGCCGCCGCGTCGGCCCCGGCATCAGGAGCACTGGCCGCTGCTCCCGCACCGGATCCGGCGTCCCCGCAAACGGGCCCACCACCGGCACCCGGCGGGGCGCTCCCGACCCTGCTCGAGCTCGAACGGGCGTGGACCGGCACCATCAAGGAGTCGTTGCCACGCAAGATCCGCACCCGCTTCGATGCCGGCACGTTCCTCGAGGTCGGCGCCGACGGACGGGTGCGGTACGGCCTGCCGAACCAGCACTACGTCGGGCGCTGCGAGGAGCTCCGCCCCGAGGTCGAGGCCGCGCTCGGCGCGCACTTCGGGGTCCCGGTGCCGCTCCTGATCGTCGTCGACGGCGACGCCCAGGCCCCGCCCGTGCGCGGCGCCGCTTCCGTCCGGCCGCCGGTCGAGCAGGACGAGGCCGTCGACCTCAGCTCGCTCACCGATGCGGACGTCGGCGCCACCGACTCGGTCGAGCGCATCGCCCAGGTGTTCCCCGGGGCCGAGCTGGTCGACGACATCGACCGCTGACCACGCGTTGCCGACCGGGCGCCCGGCGGCGGACCACCCGACGCGCCGGCACTTGCGGCGGTCAACCGGTGGTCGCTCCGGAGCCCGGCGGCGTGCCCGTATCCTGAACCGGCCGCCGCTCGCACGGCGCCACCCACCCGATCGACAGGAGCACCCCGATGCCAGGCGACGAAATTGGCGACGACGCGATTCCCGACATGGGGTCGCTGCTCGGCATGGCCATGGAGATGCAGCAGCAGATGCTCGCCGCCCAGGAGCAGGCCGCCGAGACGCTGGTCGAGGGCCAGGCCGGAGGCGGCGTGGTGCGCATCGAGGTCACCGGCGGGCTCGAGTTCCGGGCCGTTCGCATCGATCCCGACGCCGTCGATCCCGACGATGTCGAGATGCTCCAGGATCTGGTGCTTGCTGCGCTGCACGACGCGGTCGCCCGGGTCAACGAGCTGACCCAGGCAGCCAACCCCTTGGCCGGCATGGACCTGGCCAGCCTCGACCTCGGCGGCATGGGTCTCGGTGGGCTCGACCTCGGCGGCATGCTCGGCACCGGCGGCGACGTCCTCGAGGTCACCGAGGGCGAGGACGACGAGGACGACGAGGACGACGGAGACGACGAGGACGACGGAGACGACGGGTTGGCGACGCGGTGAACGTCCGCGTTGCTCGCCTCGCCGCCACGCCGGGCACCGCTCGAGCGCGGACCTGATGGGGGTCTACGCCGGCCCCGTCCAGGACCTGATCGACGAGCTGGGACGTCTCCCGGGGGTCGGACCGAAGTCGGCCCAGCGCATCGCGTTCCACCTGCTCAAGCTCCCGAAGCAGGATGCGCTCCGCCTGGCCCGCTCCATCACCGAGGTCAAGGACCGCGTCTCGTTCTGCACCCGGTGCTTCAACATCGCCGAGGGTGACGAGTGCGGCATCTGTGCCGATCCGCGCCGCGACGCCACCGTGATCTGCGTGGTCGAGGAGCCGCGCGACATCGTCGCCGTCGAGAAGACCGGGGAGTTCAAGGGGCGCTACCACGTGCTCCAGGGAGCGCTCAGCCCCATCGAGGGCATCGGGCCCGATCAGATCCGGGTCAAGGAGCTCCTGGGCCGCCTCGACGACGAAGGCATCACCGAGATCATCCTCTGCACCAACCCCAACATCGAGGGCGAGACCACGGCGATGTACATCGGGCGCCTGCTCAAGCCGCTGGGCCTCCGGGTCACGCGCATCGCCAGCGGGCTGCCCGTCGGCGGCGATCTCGAGTACGCCGACGAGCTCACCCTCGGTCGTGCGCTCGAGGGGCGGCGCGAGGTCGACGTCGACTGATCGACCGCCGGCGCCCGCAGACGACGCGGCTCGCCCGGGCGCGGTCGCGGCCGGACCCACGGCGCACCGCCCTATCGTGGTCGAGATGACCGGGACGACCGAGGCGGCCTCCGCCGCTGCGACCTCGGCGGTCCCGGGCGGGTCCCGGCACCGCGCACGGGGCGCGGTCGCGTTCCCGGTGGTCCTGGTGCTGGTCATCGCGGTCACGGTCGGCGTGTGCCTGGCCCTCACCCGCGACGACGGCGCCGCCACCCCCGAAGCAGCGGTGGACGATCTGATCGACGCGGTCTCCTCCGGCGATGCGGCCGGTGTGCTGCTCGCGCTCCCGCCCGCCGAGCGACAGGCGCTCACGGAGCGGGCCGACGACCTCACCGGCACGCTGCGGTCGCTGGGCCTGGTCGACGGCGGCGACGGCGACCCCCCGGGGCTGCCCTCGCTGGTGATCGACGATCCCCGCGTCAGCACCACGCCCTACGCCGAGGACGTCGCGGCCGTCGACCTGATCGGCGGTCAGCTGACGATCGCCTTCGGTCCTGAGGGTGACGGGCCGCTGACCGAGGCCGGTCGGGACCTGCTCGAGGGTCCGGAGAGCACCGCCCCGGATGGGTCGGGCACCATCACCCGCGACCTCGCCCAGCAACCGATCCGACTCATCACCATCCGTGAGGGCGGCGGGTGGCACGTCAGCGTGGCCTACAGCGTCGTCGACGCGTTGGTGGCAGGTGGCGGCACCGCGCTTCCGGCGATCGGCGACGGTCCCTTCGGCTACGGCGCCGCCACGGCCGAGGCCGCCGTGGTCGACCTCTTCACGGCCTACGCCGACAGCGACCTCGACCGCCTGATCGCCCTGCTCGCCGTCGACGAGGCCCGCAGCCTGTACGACTACGCGCCGATGATCCTGCCGGGCACGACCCAGCTCGTCGAGGACCTCCGGGCCGGTGGCGCCTACGACGTGCAGCTCAACTCGATCAGCACCGCCGTCGAGGGATCGGGCGGGACGCGGCAGGTGCGCGTCACCGGCCTCGACCTCGACATCCGCGACCAGGTCCGCAAGCTGCACCTGGTCCTCCAGGACGGATGCCTCCACGTCGACTACCGCATCGACGACGACGACCAGCCCTACGAGCGCTACGACATCTGTGGCGGCGAGTGGGACGACCCCGAGGCGGCCACCCGGCCGCTCGACAACGCCGTCGGCAACGCCGCGGTCTTCGGCGGCGGCGCCGAGCTCCCGAGCTTCACCGTCATCGAGCGCAACGGCCGGTGGTTCATCAGCCCGATCAGCTCGCTGTTCGACGCCACGGTCGACACGCTGGCCGCCCTCGACGCCGCCGACCAACGGGCGTTCCTGGAGCGCCTCACGCGCAGCGGCCGAGCCGGGGTGGGCGAGGGTCTCATCGGCAACCCCGTGCCGACCGAGCTCTCCCCCGAAGAGAGGGCCGCCACCCTCGTCGCCCGCTGCGACGCCCTGCTTCCCGACGAGCCATCGACGGCGCCGGTCGATCCCGGCGCGGTCGGCGGGGCGGCTCCCGACACCAGTGGAGCAACCGCGGCGCCCGCCACCGCCGAGACCTTCGCCGGCGCCACCCGTCGCGACTGCATCGACCGCCTCGTCCGCACCGGCTCGATCGCGTGGGACGCCATCCCCGAGGACCGCCGAGGCGGTCTCGCCCCGCCGCCGCCGCCCCCGGCCTGAGCCCGCGGTCGGTCCGACGTCGAGGTCGGTCCGACCGGTGCGGTGGGGTGGTCGTCAGGGGAAGGTGCGGCACCGGGCGATCAGGAACCAGCTACCGCCGGTGCGGGCGAAGGTCAGCGGCTCGACCCGTCGTCGCTCGGTCGGGGTGCCCGTCACCCTGGTGTACGGCGACGCCGATGCGGTGGTGACGCCCGACCACGGTCGGTGGTACGCCGACCAGCTCGTGAACCCGGACCTCCGGGTGGTTCCCGACGCCGGCCATCTCGTCGTCATCACCGAGTGGGCGTTCATCCTCGACGCGGTGACGGCCCGAGGCTGATCGCCGGACGCGCACGGGCCCCGGTGTGAACCGGGGCCCGTGGGACAGCGGGTGATCGGGGAGCGGCGGCGCCGCCCCGGATCAGACCTGCAGGAGGATCGCGTCGCCCTGGCCGCCACCGCCGCACAGCGCGGCTGCGGCGAGACCGCCGCCCCGGCGCTTGAGCTCGAGGGCGACGTGGAGGGCGATGCGGTTGCCCGAGGCTCCGAGCGGGTGACCGAGAGCGATGGCGCCGCCGTTCACGTTGGTGATCTCGTCGGTGATCCCGAGCTCGGCCATCGACGCCAGGCCGACGGCGGCGAAGGCTTCGTTGAGCTCGAACAGGCTGACGTCGCCGACCGACTTCCCGGCCTTCTCGAGGGCGGCGAGGATCGCCCGAGACGGCTGGTTGAGCAGCGACGCGTCGGGCCCGGCCACCTGGCCGAAGCCGACGATCTCGGCGAGCGGCTCGCGGCCGAGCTTCTCGGCGGCGGCCTTCGAGGCCACGATGACGGCCGAGCCGCCGTCGGAGATCTGCGAGGCGTTGCCGGCGGTGATGTTGCCGGCCTTGTCGAACGCCGGACGGAGACCGCCGAGCGACTCGGTGGTGGTGTCGCCCCGGACGCCCTCGTCCACGCTGACCACGAGCGGGTCACCCTTGCGCTGCGGGACCTCGACGGCGACGATCTCGTCGTCGAACAAGCCGTTCTTGGCGGCGAGGGCGGCGCGCTGGTGCGACGCGGCGGCGAAGTCGTCCTGCTCGTCGCGCTCGATGCCCGCGGACGAGGCGTACTTCTGGGTGCCGGCGCCCATGGCCACCTGATCGAAGGCGCAGAAGAGGCCGTCGTGCATGAGCGAGTCGACGACGCTCTGGTCGCCGAGGCGGTAGCCGGCGCGGGCGTTGGGCAGCAGGTACGGGGCGTTGGTCATCGACTCCATGCCGCCGGCGATGACGATGTCGGCGTCGCCGGCCTGGATCATCTGATCGGCCAGGTAGATGGCGTTGAGGCCCGACAGGCAGACCTTGTTGATCGTCGTGGCGGGCACGTTCAGCGCAAGGCCGCCGTTCACCGCAGCCTGGCGGGCGGTGATCTGGCCGGCGCCGGCGCCGAGCACATGGCCCATGAAGACGTAGTCGATCTGCTCGGGCGACACGCCGGCACGCTCGAGCGCGGCCCTTATGGCGAAGCCACCCAGGTCGGTGGCGCTGAACCCGGCGAACGCGCCGGAGAGCTTTCCGATCGGTGTACGGGCTCCCGCGAGGATCACAGAACCGGCCATCGAAGACTCCTTGCTACCAGGTGGACCCGCGCGTCGGCGTGGCCCCCTACCCTTCGCCTCCCGTGGCTACGGAGAGGTCGTTGACGCTGGCGGCAGTGTAGGGACTGAGGGGCCGAACCGGCCAGCGAGCGCACGCTCAGCGGCTCGCCTGGGGCGAGGGGTCGCGGTCGCTGGCTGCGGGTCCCGGGGTGGCGGGCGCTGCGGCCCGGGCGTGGTCGGCCGTCGCGATGGCGGCGCGCCGGGCCGGCTCGGCCGGCTCGTGATCGGGCCCGGCGGTGGGATCGGACCGAACCTCGGCCTGGAGTGCAGCCTCGGACCGCTGCGCGTGCTCCACCGCCCGGTTGACGGCGCGGCGGACCATGCGGAGGGCGGGATCGTCCGCCGAATGGTCACGGCGACCGGTACCGCTCGTGTCGGGACCGCCGTCGTCCTCGTTCGGGTCGGGTCCGTCGATGTCCAGGCTGAGGCTGCCGAGCCGCACGTTGGGGCGCAGCGCGGTGAGATCGACCACCGGTCGGCTCTCGGACCCGGTGAGCATCTCGACGGCGGCGGCCACCCCGGCCTGGGCCTGGTGGAGCCGGCGCAGCGCCTCGCGCTCGGCGCGCAGGATCTGCTCCGCGTGGCGCCGGGTGCTGGCCGCCACCTGCTCGGTGTGGTCGTCGGCCTGACGGCGTGCGGTCTCGATCAGCTCGGTGGCCGCGCGCTCGGCGTCGGCCACGATCGCGTCGGCCTGCTCCTGGGCCGTGATGAGCACGCGCTTGGCGCGATCGTGGGTCCACGCCGCGTCGGCATCGGCCTGCTGGCGCAGCTCCTCGGCGCGGGCCGTCGCATCCTGGCGCTGTCCCTCGATCTCGAGCGAAGCCTGGTCCCGCAGGAGGGCGACCGCATCGTGGGCCATGCGCAACACGTTGGCCACCTCGCGGCCGAGGCGGGTGAAGTCGTCTCCGGCATCGGCCGCCTGCTCCTCGGCCACCGGAAGGCCGGCGGGGGAGGCGGTCGCCGGCGGTCGGGTCGTGTGCAGGGCCAGCCGGAGCGCAGACGCGACCTCGAGGAGGAAGTCCCGAACCTCGTCGCGGTCGTACCCGCGATCCTCGATCGCGAACGTGCGCCGTTGGATCTCGTCGGGACTGAGATGCACCCGCTTCGCACCTTCCATCGCCCGCCATGGGCCGAACGGACTAGACCGTCGTGGGCAGCGTAACGAACGCGCCACGGGAGGGAAAGGGGCGATCCGCCCGTGCCGTCGGGCTCGGACGGGCTCCCTGGCCACGCTTCGACCGTCTGGGGCCCGCAGCATCGGTCCCACGCGCCCGTGGCGGTGCGCCCGTGACCGTCGCCTCTGGCGCGGACCGAGCCCCGCACCGATCCGCACGCGGCGGCACCACGAACCGAGCGACCCGACCGGGGCCGAGTTGCTCGGTTCGCCAGGGGGAGGCTGTGGGTGCGGCGAGCCGCGGCGATCGCGGGTCAGACGGGGAGGTTGCCCGTCGCCGAGCGGGTGGAGCCGTGGTCCTTGTAGGCCGAGATGGTCCGTTCGGCGATGCGCATCTGGTGGATCTCGTCGGCACCGTCGGCGAAGCGGGCCCACCGGGCGTGTTGGGCCATCGATGCCAGCGGGGTGTCGGTGGAGTAGCCGAGGGCGCCGTGGACCTGGATGGCGCGGTCGATGATGCGGTTGAGGCTGTTGGCGACGAAGTGCTTGGTCATCGACACCTCGGTGCGGAAGTCGTCGCCCCGGTCGATCAGGTAGGCGGCGTGCAGCACCATGAGCTTGCTCTGGTAGAGCTCCATGGCGGAGTCGGCGATCATCCACTGGATGCCCTGCTTCTCGGCCAGGAGCGAGCCGTGGCTGAACCGGTTGAGCGAGCGGTCGACCATCATGTCGAGCGCGGTCTCGGCCTGGGAGATCCAGCGCATGCAGTGGGCCAGGCGGGCCGGACCGAGCCGGTACTGGCCGAGCCGGTGACCGTTGCCGCGACCGCCGAGGATCTGCGAGTCGTGGATGCGGAGGTCCTCGATCACGATCTCGCTGTGGCCGGTCGAGCCGTGCATGGTCTCGACCTCGCGCACGTCGTTCCACCCCTCGGTGGGGATGTCGACGATGAACGCGGTGTTGGCGCCCCGCGATCCCTCGGGCACGTCCGGCTCGGTACGGGCGATGAGGATGGCGAACTGCGACCGGCGGGCGTTGGAGATGAACCACTTGTGCCCGTTGATGATCCACTCGTCACCGTCCTTCTCGGCGTGCGTGCGGATGAGGGTGGGGTCCGAGCCGGCGACCTCCGGTTCGGTCATGGCGAAGCACGACATGGTGAAGCCGTCGCAGAGCCTCTTGAGGTAGTTCGCCTTCTGCTCGTCGGTGCCCCAGTGCAGCAGGGTGTGCATGTTGCCCTCGTCGGGCGCCGCGCAGTTGAGCACCCACGGGCCGAGCCGGGTCTTGGCCGCCTCCGACTGCACCATGGCGAGCTCGACGTGACCGAGGCCCATGCCGCCCCACTCCGTCGGCATGTGCGGCATCCACAGACCGATGTCCCGGGCCCGCTCCCGGAGCTTCAGGATGATCTCGATGTAGGTATCGCGCGTGAGGACGGTCTCCTCGTCGTCGAACCCCTCGAGCGCCGGCCGGACCTCGCTGTCGATGAAGGCGCGCACCCGTGTGCGGATCTCCTCGTGCTCGGGAGCGAGGGTGAAGTCGATGGCCATGGGAGATCTCCTGGGCGGCGGGGGAGCCGAACGTCGATGATGTCAGACGATACCTCGGCAAATTCAGGCAAGTGCATGATATCGGCCCCGCAGTACCATGGCAAGCCGAGGAGAAGCGATGGCACCGAACCCCGAGATCACCCAACGCCAGTTGATCAGCGCGGCCGAGAAGCTGTTCGCCGAGCGGGGCATCGACGGCGTCTCCCTGCGCGAGATCACGGTCGAGGCCGGCGTCCGCAACTCCACCGCCCTCCAGTACCACTTCGGCACGCGCGAGGGCCTCGTGCGAGCCGTGCTGAGGAAGCACTACGGCGACATCGAGGTGCACCGGGGCGCGCTGCTCGACGAGTACGAGCGCGAGGGAGCACACGACCTCCGCGCCCTCGTCGCCGCCTACATCCGGCCCCTCGCGGCGAAGCTCACCGATCTCGATGGCGGTCGCGAGTACCTCCGCATCACCGCCCAGCTGGTGAACCGCCCCGGCTTCCAGGCCCGTGAGCCCGACGACGACGGCCGCCGGGACACCACCTATCGCTGGCGCATGCTCCTCGCGCCGCACCTTCCCGACGTCGCGGTTCGGCGGCTGCACCCGCGCTTCACCGCGATCCGGGTCACGTTCATCGAGCTGGCCCGTCGCGCCGAGCAACCGCCCGCCCGCAGCGAGCGCCTCTTCACCAGCCACCTCATCGACCTCGTCACCGGCCTCCTCGCCGCGCCCCTGTCCGCCGAGACGCTCGAGATCATCGACGAGTCGTCGCGCCGCCGCGCCGCCGCGCCGACCGCGTAAGCGCCCACCCCGGCCGTCAGGGTCGGCGGCCAACATCCGAGCCGGGGAACCCGTCGGGTCGGGGTTCCCCCTGCAGGGGGCTGGGGACCCGTCGGGTCCGTGTTGGCTGTGGCGGGACCGGAGCTGGTCGGGTCGCCGGGCGGGGGCGGGCGCCGCCGTACGATCAGCGCCGTGCGGATGCGATCCACGACGAGCGCGAGGTAGTCGGCGATGCCGCTGCTGCGCGTCACCTGTTCGCCGGACCGGACCGACCACATCGTGCACCTGCTGCTCACCGAGGAGGGGGCCACCGAGCTGACCGTCGTGGCGGCGGGGAGCCGGTTGACCCACGGCGACCTGATCCTCGCCGACGTCCCGCGTGCGACGGTCGACGACATCCTCGAGCGCATCGCCCTGGTGCACGCTCACCCGGACCTCCACATCGCCGTGCAGCAGTCCGAGCGCCTGGTCCCGCCCCAGGACGACGACGGCGCCGACGAGGAGTCGGTCATCTGGGCCCAGGTCGTCCAGGACGTGCACGAGACTGGCCGCCTGTCGTGGATCAACGTCTCGCTCATGGTCGTGGCCGCGTGCATCGCGGCGATCGGCATCATCCAGGACCAGCTCCTGCTCATCGTCGGCGCCATGGCGCTCAGCCCCGACTACTTCCCGGTCGCCGATGCCTGCCTGTCGATCGTCCGCCGCGACTGGCGTCGTGCGAAGCTGGCCATCGGCACGCTCCTCGTGTCGTTCGGCGTCGCCATCGTCGGTGCGTGGGCGCTGACCGAGGTGCTCGGTCGCACCGGCATCGTCTCCGCGGCGACGGCGCCGCTGCAGGAGCTGACCCTCTTCATCTCCAGGCCCGACGCCCTGTCGATCGTCGTGGCGCTCTTCGCCGGCGTCGCCGGCGCGCTCGCCATCACGCTCCCCGATTCACGCGGACTGGTCGGCGTGTTCGTCTCGATCACGACCATCCCCGCGGCCGCGAACATGGGCGTCGCCCTCGCCAGGAGCGACTGGAGCGAGCTGGGCGGCGCCGCGGTGCAGCTCCTCGTCAACATCATCAGTCTCCTCGTCGCCGGCACCCTGACCCTCGGCGTCCGTCGCCGACTCGGCGACCAACCCGGCGGCGCCGTCTCGTAGCGGTGTCGTCGTACGTGTCGGCCGGGCCGACGGCGGTCGGCGGCGCCGAAGGCCGTGGTCGTGGTCGTGGTCGTGGTCGTGGAACAGGCGGCGGCCGGTGTCGGTGTGCCGGTTAGCCTGATCCCTCCCCATGGCCGCCACCCCTGCCCTCCTCCCGCCCCGCGCGCCGTTCACCGTGGCGGTGCACAACACCCGGTCCCGGCGGGTCGAGGCCGTCGAACCGTTGCGCCCCGGCCATCTGGGCATGTACTCGTGCGGGCCGACGGTCTACGCGCCCCAGCACATCGGCAACATGCGTTCGCAGGTCGTGGCCGATCTCCTGCGGCGGGCGTTCGCCGCCAGCGGCCTGCAGGTCGACCACGTCATCAACATCACCGACGTCGGTCACCTCACCGGCGACGCCGACGACGGTGACGACAAGCTCGAGCTCGCCGCCACCCGGTCGGGGGAGTCCGCCGGCGAGATCGTCGCCCGGTACACCGAGCAGTGGCAGCAGGATCGATCGCTGCTCGGGTGCGCCGAGCCGACCGTGCTGCCCAGGGCCACCGACCACATCGCCGAGATGATCGTGATGGTCCAGGCCCTCGAGGCGGCGGGCAACACGTACCGCACCGACGACGGCATCTACTTCGACACGTCGACGTTCGAGCACTACACCGACCTCACCGGCCAGGACCTCGCCGCGATGGAGACGACGGGACGGGTCGAGGGCGTCGACCTCAAGCGCCACCCCGCCGACTTCGCCCTCTGGAAGTTCTCGCCCGACGGTGTCCAGCGCCAGCAGGAGTGGGACTCGCCATGGGGCGTCGGCTTCCCCGGCTGGCACATCGAGTGCTCGGCCATGTCCACCAAGTACCTGGGCGACCAGTTCGACGTGCACACCGGTGGCGTGGACCACATCGCCGTCCACCACACCAACGAGATCGCCCAGAGCGAGTGCTCGCTGCACCTGCACCCGTGGGTTCCGTACTGGGTGCACCACGAGTTCCTGAAGCTCGGCGCCGACAAGATCTCCAAGTCGTCGGGCCACACCCTGGTGCTGTCGGACCTCATCGATCAGGGTTTCGACCCGCTCGCCTTCCGCCTCTTCCTGCTCCAGGCCCACTACCGCTCCCAACAGGACTTCTCGATCGACGGCCTCGGCGGCGCCCAGGCCGCGCTCGAACGCCTGCGCCGGCGGGCCGCCGACGCCCGCGACGACGCCGCGGCGCGGGGTCTCGAGCTCGACCCGGGGATCGCCCAGCCGTTCCGGGACCGGTTCTGGGCGGCGATCGCAGACGACGTCAACACCCCCCAAGCGCTGGCCGTGGCGTTCGAGCTCGCCCGCGCCGCCGATCTCTCCTCCGCCGAGGTCTACGCCCTGCTGGTCGACTTCGACGACCTGCTCGGCCTCGACCTCGCCGACGCGCCGTCGACCACCGCCGCCGACGTCGCCGTCGATGACATCGACCCCGCCGCCCAGGCGTTGCTGGCCGAGCGCACCGCCGCGCGCGAGGCCAAGGACTGGGCGCGAGCTGACGCCATCCGCGACCAGCTCGTGGCCGGCGGCTTCGAGATCATCGACACCGCCGCCGGCCCCCGCCTCCGCCGCACGTCGAGCTGACGCAACGGCGCCACCGCGGCGACGGCGGCCACATCGGCGGTTCAGCGGTAGTAGCCGATGGCGTCGATGACGAAGTCACAGAAGCCGACGTTGGCCTTCACGGCGAAGCGGGCCTGGTCGTCGAGGGCGCACACCGCCGGAGGAGGACTGGCACGCGCCGACGCCATCCGCGACCAGCTCACGGCGTCCGGCCTTCGAGATCATCGACACCGCTGACGGCCCCCGCCTCCGCCGCTCCGCGGGCTGACCGTCCCGGCGGGACCTCGTCGGGTGCCGACCGGCGACGCCGGCCATCGGGCGCGGAACCTCCGGTGCGCTGCCCCTCGGGCGGCCCGTGTCGTTCGATGTCGTCGGGCTGCTGGTCCCTGGTGATGAGGACCTTCGGCCCTGCCGGTCGGCCGGCGACCGGCAGACGATGCATCCGGGCGAACGGTCGCCGGACGAGCTGGGGGCGGACCGATGAGGATCGTGGTCACGGGAACCGAGGGCAGCAGCATCGATCGAGTCGAGCGCGAGCTGCAGGCGGCCGGCCACGAGACGACCTCGTGTTCCGGTGAACCGGGGGGTCGTGGCCGGTGCCGTGGCACCGAGGACCGCGAGGCATGCCCGTTCGTCGGCGGCGTCGACGTCATCGTCGCGGCACGTGCGCGACCGCTGCCCCACCTGGCCAAGCAGGAGCAACTGGTCGAGTGCGTGCTGCTGAACGAGGTCCCGCTCGTGGTCGTCGGCAGCACCGATTTCAACCCCTACGGCAAGCGGGCGACCGTGCTCGTCGAGGGTTTCGACGAGGTGGTCGATGCCTGCGAGGCGGCCGCAGTGAGCTCGGAACCGCCCAGCACCTGAGCCCTGCTCGCCCGCTTGCGCGCCTGGTCGTCGAGGGCGCGAACCACGCTGTCGGTGAGGAGGGTGCCGGCCTGTTCCGGTGTTCGGTGGCACCGCCGGGGAAGGCGATGGCGTTGCCGGTGGAGCGGTCAGCGGCCGGCCAGTAGCTTGTCGCCCATGCAGCAGATCCTCGAAGCCATCCAGAGCGGTGCGTCGGGCGACGACATCGCCAACCTGCCCCTGCCCGAGTCCTACCGAGCGGCGTTCGTCCGCAAGGAGGACATCGCCATGTTCGAGGGCCTCGAATCCGGGGACAAGGACCCCCGCAAGGCGCTCCACATCGGTGAGGTCCCCCTGCCGGAGCTGGCACCCGACGAAGCCGTCGTCGCCGTCATGGCCAGCTCGATCAACTTCAACACCGTCTGGACGTCCATCTTCGAGCCGCTCCCGACCTTCGGGTTCCTCGAGCGCCTCGGGCGCGAGTCGAAGTGGGGCGCCCGCCACGACCTCGACTACCACATCGTCGGTTCCGACGCCTCGGGCGTGGTGCTGCGGGTGGGGTCGGCCGTGCGCAAGTGGAAGCCGGGCGACCGCGTCACCATCCAGTGCAACCACGTCGACGACCAGGATCCGTCGTCCCACGACGACTCGATGCTCGGTGACAACCAGCGCATCTGGGGCTTCGAGACCAACTTCGGCGGCCTGGCCGACCTCACCGTGGTCAAGGCCAACCAGCTCATGCCCAAGCCCACCCACCTCACGTGGGAGGAGGCGGCGGTCAACGGCCTCTGCAACTCCACCAGCTACCGCATGATCGTCTCCCCGCACTCGGCCGACCTCACCCAGGGCGAGGCCGTGCTCATCTGGGGCGCCACCGGCGGCATCGGCGGCTACGCCGTGCAGTACGTGCTCAACGGCGGCGGCACGCCGGTCGGTGTCGTGTCGTCGGAGAACAAGGTGGCGATGCTCAAGGAGATGGGCTGCGAGGCCGTCATCAACCGCAAGGAGAAGGGCTACCAGTTCTGGGCCGACGAGTTCCACCAGGACGAGAAGGAGTGGCGCCGCCTCGGCAAGGACATCCGTGGCCTCATCGGTCGAGACGTCGACACCGTGTTCGAGCACCCCGGCCGCCAGACCTTCGGAGCCTCGGTGTTCGTCACCGCCCGCGGCGGCAAGATCGTCACGTGCGCCGCCACCAGCGGCTACATGATCGAGTACGACAACCGCCACCTCTGGATGAAGCTCAAGCGCATCATCGCCAGCCACTTCGCCAACTACAAGGAGGCGTGGGCGGCCAACCAGCTCATCTGCGAGGGCAAGATCCAGCCGATGCTCTCGAAGGTCTTCTCCCTCGAGGACACCGGCGAGGCCGCGTGGCAGGTCCACAAGAACTTGCACGAGGGCAAGCTCGGCATCCTCTGCCTCGCGCCCGAAGAGGGCCTCGGCATCGACGACCCCGAGTTCCGGGCCAAGGTCGGCGAGGACAAGATCACCCTCGCCCGGCGCTTCGCCTGACGTTCCTGCCGGTCCGGTCGAGTGACCGGACCGGCACCGGACCGGCACCGGACCGGGTGGCCTTGATCGGAGTGGAGGGCCGATGGGCGCGTGGCGCAAGGACCCGTGGGACAGCGACGAGGCGGCCGACTGGTTCGGTGACCTCTGGGAGGGGACACCGGTCGTCGACCGCCGGTTGACCGCGCCATGAGCATGAGCGGGCTGCCGTACCACCACGACACGGCGGAGAAGATCCGGATCGCCAGCGGGCTGCCGCGGCAACCGGGGCAGACCGACGAGCCGCTCCCGGCCGACGTCGACGATGTGAGCGGTGCCGGGGACGAGGACTACCGTCGAGACGGCCACGATCACCCCGATGGAGGAGCCATGCCGGTCACCGCCCGCAACCCGAACGAAGCCGGCGAGAAGGACGACCAGTCCGTCGAGTCCGCGAACGTCGAGGGCCTGCTCACCGAGATCGATCACATCGCCATCGCGGTGAACGACCTGGGCGACGCCATCGACTACTACCGCGAGACCTTCGGTGCCGTCGTCGACCACCGCGAGGTCGTCGAGAGCGACGGTGTCGAGGAAGCGCTGCTCAAGGTGGCCGAGTCCTACATCCAGCTCCTCACCCCCACCCGGGACGACTCGCCGGTAGCGAAGTACCTGGAGAAGAAGGGCGAGGGACTCCACCACATCGGCTACCGCGTCGCCGACTGCGCTGCGGCGCTCGAGGCCGTCAAGGCCCAGGGCGGTCGGGTCATCGACGAGGCGCCCCGACCCGGCTCGCGCGGCACGACCGTGGCGTTCATCCACCCCAAGACCGCCTTCGGCACGCTCATCGAGCTCGTCCAGGAGTGACTCCCGGCTGAACGAGTGCGGCCCCTCGACGCGCCGCTCGTCGATGCTCGCCGTCA
>Ga0105044_10000924_pt1 | contig 37977 bp, 34 predicted proteins | sample MAT01_FD_78092 | JGI IMG/M metagenome (GOLD analysis project Ga0105044, IMG submission 78092) | Freshwater microbial communities from Lake Fryxell liftoff mats and glacier meltwater in Antarctica - MAT-01 | ecosystem: Environmental > Aquatic > Freshwater > Ice > Liftoff microbial mat | place...
ATTGACTTTGAAGACGGCTTTGGTAATCGCCCCGACGAGGAGGAGGATGCAACAGCCGTCAATGCGGCTAACGAACTGGCAATAGGAATGAATGAAAAAACAATTTCTCCTTTCATTGGAATAAGAATAAAGCCTTTCACCGAAGATTTAAAAAGCCGTGGTGTCAGAACTATGGATATTTTCTTAACTACGTTATTGGAAAAAACAGGAGGGAAGCTTCCAGGCAATTTCATTGTGATGCTTCCAAAAGTAACCATACCAGAACAGGTTACCACAATGGTTCGTTTATTCGAGATCATTGAGAAGAAAAATAATTTGACTCCCGGCACCTTAAAGATGGAAACAATGGTGGAAGCCACCCAAATTATTATGGATGATGAAGGAAGAAATCCATTAATGAAAATTATAAGAGCCGGCGAAAGAAGATTGATTGCGGCCCATTTTGGTACGTATGATTATACAGCTTCCTGCGGTATCACCGCCAAATATCAGACAATGGCTCACCCTGTTTGCGACTTTGCCCATCACATGACCAAAGTAGCATTAGGTGGCACCGGAATATTTTTATCAGACGGCGCTACGAATGTAATGCCCGTTGCCCTGCACCGCGGTGATAAACTAACTGCTAAACAATTAAAAGAAAACCGGCAATCGGTACAGAATGCCTGGCGAATTGGATACAATCATTCCATGCATTCACTCATCAATGGGTTTTACCAGGGGTGGGATTTAAACCCTGCACAACTGCCCATGCGTTATGCAGCTACGTATAATTTCTTTTTAAGCAGCATTACTGACGCCACTCACCGCTTGAAAACATTTGTTGACAGAGCTGCTATCTCCACACTAACCGGAGATATTTTTGATGACGCAGCAACGGGACAGGGATTACTCAACTTCTTTTTGAAAGCGATGAACTGCGGAGCCATCAGTGAAGAAGAAGCTATGGCAACCGGGTTAACGACAGATGAAATCCGCAGCCGGTCATTTTACAAAATATTGCAGGGAAGAAGAAAGAGTTAGCCACAGATTACACGGATTAACACAGATGAAAAACTGCTAACACATTTTTTGAGCCACGAAATCACACAAAACTACACGAATGAATACAGTTTTACTTTGTTGTAAATTGGTGTGATTTCGTGGCTTACATGTATTAATCTGTGTTAATCCGTGTAATCTGTGGCTTGTATTATTTGTATTCAATAGTTTCCTTAGTGTTATTCGTGGCCGCTCCCGTAAATTTGCTTCTTAATTATCTCACATGACGATTGCTGTATTAGGAGCCGGAATGGTAGGCCGTGCCATCGCTTTAGACCTTGCTAAAGATTATTCAGTCACTTCTTTTGACCTTAACGCTGTTAATCTTGACGAACTAAAAAGCAGGAACAAATCAATTCAAACAGTTGCTGCCGATCTTTCTCAATTTGCCGAATACGAAAACTGGTTTTCACCTTTTGACATTATTGTAACGGCTGTGCCCGGCTTTATTGGCTATAAAACTCTTGAAGCAGTTATTAACGCCGGTAAAAATGTAGTGGACATTTCTTTCTTTCCTGAAGATGTTTTGCAATTGGATAAATTGGCGAAAGAAAAAGGAGTGACTGCAATTACTGATTGCGGCGTAGCTCCCGGTGTCAGCAATTTTATTATTGGCCGCTACAATCAAGAAATGAAGATTGATTCATTCGAATGTTATGTGGGCGGCCTGCCTCAAAATCCCAAACCGCCTTTTTATTACAAAGCACCTTTTTCCCCGGTCGATGTGATACAGGAATATATCCGTCCTTCAAGATTGATGGAGAACGGAACCATCGTTACCAAGCCGGCATTAAGCGAAAGAGAGTTGATGCGTTTTGATGAAGTTGGAGAACTCGAAGCATTTAACACCGACGGACTTCGTTCATTAATTTATACAATGGGACATATTCCGGATATGAAAGAGAAGACATTGCGCTATCCCGGCCATGTTGACCTGATCATTGCGTTGCAGGAAGCTGGTTTTTTTGATACAACGGCATTGCGAATTAAAGAAGTTGATATTTCTCCGTTAGATTTTACATCGAAGCTACTGGTAAATGAATGGAAGCTTGGGCCGGAAGAAGAAGAGTTCACTGTAATGAAAGTAATAGTAAAAGGCGAGGGCAAAACGGTTGAATATAATTTACTCGACCGCTACGACAAGGAGACAAAAACATCTTCAATGGCCAGAACAACTGGCTATACCTGTACTGCCGCTGTAAATCTTATCACAAAAGGATTGTTTAATGAGAAAGGTGTTTTTCCACCCGAACTGGTAGCAAAAGACAAGAAATGCTTTGATTTTGTAATGGATTACCTTGAACAAAGGAAAGTGAATTGGAAAATGAGTCAGCAGGAAGCAAACAACCATTAAAAATAGAATTACACGAACCGCTTGATTATTTGTTGCTAAAAAATGCAATTCGTGTCGTTGATAATACCGGTACTATTGTAAACGGTGTTATTGAATCAGAAGCTCAAGAAACAATGTTAAATTTTACGCCGACTAATTCATAGAGCTCGGGTGATTATTCAATTGAAATCGAATAGAGGCTGGAAGAGCTGGCAGGGAATAACCTGAACCGTTTATTTGATAAAGACCTTACGAAGAAAAATAACAATGTGCAAAAGGAAATTTACAAACGAATATTTCATGTTCAATAAATGTTTTTCTCAAAACAGAACAGCTGAAAAATAAAAAAGGCAGCAACTGCTACCTTTTTCTAATAATCTATTTAAATATTGCTAATCGTTGTTCTTCTTAGTCCGCTTCAGCCACCACTTCCTTCACTTCCGGTATCATCCGCTTCATCATACCTTCAATACCTGCTTTTAAAGTTATCATGGATGAAGGGCAACCGCTGCAACTTCCCTGCATGGCGAGGTTCACCGTACCAGCTTCATAGCTTTTAAATTGAATTGCACCGCCGTCCATTTCAACTGCAGGACGAACATAATTATCTAACAACTCTTTAATTCTTTTTACCACATCATCATCATCGGCACTTACTTCATTGCTGCTTGTTTGTTTTACTGCTGCTAACTCTTCTTCATTAATAACAGCCTTACCTTCTTCCAGGTATTCTTTTAAAAACTGGCGAACGGAAGGGATAGCATCATTCCAATCAATATCAGTAACCTTGGTCAGGGTTACAAAATTGCTGGCAATAAATACGGCTTTGATGAAAGGAAAACCAAACAACTCTGTTGCCAAAGGCGATGGCTTTGCACTCTCCGCATCGGGAAAATCAATACTCTTACCAGGGTATAACAGCTTGTTAGCCACAAACTTCATGGTCTCCGGGTTAGGAGTCATTTCCGTATAAATGCTGATAATGGGGTTGCCTGTTTTAATCATAGCTCACAAATTTAGTTGCCCGCCTACGCTAAAGCTTCGGTGGATGAACAAAAATAACAAGATTTTCCGGCTAATGTTTACGAAGGCGGGAAACAGCCGCTAAAGGAGTTTTTTGGCCACAGATTACACGGATTAACACAAATTATTAAAGCTGCGTCAGCAGCTTTTTTTTTATTGAATCTGTGGTAATCCGTGTAATTGGTGGCTCATTCTTTGAATTTCCCCGTTTTTTTCAAGTATCGGATCAGGATATAAATAAGGAGTAGTGTTCCAAGAATAACTCCAATCAGAATATTGCGGAGCTTTTCATCATGTCCCGTTAATACCGGATAATTTAATAAAAGCAGCAGCGTAATACCAATCAGCCAGATAAATTGTGTAGTATGCTCTTTCAGTATCCAGCGTTTCCAGTTGAACGCCATGCTGCCAAAAGTTTTGCCAATGCCTTTCAGCTTAGGAAACCAGCGGTTTACTTTTTTGCAGTATTCATCAAAGCCAGGGCCAAATTTTCCCCGTAAAAAATTTTCTTCTGCCAAAACTATTGCCTGGTAAATGAATAAAAATACCGGAATAACAATTGCCACATACACTAACGAATTAGCAAGGATACCGACACCAAGCAGCATCAAAATATTTCCTGCATACAATGGATTGCGGCAGTGATTAAAAATTCCTTCGGTCACCAATCCTTCTGCATAAGGTTTGCCTTCTTTGCCACCACGAACAATATAAGCAAGGCCGATTGTCAGCCCACGAATCAACTGCCCAAGACAGGTGATGAATAAACCAATGCTGATTGGCCATATATAATAATCCCGATAGCTATCGGGACCAAACTGCTTTGGAGAAAACAACGGCCATGATGGAATAAATAATGCTCCGTAAAAGAGAATGAAAATCCAGTTGCGATACTTGAAAAAGAAATTGCCGATACTAACCATTTCCTATTTTTTTACAGCAATGATGCCGGCGAAATTATACCATTTAAAAAATACTTCGCAATGAGCAAAGCCTTTGTCCCGGAGCAGCGTAATGTTTTCACTAAGCTTGTAAGGTACCAGCACATTTTCCAACGCCTCTCTTTTCTGCGAAATTTCCATTTCGCTGTAATTATTGCGGCGTTTATAATTATAATAGTATTCAATAAAGTCACGGTTGAAATTGCTTTCTTCTGCCAGAATCTTTTCTACCAGTATCAAAACACCACCGGAATTTAATCCATCATAAATATTTTTTAGCACTTGTTCCCGGTAAATAGGCCGAACAAACTGAAGGGTAAGACACAATACAACCACAGAAGCATTTTCAATTTTTACACCTTGTCCCAAATCGGCGCATTGCAATTCATAGGGACGGGAAAAACCAAGCTCCATCAGCTTTGACTTGCATTTATCCAGCATCTCCTGCGAATCGTCAATACCGATAAACCGGATGTTTTGATCCACCATTGTATTCATACCAATCATAGTGGTACCGGTGGAGCAGCCGAGGTCATAAACAAAAGTGCCTTCGGCAGCATGGTTGGCGGCCAGTTCTGCCATCATCCGCTGCATTTCTCCATAATAAGGAACGGATCGGTTCACCATGTCATCAAAAACTTTGGCCACATTAGCACTGAATTTAAAGTCGCTGGCTTGCTCAATTTCTTCCCTGAAAACTTCATCTTTGCCCATAGTATAAATTAAGAGCCACAAAGTAAAGCAATTTAAAATTTAGAGAACCAACAGCCCATTTGAAACGTATTATCAGTATGAAAAAAATGTATCATCTTGGCAACTGCACCACCTGCCAGGCCATTATTAAAGAAACCGGAATTGATACCCTTCGGCAAGCTCAGGGTGGCTTTGAGATGCAGAATATAAAAGAAGAAAAAATAACCCCGGCACAACTGGAAGAAATGAAAAAAATGGCTGGCAGCTACGAAGCATTGTTCAGCCGCCGGGCTATTAAGTATAAAGAACTTGGCTTAAAGGATAAAAAGCTGGAAGAAAAAGATTACCGGAAATTCATCCTCGATGAATATACTTTTTTGAAGCGACCGGTTACAATCATCAGGGATAAAATATTTATTGGCAACGAAAAGAAAACAGTAGCAGCGTTGAAGCAAGCGGTCAAATAATTTTTTGTGCAGCAGGTGCAGTTTCTCTTTTCATGAAAACCAAGGCGATGATAAGGCTGCACAGCATGAACAAAGCCGCTAATAAAAAAGCAACACCCGGAAAATGAAACGGTGCTTTTTCGCTGGTAAAAAAAGAAAACAGGTTATTCATCATCAACGGGCCGATAATGGTAGTAAGACTCATCAACCCGGTTAATGCTCCTTGTAGTTCTCCCTGCTGATTGGGCGGCACATGTTTGGCAAGAGTGGCCTGCAGGGATGGCCCTGCAATACCACCCAAACAATAGGGAACAAGAAAAGCAAACATCATCCAGCCTTCTGTAGCAAAAGCAAATAATATTAATCCGACCGTATAAAGAAATAAACCGAGGTAAATACTTTTTTCATTGCCCAGTTTTGGATTTAGAACTCTTGTTAATCCGGCTTGCACAGCACCCACCAGCAAGCCTACAACAGCTAAAGAAATACCAACCATTTTTTCACTCCAGCTAAAACGGTAGATGGTAAAAAAATTCCAATTGCCCTGTACGGCCTGTGCAGCGAGGTATATTAAAAAATAACAAACAGCGAGGCCACCAATACCGGGAGTTTTTTGTAAGAACTTTAGCGAACCAAGTGGGTTAGCTCTTTTCCATTCAAAACGACGGCGATGTTCTTTGTCCAACGATTCGGGCAAAACAAAATAACCATACAACGCATTTAATAAACAAAGACCTGCAGCTGCATAAAAAGGAGCTCTTACTCCCCAACCGGCTAAGAGACCGCCGAGAGCCGGGCCAATAACAAAGCCCAATCCGAAGGCAGCACCAATCATTCCAAAATTTTTTGCTCTTGTTTCAGTTGTACTTACATCAGCAATGTATGCGGCGGCTGTAGTAAAACTGGCACCGGTGAAACCAGCTATGATGCGGCCAACAAATAACCAGCCATACGAAGGAGCAAGAGCTAAAAAAATATAATCAATTCCAAAACCCAGCATGGATAAAAGCAACACCGGGCGACGGCCATATCTATCACTAAGACTGCCAATTACCGGCGCAAACAAAAATTGTGTAATGGCATAGACAGAAAGCAATAATGCACCATAAGAACTTGCTTCATTAACCGGAATATGTTTTAGTTCCGAAATCAGTTTAGGCATTACCGGAATGATAAGCCCCCAGCCCATTACATCAATAAGAAGAGTAATAAAAATAAAACCGACAGCTGCTTTCCTGGGATTTGCCATAAAAATTAATTCTTCAAAGATGTAAATTTTCTTAATGCGGACTACTAATTTTTTAAATAACTAATCCCAAATAGTTAAATTATAAAAAATGCCACTCAATTGAATGGCATTCTTATCTATATAAAAGTCCGGAATAAAAACTATTACTTATCTATATCACCTGTCATCTTTAATTATCGTTGTTTTGGAAACCTCTTTATTGTTAGAACTTCCCCGTAAAAGTGCTACAAGAATAATGAGCAACACTGCACCGCCTACTACCCATACCCATGGCTCCATATACCAATCAGAAGTTGAACTGGTTTCTGTTGTAATGGTTGTTGACCGGCTTGTGGAAGTACTATCCTGTGCACCCACCATTAATTGCATACAGCACAAAGCAAAAGTGAGAATGTAAGAATAAACTATACCCTGATTCTTTTTCATTTTGTTGGTTTTTTAATATGAAAAAAATATTATATTATCAACGTATATTATAATATAATCAGGCCAAAAAATTTCCGCCTTTATTGATGTAGTGATTAAATATTTTTGGGGAATAAATTCTACATTATATTTTGAATTTGCCCTTTCCTACCACAACCTGGTATTCCCAATTAAAGTAAAAGAGTTGATAGTAACTTCAATCAGGCAATGCACATGCATTAAACCGAACCATTTAGCCTTGCCTCTTCCAGATCAAGCTCCCATTCCCTCTCCCTGATTAATTCTTCACTGAATTCTCCGGTGTGACGTACATAATTTAATTCTCTTCTGCGGATATAACCAACTCCAGCAACATTTGCCTGTACCGGGGTAAGAAAGAGCCGTCTTTGGTTTCGGCGGCAACATATGGCTAAAAATAAACTTTTTATGGGAGAAGGTCGTCTGCCCTGATCGTACTGTCTGTATGTTCTAAAACCAGCGAAGGATTATCTAACTTGATGCGTCAATACATCAACCAACATTGAGTGAACAGGAGCTGATACAGCAACTAAGACAGGGAAACGAACCTGCTTTCCGGTGGCTGGTACAAACCTACCGCAACCGGGTGTTTCATACTGTACTCAACATTTTACAGGACAGTAAAGAGGCGGAAGATGCGGCGCAGGAAACATTTATACAGGTCTTTGAATCAATAGGCACTTTTAAAGAAGAATCATCGCTTTCTACCTGGATATACCGGATAGCAACAAGAAAGGCTTTGGATAAAATAAGAAGACGAAAGTCAAGACAGAAACTGCATAAAATATTGCCGTGGTGGATGCCGGAAGAAAAGAAAAGTGCGGAGGAAACCTTTCATCACCCGGGTATAGCGGCAGAGAATAAAGAAAAGGCAGCAATCTTATTTAAAGCCATTCAATCGTTACCCGAAAAACAAAAACTGGCTTTTACGCTGATAAAAGTACAGGGCATGAATTACGAAGAGGCCTGTGAAGTGATGCAACAGAATGTAAAGGCAGTCGAATCATTAATCACCAGGGCAAAAGTGAATTTGCAAAAGCTATTAGAAGATTATTATAGTGCGCAATAATGAACGATAAGAAATTATATAACAGCGGAGTCCTGATACTCCCTCTCCGTCAGGAGAGGGCCGGGGTGAGACTAAAATAAAAAACATGGAAAAAAAATCTACACCATTAGTTGATGAACACCTGCAAAGTATTGTGAGAATGCAGGAAGCCGGTACCGATGATTTCTTTTATACAAGGCTGAAGGCAAGAATGCTTGCCCGCCAATCAGGCGGGGAAAAAGACAACCCGCAGCAAGGCTGGAGCTTTCCGTTAAAACCGGTATGGGTGGTTGGTACATTGGCATTGTTACTCGCAGTAAATGGCTTCATGCTGTCGAAACAGTTTAAAGCGAAAAAATCCACGACCACCACAGCATCATCTTCATTGCAAAATTTTGCTGAGTCGTATGACCAAAGCATTTCATCATCATATTGAAACATAAATTATGAACCACACAGCTAAAAATAAAGTACTGACATGGCTGGTTGTGATACTGCTCATCGCAAACGCAGCTACCATTACAATGTTTTGGTTGGGCAAACCAAAACAGCCGGTACAACCAAAAGGGCAACCCAAGGATTTTTTAATAAAGGAATTAAAATTGGACACCAATCAACAAGCACAATTTGAAGTATTGGTAAAAGAACACCGTGCAGCCGTTGAACAACTCCGTAAAAAAATAAAAGGGGCAAAGGATAACCTGTTTGATTTGCTGAAAGAGCAAAATGTTTCAGACAGTACAAAGAGAAACGCCGCCGCCGCTGTTAGTGTTATTACAGAAGAAATAGACCTGCTTACATTAAATCATTTTCAGAAAGTAAGAGCCTTCTGCAATCCGGAGCAGCAGAAAAAATTTGATACAATCATTCACCAGGTAACAGGTATGATGGGACAACAACGGCCACCAATGGGTCCGGGTGGCCCACCTCCGGGAGGACCGGGTGGCGACAGACCTCCTCCACCCAATGGGCAGCATGGTGATAAACCACCGCCACCAGAAGAATAAATTTTTATTGCAGAAGGATTTTCAACCACTCACTCATCTATATAAAAAGATTATTATGAAGAGAACGATTATTGTGGCAGCACTTGTTTTATTTGCCATCGCTGTAAAAGCTCAGCAACCACCCGGTCCGCCCAAGCCACCAAGTATTGAGGAACGGATAAAGAAAACAAATGAAGTGCTGCAAAAAGAAATACAATTAAATGCCGCACAGAAAACGGCCATTGAAACAGCCTTTAAAAAATTCTTTACAGCAGAAGATAAGTTGCGCAAAGACAATCTACCACCGCCTCCTCCTCCACTTGATCCCAAGATGAAGGAAGCAATGGATAAATTGGTAAAGGGAAGAGATGAACAGGTAAAGAAAGTATTGACGGACGAACAGTATAAAAAATACAAAGAAGCGGCTAAAAAATTACATCCGCCAAAACCACCGGGACAAAATGGACAACCAGCCAGCCAGAATTAAAATTAATAAACAATTTGAATGAAATTGATCTTCAACCTCTTTTAACTTTTCATATAACATACAGTCGAACAATTTTCTTTACCGGTAATAAACGAAGAGCATCTATAGAAAAAAATATATGAAAAAAAAATTATCACTTTTTGCTATCATCACAACAACTGCAATAATTATTCTTTTTTCTTGTAAAAAGAATAACAACACAGATACTGTTGGCGGTATTGTTCCAACGAGTTCACCTAATATAATTTTTATCATTGCCGACGATATGGGTTGGGATGTTTTTGGAAACTATCCGGGCATCACAGGAACAAAAGCCAATACCTCAACAATAGATTCATTAGCCAGAAATGGCATCAGTTTTACCAATTACTGGGTTAATCCTGTATGTGCCCCTACAAGAGCTTCAATACTTACAGGGAAGTATGGCTTTCGCACAGGAGTAGGCGGAGTGCAAACGCCACAAACAGCAGTTTTACAAAGCAGCGAAACGGTAATTCAAAAATATATTAATGATAAAACTGCCGGTAAGTATGCAAATGCTTTAATTGGAAAATGGCATGTAAATTCAGGCACACAACTTAGCTCCCCGGAAAATTTTGGCATTCAGTATTATTCAGGAATTTTTATAGGTGCAGTACCTGATTATTATAACTGGACACAAACAAGTGGCGGCGCACAGCAAAATATAACCACTTACACGACCTCACATTTTGTAAACCAGTCGGTAAGCTGGATACAACAGCAAACCAAACCATTCTTTTTGTGGCTGGCATTTAATTCGCCGCATACTCCATTTCATCGTCCCCCTTTAAATTTAATATCCAACCAGGGACTGGTAGATAATCCGGCCATCATCAATGCAAACCCTTATCCGTATTATTTGGCAGCCATTGAAGCAATGGATAAAGAAATAGCAAGGTTGATTTCATCTTTGACAACAGCACAAAAAGAAAATACTGTTTTTGTTTTTATGGGTGACAATGGTACACCGTCACAGGTAGCACAAAGCCCTTTTTCAGCAGCCACCTCAAAAAGTTCATTATCACAGGGTGGAATAAATACACCGCTGATAGTTTGTGGCAAAAATATTACCCGGAAAAATGTAGTGGAAACAGCTATGGTTCAAGCCCCTGATATGTTTACCACTTTCGCAGATATTACAGGTGCAGGAAGCAGTAACTACCAGGACGGAATAAGCCTTAAACCATTATTTACTGATGCAACTGCGGCTAAACGAACTTTTGTTTACAGTGAACAATTTGGCAATATATCAATAACCAATGATGGCTATGCTATCAGAAATGAAAATTATAAATTAATACATCTGCAAAGCGGGGCAGAATATCTGTATAAAGTAAGTACAGACCCGTTTGAACAAACAAACTTAATACTTACAACTTTATCATCAGAAGCTCAACAAAACCTTACTCAACTAAGACAATTAAAAACGGGATTATAATATAAAGCCACACAAAACTTTACATTAACTTTAAAATTTACAAATGAAAAAAGCTGCATTATTCACCTCTATTTTATTTTTATCATTTTCCTGCAGTAAAAAGGAAACAACACCTGCTTCTGCAACAATTACGGCATTAGCCTGCGGAAGCGGTTCTTTTTCGGCAACTTCTACCGCAGGTTCGGCATATAGTGCAACGGCCACTGTCCCCTATTCAGGTGGAAACGGAGTTGCTTATACTGCCGCGGCGGCTATTAATTCAACAGGTATTACTGGCTTAACAGCAACCTTACAAGCAGGTACGTTGGCAAGTGGTACCGGTAATTTATCTTACACCGTTTCGGGAACACCCGCAGCTGCAGGTACTGCAAGTTTTGCTATTATTTTTGGAGGACAGAGTTGCAGTTTATCTTTAACAGTAAACAGTGCCGGGGGACTTCCGGTGCCGGCTGTGTATAATAAAATTTACGGTGCTACAAGTATTACATTCGATGGCACTTGGGTAACTATAAAATATAATGCACTGCCCGACCATAAAAGTGTTTACTATCCTGTAGCTAATCCATTGTACGAAAATTTCAGTGGTACTACATTTGGAGGTGTTTCGTTTACCAAGAACCCTAATACAATTGCAACGCAAAATATAACCTTGAAAATACCAGCCAATCCCGTTGTAGCTTCTACTCATGCTGCTACTCCAATGGGTGTAATAGGAGTTGCATTGAATGGCATTCCACTTTTTAATCAGTATGCTGCAGGTGGGTCTCCTTTAACAAATGAAATAAACGGTTTCGACCAATGGTGGGGTCATCCGCAAAATATCGGCATGTATCATTATCATGTGGAACCACTTTATTTAACCACGGTGAAAGCAACCAAGTCCTCATTAATGGGATTTTTATTGGATGGCTTCCCCGTATATGGCCCAGAAGAAGTGGGTGGTGCTACACCGTCTGGCCTTGATGTATATCATGGACACTCTCATGCTACAGTAGATTATGCTTCGGGAATTTATCATTATCATTTTTCAACAGCAGCTCCTTACCTAAATGGAAATGGATTTTATGGCACACCGGGTACGGTAACACAATAATATATATGAGCATAACTGTAGCAGCAAGCTCTGACTATAAAAAAGCTGCAACCCGGTTTTATACGGGATGCCTCTTTTATTTACATCTTTTTTTGTTTTGTTTTTTTGTTATTTCTTGCAGATACGAAAAGAAACCTATTACTGCCGAACTCAAAATTGCAAAGACGGTTCCGCCTGATTATATAAACGCTGCTGATGCAGGATTTGTTAATCATCAGGATACTATTTATTATCAAGACAAATTTTTTACCGGGTATAAATATTCATTATATGCAAATGAGGATACAGAATTTGTACAGTCTTATTTTAATGGTGTAGAAGAAAGCATACAAAAGAAATGGTACGCTAATAAGCAATTGGCGGAAGAACGATTTTATATTAATGGCAAAAAAGAAGGCTTGCATACAGGCTGGTGGCCCGACGGAAAACAAAAATTTATTTTTACTGCGTTGAATGATGAATATAATGGAGAATTTAAAGAGTGGAACATTTCTGGTTTATTGGTAAAACAATTTCACTATAAAAACGGAAGGGAACAAGGTAGCCAACGACTCTGGTGGGATAATGGGGCAGTAAGGGCTAACTATGTAATACGGAATGGAAAGAAATATGGATTAATTGGTTTAAAAACATGTGTCAATCCTTATGATTCGGTTATTAAAAAATAATGCTTTTATTGTATTGATGATATTTTTGGGTTGCAAAAGCAAACCAACCGAATCATCATTACCTTTTATTAATAAGCCCGATTTTACTCCGGAATGGATAAATAAATCAGATGCAGGCTATTCATCTATCCACCACATACCGGCATTCTCCTTCACTAACCAAAATGGAGAAACAATAACGGAGAAAACAGTAGAGGGAAAAATTTATGTGGCTGATTTTATTTTTACAAGGTGTGGCAGTATTTGCCCTAAGATGACAAACAACATGGGCATACTACAGTCAGCATTTAAAAATAATAAGGAGGTGCTGCTATTATCTCATTCCGTAACACCTGACATGGACAGTGTGCCGGTTTTAAAAAAATATGCAGAAGAAAAGGGTATCATCAGTGGCAAGTGGCATTTACTGACCGGAAAAGAAACGGAGATTTACGACCTCGCTAAAAAGCAATACTTTGCCGGTGATACCATCGGGTATTATCAAACCGGCAACGAATTTTTACATACCGAAAATTTTATACTCGTAGATAAGCTCAGGAGAATCAGGGGTGTTTACAATGGCACTCTTCCCTTAGAAATGGAAAGGCTGACTGACGATATTAATACACTGCTGAAGGAAAATCAATAATAATCAAACAAGAGGCTGATTATTCACCAGCTTTTTCTATTTTTCCAAAATGTTATTTTCTTTCAATAAGTACAGCTCGCTGCTGCTTATCTTTTTTGTACATGGGTTGGTTTATGCTATCCTTTTGTGGAGAAAAAGTATTTTGAATGAAACACGGTCTGATAAATGGCTCAGTATTTTTTTAATCCTATGTATTCTGTACATCACTCCGTGGATGATTGGTTTTGGTGGCTGGTATGACGAACAGCCTTACCGGGATATTCTTTTTTATGTTCCTTTTCAACATTTATACTTTATTGGCCCGGTTATTTTCTTTTATGTGCAAAGCCTGTTGAACCCTTCTTTTCGTTTTGGTAAAAAGGAATGGCTGCATTTGCTGCCCGGACTTCTTTATCTGCTATTTAGTGTTGTGATGGTGGTCACAGATAAACTTGTTCTGAAAAAATATTTTTTCCTGGCCAAAGGCGCTGACCCCGATTTTGACACCTGGTACCAGTTGACAGGGTTTGCTTCGATGGTGCTTTACTTTATATTCTCTATCCGTTATTATGGTTTGTATAAAAAACTAATCGTACAGGTTATCAGCTATGCTGATGTCGTGATGTTTCGCTGGATAAAAAATTTTCTTCTTTCTTTTTTATTAATTCTGATTGTACGCCTCGGTTTTACTATCAGCGAATTAATTATTCAACAAACGTATAGCAGCACCTGGTGGTATTTCCTCGCCTTTGCAATAATCTTTTATTATATCGCAATTACCGGTTATGCTAATTCTATTGAAACGAAAATTGCTTTCCGACCTAACCTGCCGGGCTATCGTTCTGCTTTGTTATTAAATTACCTGCCGCCAACGCTTCAACACCAGGTAACTACCGAAGATGCAGAAGTTATAGAGATTGAATCGGTAGCTAACCACCAGACTATACCAAGTGAAACACTGAGTGAATGGAAAACGAAACTACTAAACCTGATGCAGGCGAAGAAAATGTATGAAGACCCGGAACTTTCTTTAGCACAAGTGGCGAAACAATTACAAAGTAACCCTTCTCTTATATCAAAAATGATAAACCAGGGTTTTGGGCTCAATTTCAATGATTTTGTAAACCAGTTTCGTATTGAGGCGGTGAAAACCTTGCTTGAAAACGGGGAACATAAAAAACAAACATTGCTGGGTATTGCTTTTGATTGCGGATTTAATTCAAAAGCTACTTTCAACCGGGCATTTAAAAAGTTTACTGGCCATAGCCCCAAAGAATGGCTGGATAAAAAAGCCCTGTAAACTTTTTCTACATTAGCCTGTTCTTCCAATTCAAATGCGATTACAGAATAAAAAACTTTCTTTTGTCGGGCTTCTCCCTTATTGCACTTTCATGCCTTAATCAGAATAATACCATAAAGCTTAGTACAGATAGTTTGATTGGTAATTTTGTCATTGATCTTCGCCCCACACCTGCCAGTGAGCCATACCTCAAGGATTTCAAATTCACCAAAATTGATGGAAAAGTGTTCGATGGTGAATTTTATGGTTATCCTTTTCAGGGTGGTTTTTTGAATACAGATTGGGATAAAATCTATTTCGCTTTTACCACAGCCGACCAGAGCGGCACTTATTTTCATTCAGGCTACATTGAAGGCAACAAAATTTTTGGAAATACGCTTAATGAAAATCGAAAATTTGTATTGCCCTGGAAAGGCCAAAAAAAGAAGTAATACCTTGATTTTCAAAATTATATTTTAATATAAGCCGCCACAATTATCATTTGAGACGGCTCATTATAATTAGAGACCTCTTTACCTTGTCTCATATCATCTTTTGCAGCGACTCCGGCTTTTCAACAGCGCATATTTGTGGGAATAAATTATTCACCACAAAATTTTAGTCATGAAAGCACAATTCCGACAGTTTATGTTTGGTACCAGTATAGGTGAGAACAAGGCCATGAATATCGGCTGGCTTTTATTCCGGCTGCATGTTGGATTAAGCATTGCTATCCACGCCGGCTGGCCGAAAATGAATACGATCACTGCACCCGGCTGGTTTGCCGACCAGGTAGCGGGGCTTGGATTTACATTTCCTTCACCGGCATTCTGGGCAGCCACAACCGCTTGGGGAGAATTTGTTGGCGGTATCCTGATTGCCATTGGCTTATTTACCCGTTTTGCAGCAGCACAGTTAGCCTTTCAATTTTTTGTGATCGCTTTTCTGTGGTTTGATAAACCGGAACCATTAACCGGTATGTACTTTCAGCATTTATATTTCTGGGCTTATTTGGTAGTAGCTTTTGGCGGTGGCGGAAAATATTCGTTGGATAAATTGATCATGAACAGGAAGAACGTAAAGATCCTGTCACCGGTTAAGATTGCTGCAGCAGTGGTAGTATTATGTATTGGTCTGAATGCTCATGCACAAAACCCATCTGTGAGCATCACTGATTTTAAACCATTGAATGGAAGGTGGAACGGTACACTTACTTATTTGGACTACACCAGTAATACACCAGAAACAATAAAAGCCAATGTTGAAGTAGCAATAAAAAGTGCTGAAGTATTTGAAGTTGCAATTTTCTTTTCAGCTGAACCAGCTAAAAACGGAAAGGATAAATATCGGATCCGTAAGAACGGAATAATGGTAAATAAGCGAAAGGTAATGGAGAAAACTGTACAACCAGACGGAGCATTAAAAATTGTTTTGCAGGAAAAAGGTAAAGATGGTAACGATAATAAACCAGCTACTTTCCATCATGTATTGCTGATAGATAATAATAAATTTACGATGACTAAGCTAGTGAGGTTTGACGGAGAAACAACTTTCTTTCAACGAAACCAATATTCTTTTAACCGATGATTTTTTTGGCCACAGATTACAGGGATTAGCACAGATTAATAAAGTAAGAAACAATCTGTGTAATCTGTGGTTTGTATTCTTTCTTATTGATATCTAACCATTACTTCACTTCTTCAAACACTCCGGTCTGTTTATTCTTCCGCACATTATTCCAGTTAAAGTAACGGCCATTCATGGCTACATAAACACCGGCGGGTAATGATTGGGCAAAAGCCAATGCACTGCCGAGATTAAACAGGCCGTCGGAGCTGCCAAACTTGATGGGTATCATGGCACCGGTAAGAACAATAGTTTTATCTTTTATTTTTTCAGCCAGTACTCTGGCTGTTTCACTCATGGTATCAGTACCATGAGTAACGACAATTTGTGTTTCGTCACAACTCTTGCATTGATGGGCTATCAGTGTTCTGTCGCCTTCCGTCATTGCCAGGCTGTCCACCATCATCAGTGTTCTTATTTCAACAGTTACTTTGCAGCGGCCTTTTTCAAGCAGTTCAGACATGTGGGTGTCTTTAAAATATAACTCCCCGTTCAGTTCATTATATTCCTTATCAAAAGTGCCCCCGGTAATAAAGATGCGGATTGCCATAACATATTAGTATTAAGGCATGAAGATAAAATAAATAAAAAAGGATAGAAGAGGACTGGGTTGAACAAAATCTAACAATATTGCACAGACAATAGAAAAGGATAAAAAAAGTAAAGAAACTTCTTGTCTAAATGATATAAACGCTTATTTTAGCAAACCTTTTTGAAACAAAAAAGGCCCTTCCGTAGAAACGGACTGACCTCTAACGATTGCTTGCCATATGAAAATCTTAATAAAGTAGTGTTCTTTGATGCACTGCTCAGACCTCTAACGATTCCCACTTTTCTTTTAACGATTGCCTGCTTTATGTATCCTGCATCTTTCTAAAACAAAGGTATAGGCTACTTGCTTCCCATTCAACCCAATATGCTACTGATTTTATGATGCCTACGGGTTATCTTTTTATTAAAACCCTTTACTGTTAAGCGTTTCAGGATATATTTGCAATGATGCCCAACCGCTCAACCGACATATTATTTCAGCTCATAAAGTCGCTGGAAAAAGCCGAAAAACGGCATTTCAAGCTCTATATAAAGCGAAGTTCCGGTAAGGAAGACCTCAAAATCGTCCGGCTTTTTGATGCCCTGGACAAGCTAAAAGACTACGATGAGAAAGCCTTGCTGAAAAAATTAGATGATGTTACCAAGCCACAGTTAGCCAATCTCAAAACACATCTTTACAAACAAATATTAGCCAGCCTTCGCTTATTGAAAAGTGCTGACAGCCTCGACCTGCAATTGAATGAACAGTTTGACTATGCCCATATTTTATATAAAAAAGGACTATTTATACAAAGCCTCCGGATCTTAGAAAGGACAAAAGAAATAGCGAAAGCCAACCAGAAGTTCAACTTTTTGCCGCAAGCCATTGCGTTGGAAAAAAGAATAGAAAACCTGCACATTACCCGCAGCATGCAGGACAAAGCCGAAATTCTTTCTGCCGAAGCTAACGAAGTAAGCCATCATATAGAAAGAGTAGCAAGGCTTTCCAACCTGGCATTAAAACTATATAGTTGGTTTGTGCAGCATGGTCATGCAAGAAACGAAGAAGATGAAAAAGATGTGCGGCAGTTTATGAAAGATAATCTTACCAAAGATGTGTGGGAGCAAACCGGCTTTTATGAAAGATTGTATTTATATCAGAGCTACACCTGGTATGCTTTCATTCGCCAGGATTTTTTACAATATTACCGCTACACCAAAAAATGGGTTGACCTGTTTACCGAACAACCATTGATGGTACGGGTGGAAACAGGTCACTACATAAAAGGCATTCATAATTTGCTGAATGCACATTTTGATTTACGCAACTACCGCCAGTTTGAAAAAACACTTCAGCAATTTGAAAAAGTGGCGCAGACGGACAGGGTAAAAGACCATGATAGTTTCCGCATCCTCGCTTTTATTTATATCAGCACGGCCCGCATCAACCAGCATTTTATGCTCGGTACTTTTAAGCAGGGGCTTCCGCTTATTCCGGGTATAGAAGAAAAACTGGAAGCTGATCATCTTTTTATTGACAGTCACCGTATATTGGTGTTGAATTACAAATTTGCCATGCTGTGTTTTGGCAGTGGCGATTATAACCGATGCATTGATTATCTGCAAATGATCATCAATGATAAAACCAACCTGCGCTACGACCTGCAATGCTATGCACGGGTAGTACACCTGATGGCGCATTATGAACTTGGTAATGATATGCTGATGGAATCACTCAGCAAATCAGTGTATCGCTTTATGGCAAAAATGAAAAACCTGACCGTGGTGGAAGAAGCGATGTTTAAATTTTTGCGCAGCTCTATTCCTTTATCACCCCGGCAACTGAAACCGGAGTTTGAAAAGTTTTTGCATACCATAAAACATTTGGAGAAGAACCGTTTTGAAACCCGTTCGTTTGCCTATCTCGACATCATCTCCTGGGTAGAAGGAAAAGTATATAACAAACCGATGGGAACGGTGATTAATGAAAAGTATATGTTGAGTAAGCGGAGGAAGTAAGAAGCTTTATTTTTTTCTCTTTGTGTTTGTTTTTTTTGCAGGTCCAATTTGTTTTTGATTCAATACTGATTTGGCATTAAGAGTTGTTACTACTTTTTTCCCCGTTTTTGCTTCTAATTCTTTAAGAGCCACCCTGGCAACATTGCCACCTTGTTGTGCTACTTTTTTACTTTCTTCAAACGAATCCGGGTTAACTGCCTGTGAAATATCTTTGGTGGAGGCTTCGGCAAGCATATTCAAAATCAGTTCTGTGTTCGTCATGTTATCCCGCAGGTTTTCTTTTTTCAATCCCTTCAGGGTTTTATATTCCTTCGTTGTTTTGGCAGCCCATGCTTTGGTAATAATGTCGGTAAGGGTGGCAAATTCCTGTCCTTTCTTTATGCCACGGTTTTCCCATTCATCGGTTAGCTCTTTCCGAATTTCAATACTTTTAAGGCGTTGGTTAATCCAGTTTTCAGAATAACCCAGTTGCAGGTACTGCTCTAAGGCCCGGTCAATGGTTAATTCGGGGTCTTCCATTTCGTCTAACCTTTCGGAAGCTATTTGTGCCAGCCAAAGTTTAAAAGGTTCTGCTTTGGGAGAGGGAATGGATTGAATAAGGCGAAAAAGCTTTTCGGTATCGGCTACATCAGTTTTATAAAACTTGCCGTCGGCAGATTGCATTTTCAGTTGACTACAATTTGTAGTCAACTGACTTCCTTCTTTTTTGAGCCTTGTTTTTAATACACTCCAATACTTTCTGGCATTGGGGCTATCTGTTAATATCTGAATAACATCCACTATAGAGATATACCATTTCTCCTGTTCACCATCCCAATGGGTTCTTACTTTTTTATCTTCAAATAATTTTATATCCTTCATAGCGATAGTGCATTTTGCGGTAGTTAAAGATAAAGGCTATTTAGTAATATTATTTTACAAACAGGGCAATGTTCATTAAGTTTCTACTATCACTCCTTCGGAGTTGTAGCACTTTACAACGGATTGTTTGCTATATTAATTTCACATCTTCGATGTTATAAATTCAGGAGGCCTGCCTTACCGGACGGGCAGGGGTTCCATTAATATAGCTCCGTTAATAATCTGTTTTTGCCAATAGAATCCGGAAGGGATGTTATTACTATAGAACCAGGTTAGCCATCTATCTGGCAGCAGAATCCCGAAGGCCCGCCTGACCGGACAGGCAGGGATGACATATTGGTAGAAAGAAATGTATAATGAGTGTTACGCCAAACCCGTATTTATTGCCCTCTGGTTAAGTCGTTATGTTTTACCAGAGCTATCGCCTCGACACATCTGGTAACAACGGATTTTAATCCGTTGCAAAAAATAACCAGAGTAAGCAGAGAGCCGTAGGCTTGCCTGTCCGGTAGGCAGGCTCGGTGCATATTCTAAGAAGCTCAGGTTTTCTATTGGTCAGGCCTACGGCTCTTGTACCAGTATTTTACATTCATCAACGAATTGAAATCCGCTGTTATAAAATGAAACCGAGCCGATGGCTCTTCCCGTAATCACATTAATCGTAGGAATAAAATAGTTGCAGAAGAAATGTAGAATAAGTGCTATGCCAAGTCCCGTAGGGACGAAATATCAGTAGAAAAAAGTATCATGAATATTACGCCAAGCTCCGTAGGAGCGACATGTTGTTGCATACAGCTTAATATAGTTTAAAGGCTTTTTGATGAGCGGTCTTAATTTCTGCAATCAAAGCCTTTGGCTTTACCACTTTCATATTATCTCCAAAAGAAAGCAACTCCATAATCAAATCGTGGGTTATACACAGTTTCAATTTAATCTGTAACTCATCTTCATTATCAAATAGTACCTCTTGCGTTTCATGAAGCGGAAGACTCTTAATGTACTTGCCCTGAACAGGGTCAAAGGATAAAATAATTTCCTGCGGTTCTTCATCGTTTGGGCTGATTATTCCAAAACAGTAACGATAACTTTCTTCAATATTATAAGTTTTCGGAAGGTCAAAAGTTCTGTTTGTAATTTCAAGATTTGTCAAACGGTCAAGTGCGAAACTTTTAATGCTACCATCTTTGTTGTCTTTCGCTAAAATATACCAGCGGTTCTTAAACTCTTTCAAAGCATAAGGTTCAGTTGTTCGGTGACTTATTTCTTCTTCCCAAAATTTCTGATAAGAAAATTTGATTTGGAATTTGTTTTTAATTGCATGAAGAATACCGTATAGATTTTCTGTGCCTTGTGGTCTGCGTTTTTCCAAGTGAATAAACGGTGTCAGATCTTGTGCAAGATTCAAAGAATTAAACATATCAAATGCCTCAATCATTCTTTGAAAATTCATGTTCTCCATTTCGTCCTGGCTTATAAAATAACCTCTGTTCTTTGTTGAATACTCTATATCAACTCCAAATATGTTTCTGATTTCCCGAATGTCTCTTTGCAAAGTACGTTTTGAAAAGCCAATGTTCAAAGTGTCGTCTTGCATTTGCAAATACTCAAACTGATTGTCAAAGTGGCCCTGCAACTCCTCGTAAGTGGAGTAGGGTTTTGCTTTCAGCTTTTTGAGAATAAGAAGATAGCGGGATATATAACCTCTTTTGGACATCAGCAGCTTATTTTTTTGAAATTCGATTTAATTCAATTAATAATTGTGTTGTGGAATTTTCAAAAAATGGCTGAAGTTTTTTTCTGATTTGATTTACATATTCATCCGGTTTATTTCCGGCAAACCAAGCTAAACGATTAGAATCAAAATTATTATCATAAAGATTCTCAAACTCAAATCTCCCTTTTTCTCTAAAAAAATAACCATTGCCAAAACCAATATCTTTATACATTATGCTGTCATTTACTGATTTAAATTTATGTTCTTTAAGCTTATTGTTTATTAAATCAACATCATAATGTGCCTGTTCTGCATATAAGGAAAAGTGTTCGCCTTCTAACCAAATACTTAAAGAATTATTCCCAAACTCTTTTAAGTACCATTGCATCCCATTTTGATTAAAATCCCATGCTTCCGGAAGGTCTATCTTTTCAATAATATACTTTTTAAGCTTGCTTTTCCAGTGCTCAATAATCTTATCCTTTAGAAACGAAAGTTCAAGGAAGGCATTCCATTTTTCAGGAATAGAAAATAACTCAAGCGATTTCTCAATTAACTCTTTTTCCATTATGTATGTATGATTTAATTAGTTATTTCCATAGTTCGATATACTGCATTATATATTCCCGTAAACGATGATTCTCTTTTAGGTGAATTAAGCAACTCTGCAGCCATTCTACTATATGGGTATTAAAATTAATTTTCTGTATATCACTATCCTTTAATTTGCATGGTAATTCTGGATATTTTTTTGATAACCATTCCCAATTGGGCCTCATTAGCGAATTGGTATCTGGTATTTTTTTATCATTAGGACTTAAGTAAACAATCTTATAATTTTTCTTATTTTTTAAGGTGTAATCACATGCTTTATCATCATTGGGTTGAAACATTTCTTGGAACCAATAACGATAAAGCTGATTCTCTTGATCCCCTGCGTAATTCGATTTGTTTTCTATTATAACCACCGAATGGGGGTACTTCCTTTTGATTAGTATATCAATTCTTCTGGATTCCGACGTAACAACCCAAAGATCATTTTCAGTAGTTTCTATCCCGATCATAGAAAGAAAGGAGTTTAAAAACAACTTCCCTTGCCCATGTTCCGCAGCAGGATTCAATAAGTTTGAAATTAAAAAGCTATGCATCGTTTCGCCAATTTCAAAATAACGCAACGAATTTAAAAGGTAACTGGTTTTTTTATTTTTTTCATCTATCAGGATACCTTTATCCGAAAAATCTTCAAGTATTTCCTTACTATCCGAAAATGAAATTTCAATTCTTACTTTTTTAAAAGCATCAAAATATTGTAAAATACTATTTAACTCATCAACAATCTTACTTATGTGGAGTTTCTTAAAAGAAGTGTAGTCTTCTATAATTTGATGAATTATTAGTAAGTTATGCTCTTTCATAAATTGTTCAAATATTCTTTATAAAGTTCTGCACAAGCCATTGCATCACTCAAAGCATCGTGATGATACAAAGGAATTTTATAGTGTCTGCAAAGTGAAGCTAAGTTGTCCCCGAAAATTCTGTAAGTGCAATGTCCGTTAAATTTCACTGGTGCAATTTTGTAATATTCGAGAGTTTGATTGAGGCAATGAAAGTCAAAAGAGAAACCGTTGTGTGCAACAAGGTTTTGATTTTTAATAAACGGTTCTATCTGTTGCCAAACCTTGTCAAAGGTTTTGGCTGTTGCTGTTTGTTCGGGAGTGATGCCGTGAATGTCAATGAAGTTGTTCCAGTAAAAATTGTTTGGTGGTTGCACTAAAACAGAAACTTTTTCTTTTGTGATTCCATTTTCTACACGAACTAAACCAACTTGGCAAATGCTCCAACGCTTACCGTGTGCAGTTTCAAAATCAATTGCTGTGAATGAATTATTCATATACTAAATGATTGAAGCTGGTTTGAATCCAATTGAATTTCTTACTTTTATTTGAGAATAATCCCCTTCTTTCTGGTTATAAATAGCCGTCAATGTCATTGGAGAAGTAACAGTTCCGGTAAACCCTAATTTTTCAAATAACCCCCGGGCTTTCTCAATTTCTAATTCTTTAAACTCATATTTCGCAATCAACCTTCCTTTCCGCATCAATGCACTATCAATTTTGGAAATATCCGTATTGAAAGAACAAATTACTTGAATATTCAGACAGTCCGATAATAAGCCATCAGAAATATTTAAGAGGGCTGAAACAGGTGAATGCCTGTCTTTTTCCCTGTCCACCACAATATTTTCTGCATCTTCTATTACAAAAACGCTGTTGGGGTTATCAACTAAGATAGAAATAAGGTCTGGGTTGGTGATAGCACTAGCCATATTTGGAGGTAAAAATATCACTTTCTTTTTGAGGGAAGCAATGAGATAGCGGATATAGGAAGTTTTGCCGGTACCCGGTTTGCCATGTAAAAGAACTAAGCCCTTATCATTTTTTTTAGATAGTCGTTTCAGAATAGTCTGATGAATTTCGATAAAATCATCATTGTAATTGTCTTCAATCTTCAGTTTAGGTTTTGTAATTGCCATGAACCTTGTTTCAATCCCACGGTTTGTATTTATAAGTAAATAAATTTCGGGTTTATACATCACTTTTTTCTTTCTAAACTTTTTTATGCCGCTAATTATCAGCTCAATCTTGTTTATATCAGTTTTTTTAAAAAGAAACCTTGCCTTGGAGTTATTAGTGTCGAAGTTTACAATCAAGTCATCATAGAGTATGCAAAAAACATCATCGTACTCTGCACTCTTACTTTCGGCCATGTAAATTTTACTATAAAACATTTCTCTTACCTCGTTACGATAGGTAGCATAGAACCATTTATAGGCTTTTCTACAATCAACATTTTTCTCAATAATAACATTCGGAATGTAATTAAAAAGTGTAAGGAAAAAAGTAAACTCATTCAAGTATGACCCTGTTCTCTCCTCAAAAACTTTTGCCAATAGGGCATTAGAATAGACATTTATTATGTTATTCTCCTGTATCTGCCAATCTTTTAGTTTCAAAACTGCGGATTCCATGCGATTCATATTCTAGATGAAAATCAAAAATAGAATGCAGCGACGCCAAACCATGTCGCTGCAAAATAAAAGTGCTATTTTAGTATATAACACCAAAGTGATTTGATATGAAATATCTTCTTTTTTTATTCTTTTTTGCCAGTTTTCAATCCTCCGCCCAAATCAACCCCACCAACATCACCATTGCCCGTGACAGCTTCGGTGTACCACACATCTTTGCACCCACCGATCCGGAAGTGGCGTACGGTTTAGCATGGGCACATGCCGAGGATGATTTTGAGACATTGCAGTTAGTGGTGCTGAGTGGTAAAGCAAAACTGGGAACAGGTCTTGGTAAAAAAGGGGCCGAAGGAGATTATGTTATCAACCTGCTTCGCATCCGCAAAACAGTAGAAGAGCAATGGAATACACTAAGCCCGGATTTTTTGGCGTTGATAAAAGGATATGTAGCCGGGTTAAATGCTTATGCAAAAGCACATCCAACGGAAATTAAATACAAAAAGGCTTTTCCTTTTGATGAAAAAGAATACCTGACGGCGGTTGTTTTTTCCACCAGTCTTTTTTGTGGTATTGACCAGGTTTTACCACAAATATTGGGTGGTAATATAGCTACCATTCCCGGTTTTAATACGCAAGGGTCTAATGCCTTTGCAATGAACTCTAATAAGACAACAACAGGAGAATCTTTTCTCGCCATCAATGCACACCAGCCGCAGGAGGGGCCGGTAGCTTTTTACGAAGCACATCTGCAAAGCGAACAGGGATGGAATATGCTCGGAGGATTGTTTCCCGGTGGTTGTTTAATTTTTCATGGTACGAATGAAAACCTCGGTTGGGCGCACACCGTAAACTACCAGGATAAGATAGATGTATTTCAGCTAGAGATGAATCCGGCCAATAAAAATCAATACAAGTTTGACGGGCAGTGGATAAACCTCGAAGAAAACAAAGCCAAACTGAAAGTAAAAGGCTTACCCATTACCATCGGAAAGAAAATATACTGGAGTAAATATGGCCCAACGGTAAAAACGGATAAAGGAGTTTTCTCATTACGGGTTCCTGCCACCATGGACATTAAAGCTCTGGAAGAATGGTACCGGATGAATAAGGCAAAGAATTTTACAGAATTCTACAAAGCACTCAGCATGACCAGCCTGCCTATGTTCAACATTATGTATGCAGACAGGTACGACACTATCTTTTATATCAGCAATGGAAAAATGCCAAGACGAAATCCTGATACAAAGTATAATTGGAAAAGTACCTTGCCGGGAAATACATCAGCAACTTTATGGACAGAGTTTAAACCCATTGGTGAATTGCCACAATATGTAAATCCTGCATCCGGTTATTTATTTAACACCAACCACTCTCCTTTTCTGGCAACAGATACAAAGTATAATCTGGACATGAAAAAATTTGACAGGACAGACGGCTATGAAACGTATCATAACAACCGAAGCCAACGGGTAACGGAGTTAATAAACGGAAATAAAGTTGATTATAATACGTTCAAAAAAATAAAATTTGATCAGCAATTGCCACAACAATTAAAATTCACTTACGGTATTGACAGTATGCTAAACCTTAATGTTGCCGACTTTCCTGCCTTGAAGGAAGTGATAACAAATTTTCAAAACTGGGACAGAAAAGCCGTTGCTAATAGTAAAGGAGCAGCCGTTTTTATAGTAGTGTATGATTATGTAAGCAAAAAATTAAGAGGAACACCGGCAAGACAATTAACAAAATCGGAATCAGTAGAAACCTATCAGCATGTGCATGATTATATGATGCAGCATTTTAGAAAGACTGATTTGGTGTTAGGTGATGTACAAAAATTGGTACGGGGTGATGATGTCCGTCCGGCCTGGGGCCTGCCCGATGTATTGACAGCGGCTTATACGGAGCCTTATAAAGATGGCATGCGAAAAGTAAATTCCGGCGATGCCTATATCTGTTTTGTCCGCTATCCGAAAAACGGGGGTTTGCCAATGATTGAATCGGTAAATACATTCGGCGCATCTATGCATCCTGCATCGCCGCATTATAAAGACCAAATGGTGATGTTTCAAAATCAGCAAACCAAGCGAATGACTTTAGATAAGCTGGAAGTACTGCGTACAGCAGAAAGGGTTTATCATCCGGCTATAACTCAGTAATAATTGGCTGAATTAATGACTCAATATATTGTAAGTATAGTTTTGCAGGCTCAATAAAGTCTTTGGTAGTCTCTGCATCTTCTTCTATAGTGTCACTTTAGTCTTCTTCAATCCTTTCTTGCATCAGCCTGCTGAAAAAGGAAGCCTGCTGCATTTCAAATTCACCTGTTTGAACAAAATGCTGATGAAGCTGGTTAATAACACCACTATGGGTTTTAGGAATTAAATCTTTTGTAAGCAGTAAAGCCTTTGTGGCATGAAAACAAGCATAGTACAAACGATTTATTACGGTAGCATAAAATTTATTCTGAAATAAAATATCTGCTTCGTTTAGAAAAGACCTTGCTTTTTGTAATTTTAACCTGATTGCTTCCAGTTGCTCAGTACTCATATAAACACACAGTTATTTGCAATAGATTTCTTCAAAGAGTAATAAGACGGGTTTTGTTTCCAATCTTTTTGACTAACCAGTAAAACATTAATAAAAACCCCTGCTGCAACACTTAGTGGAAAAATAGTATTATGGAGGATTTGTTTAAGTGCAGGAGTAACTAACTGGTTGCTCAAAACAAGAATATCCCAGTCGCTTTCATCATGAGCAGTACTGGTTGCCCTGCTGCCAAAGAGAATGACTTCGGCGTCAGGAAGGATTTGTAAAACTTGTTTTTTTACAGATAATAGTATTTGCTCTGATGTTTCCACACTTCAAAGGTCTTAATAATTTCCAATATTATTCATAAAAAAAACACCAGTTAGTTGTTGAGCTTTTTATAATATAAAGCCTTTTGAACAAGGCTATCTAACTACTAATTAGCAGCCTTTATTTCTCTTAATTCACCTGCCGCATTCTTTATCAGCAAGAAAGTCTTACCTACCATTGCCGGATTTTCAACGGGAGGGCCTTCCAGCGTATCAGATGATTCGAGCAGGTATTTCGGATAGACTGCACCACTGTCTTCGGGGAAATTACTTATACTAATGTTTACATCAGCTCCTGTCTCATCATGGAAATGAAATTCGACCCTGCCGGTATAGTAAGTGGCACTTTGGTAAATTACTTTTTGCTGGTTATTAGCTATTACCGGTTTTTTAGCAGCTGTATCTTTTGCAGCATCTGTACCAGCAGAACTTTTCTTGTTATTGCAGGAAACCAGAACAAGCAAAATCAGCAAAGAAAAAAGGTTATTCTTCATGACAGGTTGGTTTAATTTTAAGAGAAGTAAGATAACAAAAACATTCAAGTCTCACAGAATAGAAATTGACCATCAAGGGCATTTTTCAACTTAACTTGCAGCCATGATTGCCCTTCGCAAAGCTTCCCGAAATAATCGGGACAGGCAAGGGTGACAAACTTAATTATGATTAATTATTTAGAGGGGTTGAATGACCGTCAGAAAGAAGCCGTATTACATATGGACGGGCCGATAATGATTGTGGCCGGTGCTGGTAGCGGCAAAACAAAAGTTCTTACCACAAGAATTATTCATTTAATGGCAAACGGCGTTGATGCATTCAACATTCTTGCGTTGACGTTTACCAATAAGGCTGCCAAGGAGATGAAGGAAAGAGTGGAGAAAATTTTGGGCAATGGCGAAGCAAGAAATTTATACATCGGCACTTTTCACTCTGTTTTTGCCAGAATACTCCGTTTTGAAGCAGATAAGATTGGCTATCCAAAGAGTTTTACCATTTATGATACGGATGATGCAAAGAGTGTGATAAAAACGGTTATTAATGAACTGAATCTTGATGACAAGCATTACAAACCTAATATTGTTTACAACAGAATTTCATCTGCCAAAAATGCTCTCGTAGGTCCGGAAGAATATCGGAACGATTATGCTATTCAGCAGGAAGATATGCGGAGTAACCGGCCTGCTATTGCGCAGATATATGATGCGTATGCAAAGCGTTGCTTTAAAAACGGGGCAATGGATTTCGATGATTTGCTGATGAAGTTTTATGAGCTGCTGAAAAATGTGCCCGAAGCACTGGCAAAATACCAACGCAAGTTCAAATATATTTTAATTGATGAGTACCAGGATACCAACCCTTCCCAATACGAAATCATCAAGCTGCTGGGTGCCATGCATGAAAATGTATGTGTGGTGGGAGATGATGCACAAAGTATTTATAGTTTTCGTGGAGCTACCATTGAGAACATTCTTCAATTTCAGAAAGATTATGACGAAGTAAAGTTGGTAAAGCTGGAACAGAATTACCGCAGCACCCAAAGCATACTCCATGTAGCCAACGAAGTAATCAAGAATAATAAAAACCAGATAGAGAAAGTATTGTTCACTGAAAACGCAGAAGGCGAAAAGATAAAGCTGGTGAGGACGATGACCGATAATGATGAAGGAAAATTTGTAGCCGACAGTATACAGGAGCAAAAACTCCGCAATCATTATAGCAACAGGGATTTTGCCATACTATACCGTACCAATGCACAAAGCCGTGCCTTTGAAGAGTCGTTGCGGAGAATGGGTCTTGCTTACACAATTTACGGGGGCATCAGCTTTTACCAGCGTAAAGAAATAAAAGATATTGTTGCTTACCTGCGCATTATTGTTAACTCAAAAGATGAAGAGGCATTGAAACGCATCATCAACTATCCGGCAAGAGGAATAGGAAAAACAACGATTGATAAGCTGGTGCTGTCTGCTAATGAAAATAATATCAGCATGTGGGATGTGCTGGAAAAAGCAAATGAGTTTGGATTCCGGGCAGGTACGTTTACTGCTTTGCAGGATTTTGTGACCATGATAAAAAGTTTTGCCAGTATGCTCACCAAACAAAATGCGTATGAAGTGGCATTTCATGTAGGCAAGCAAACCAACTTTGTAAAAGAACTCTTTAATGATAAAAGTACCGAAGGGGTAGCCCGATATGAAAATATACAGGAGCTACTGAACTCCATTAAAGAATGGACAGAAAGCCCGGATAACGAAGATGGCGAGTTGGTAGATAAAAGCCTTGCTTCTTATTTACAACAAATTACTTTATTGACTGATGCTGATGAGAAAGACCCTGATGCAGATACCATAAAGTTGATGACGATACATGCGGCCAAGGGTTTGGAATTTAGCTGTGTATTTGCCGCCGGCCTGGAAGAAATGCTTTTTCCCAACGCCATGGCTATTAATACGAGAGAAGAACTGGAAGAGGAACGGCGTTTATTTTATGTAGTTATTACAAGGGCCAAGCAACGGCTCTGGATTACTTATGCCAATACCCGTTATCGCTTTGGCCAGTTGGTACAAAATGAACCGAGCCGATTTATAGAAGAAGTGCCGGAGCAATACATGGACAGAAGTTTTGCCGGAGGCGGTGCCAAAAACCAGTTGGGCGGCAGCCAGTGGAATAAGGGTTCCGCATTTGAACGGATGAGGGCAAAAAATGTGGACGATGGCGAATCAGGAAAAGTAAGTCAGCAATCAGGAACCTATTATAATTCGGTTCCGGCGGCATCTAAATCAGCACCATCTTATTTACCGCCTAAAGGGTTACCGGCAAAAGTAAAAGAACATGTGCCATCTGCCGATTTTGAAGCCAGTGATACTTCTAATTTAAAAGAAGGTCAAAAAGTGGAACATCAAAAATTTGGTTTTGGTGAAGTGATGAAACTGGAAGGTGCGGCGCATAATCCAATTGCTACCGTAAAGTTTGAGCATAACGGGGAGAAGAAGATAATGCTTAATTATGCGAAGCTGAGAATAATTGAATAAGAAGATGCATCAAAAAAAATCAGAGCCTCCTGAAAGTCAGGCTCTGAAGAATTAATTTCACCTATTATTATACAGGTATTCCCATATACCATCACACATCTTTGTTATATTATCGTAGCCTGAATAAAGCGGAGGAGTGCCGGCTTTTTTATTTGCTTTGGTAGCTGCTTCTTTTATGGCAGGCCTTAGTTTAAAGTATGCCTTTAGTAATTCCGGGGAAAAACTATTTTCGGAAAACACTCCAAAAAAAGTTCTGGCAGAATGGAAATTATTATCTACAATCTCAATAGGAAAATCCAAGAAAAGATCCATCAAAGCTAAAGGGAAAAAATAAATCTTATCTACGGAGTCGCCGATAGTTTCACCTTCACCGATACCATACATACACAAGTTTTCAATTAGGAAAGGGAACTGTTTTTCAGGTGCGGCTTTTTCCAGCCTTCTGTCTTTAAGTATTAAGGATTCAATAAATGGAATTGCAAAATGATGGTCCATATATTTTTTTAAAATTAGAGCCAAGATGAATTCATTGCGTAGTTTATTATAATTATCCAGATTTTTTAAATTATAGATTTTCCAGACACGCCGGATATCCGCATCGTCTTTAAATGGAGGATCTGTCAGAAAAAAGCCTGTATCCGAAGGATAAGTAAGGCTTCTTTTAATTTGGTTGTTGAGAATATATTTTTCCGGTGTACTTCTTAACGCAGCATGCTTCATCACTATATCATAATCATTGATTCTTACTTGTATATAAGGCCCTGTTGCAAGCCAGCTATCATAATATTCTTTTTCACGACTTTTATAAATACGGGCTTCCATTAAAAATGTAAGTGAAACGGCATTATATATTCCTGTTCGAATATCCACTGGCTGACGAGTGGCATTCAATTTTTTTTGAGTGTACATAAGTGGTGGCGGCGAGGGATTTTCATAATTGTAAACCCCGGTAGAACTTAAAAAATGATATTTTTTGAGATAAAGAAAACTTACTCCCCTTATTAAGTTATCTTTTGCTTTTTCTAATGTGGCGGTTTCCCCAACAACTATTCTTCCGGCAGAGGAGTCGTTTTTATCACCTGCTGCATAAGTACCGGCAAAAACTTTATTTTTATTTTTTTCCAACTCCGAAACATAAATATGCAGAGAGTCGGCGTATTTATCTTCAATATTATTTAGTTTATCATTAATAAAATAAATATCAATTGGTTTTTCCACAGCCTTCAGCATATGATAAACTAGGGTCTGCAACATCTGGTCGCCACCATTACTTCTTTTAGCAGGATCTTTAAAAAGTGCCGATAAAAGTTTAGCACTGTTAGTCATACCATTGTTACTGCTCTTCCCCATTATTATTCCATCTGTATCTAAAAAAACGCCGGTTGGTTGTACAGGATAAAACTCTGGCTTTTCAGCATTAGGCTGCAACAGTACCCAAATGCGGATATGTTTTTGCAGGTAGCTTAATTCTTCACTCGCTGCCTGGGCCGATAATATGTTTGTAACAAATAAAGAGCAGCACAAGCATAAAACAGTATATCTTCTTATCATTGTTAAAGAGTTTTATTTTAATAAATCTACTTACCTATCGCACCTGTTTATATTATTTCACAATATGGCACAGTTAGTAATTCTAAGGTGCAAGGATTATTTCTGGTTTCTTGAAATAATCTTTGATCTTCTGCAAAGCATCTTTGAACCGTATCGGGTTAGCATTAATATCAGCCTCAATAAGTGTGAGTACTTTATTCCTGTGATTCCAATATTCTGTATACGCTTTTGAATATTTTTCCGGATTTGTTCTTCGGAGATCTGCCTTATAAATGGTATCACTCATTCCAAAATGTGTTAGCAGGTCCAGTAAGGCAAAGGGGAACATACTGGAGATCCTGCTGTCATCGGCCTTTCCTTTTGTGCTGTTATTATACTGTTCCATTTTTAATCCTAACTGATTACAGGAATAAGTTAAAAATCTTTTTTTCCTATCGGGTGACATGGCCATTGAAGCCTGCCGTATAATAGAAAATGCAGTATCTTTATTCAGATAAGTATAATTCCTAAATAAGGAAAAGAAAGCTGTTGAGGTAACCTCTGCAAATAGTAGGTACCATCCTGGTATCATTTTCCAACGATACCAGAATACTACAACGGGTTTCCCGTCAGGATAAAAAACATCACCCGTATTGTTTTTTAAATTTCCCTGTTGCCGGTCTGTTATTTTATACAGTTCATTAGTTCCGGCATGAACCGACCGGGCTTCAATAAAAAAGCGATGGCTATTATCCGATAGAGTAGTCACTAACTCATCGTAAGCACTATCATTCATTACATAACCATACGATGTAGCAATTCCTTCATTTAATGCACCTTCCTGGTCACCCATTAATTCTGTTAAGTAGTGCATACCATCAGCACCATAGGTAACGGGCTTTCTTCCTACTGAACTCCATTTAGACCAGGGGCCTGTAAATTGGGTATGAGAAGTTTCATGTAATACCAATTCATCCACGGAACTAATCTTACCTGTTCGCTGCGATTGATCGAACTGGAGCTGGTGCTCACCCAGCATTACCCAGCCAATAAATTTACCACTCGCTGCCGGAAACTGGTTGTTGTTGGCTGCTGGCCATACATATTTTTTGGTGCTGTCATCGTATTGCACAAAAATATGAGTAGTATCTGCCGCCTTTGCAGACAAACCTGACTTGTCATCTACAAGAAAATATAGCACTGTATGTACAAGACCTGCTGAATTCTTAAGCACCAGGTCAACTGATTTTCGAAGTGCCTGTCCGGATTGCATTTGTGCATATACGTATTTTAGGTTAGCAGGAGCCACACTATTAAACTTGGCTTTGTTAGCAGCTTTTATTTTGACCAATGCATATCCTATTGGGCAATGGGTAGAATCAACAGGTGTTCCAAAATTGGTTGAAATTATACGGGACGGAGCAACAAAATAAAAGTCAATTTTTTGTGTATATGCTGCTAAAGGGGAACAAAATAGCAAGCAGTAAAATAATTTTCTTTGAATGAAAAAATTTATTGTTTTTGACATCTAAGTAAATTTTATAAATTAAAATTATTGTGCCAGGTCAACTGCCACAGTTGTAGAGCCTGTCCGTACTCTTGCCGATTTTACATTGGTGCTGCCTTTTAATAATTCTAATTGATATTCATATTCTGTTTCGCCGTTCGGCAGCAAATAATCTAATGTAACAGAGGTAACACCTTTAACAATATTCATTGATGCTTGTTTCATTTGCTCCTGCCCGCCAAGTTTATAAAAGATCCTTACGGTAGCAGCCTTTATGTTTAATTCTTTCATTCTATCGGGATCAGCTACAAATTCAACCGTGTATTTGGAGGCCGGGGCAGCCAGGCCAACCACAGGCTGGTCGGAAGAAGCCCAATCGGTTTCTATAGTAGAGCCACCAAAAAAATTCCAGGCAGTTTTATATTCATAATTCAACCAGTTGCGTCGGTCATCATCACCTCTCATCCAGCCATAAAGCATCCTAAAGTTGTTGGCACTGCGGTTAAAATTCATCCGGTCTATTCTTACTTCTTTGGTTGATATATCACCACCAGCATGTTTTTTTCGCATCATCACTGTTACATAGTTCACATAACTGCTGAACTGTGCACTGAGTTGTCCGTCTAAAAAAGCTACAATCTCCCGTTGCACATACAATGGATCGAAAGTGTTTATTTTTTTATAGCATCCGGTACATCTTGGTTTTCCAATATTATCGCCAAAGGGTTCTGCGATAGTGGTGGTAAAATAAGTTTTCTTGGAAGCACTGTAAGTACCGCTATGGCGTATCTTCTTTTGTTGGTAAGAAGCCACTACAGCAATTTTGGGTATATCTTCTTCTTTCTTTTTTTCCGGAGTTAGCTCTGGAATATCTTCTATGGGTTTATCTGCTTTCGCATAATTTTTCAAATCATTAAATGCTTCGCCTAACCCATCAGAATTGCCTGTTTTTGGTGGTACTCTTTTAGGCTGCGTTAAAGCAAGTGCCAGGTCTTTCTGCTCTACTGTAACAGCATCTACTTCTTTTTGTGCTTCTTTCGCCATGTTCTCTTTATCATCAGCTTCTTTCTCTAATTTTTTCTTTTTTACCGGATCAGTTTCCGCATCAGCCAGCTTCCTGGCTGCATCAGTGTCTTTTTCCTTTTGTTCCAGGTTATTTTCAAGGGCCACTTTTTGTTTGGCTTCTTCTAATTCTGCAGCCATTTTTTTTGCATCTTCTTCTGCCGCAGCTTTACGTTGTGCATCCTGCTCTACTGCAGCTTTTTTTCTTGCTTCATCTACGTCTTTTTGTTTTTGGGCCAACTCTGCTTGTGCCAGTTTTCGCCGTTCCAAATTTTCTATCCTTAATTTCCTGTTTTGTTCATCAGCATATAGCCTCTCTTTTGCATTGTTTTCTCTTATCTCTTTATTTCTTCTTTCAACACTTTCTGTTTCTTTGGCTAATGATTCTGTAGCCCGGTCTAAAAAACTTTTACCATCATTCAGCGGTTTAGCCAGCTCTGCCCAATTGGGCGAACCTTCTGAGCCAAAAGGAACAAAGCACAGTTCCATAAATTTATTAGTAAGTACATCGAGTAGCTTCTCTGATTTTGGGTCACCTTCAATTTCTGTAATCTGTAAATCACCGTTTTCTTTCATCTCTTGTGTGGCTACACCTATTTCAGCTTTTAGAATGGGAGTGGCCAGTCCAGAATTAAAAATTTTATGCTTGTACACTTTGTCCCAGTTCATAACTATTGAAAACCCTACGGGTGATTGATATCCACCAATTGTCATGTTAAGGATGAAACCAATATCCGGGGTTGGCATTTGCAATGATTCCCATAAAATTTTTGCATCTAATGAATCCAGTATAAATGATACAGCCACATTATCACCTTCAAGCACCGGTGCAGGACCTAGACCTAAAACTCTTTTTTGATTGGGGTCGGCAGTGGAGGAGGAGTTGGTGATTACACTTTTGGAAACCAATGCCATAGTACCCCCCCGATAAATAACCGGACCCATTACAACGCCATTGCGATTTATTTTTTTAAGCTCCTGCTTTGCTTCTTCCAACTCTTCGGGCAACACCTGCAAGCCCACTACAAGGTGTACATAGCCTCCTGTTTTTCCTATACTCTGTAGTTCTTCCGGGTTATTACTTTCGTTCGTTACATAATATAAGAACAGAAACTTATCACTTCCGTTTGCATCTTTGGCCAGACGTAATTTGTTGGGCAAATAATAATATTTGTTGGAGTCGTTGAGCATACCCGGAAAAAGTTTCAGTTTACCGGCTGTTACGGGTTTATCCAATAGTATTTGTTGTACAAAATCTCTTTGCTGGCTGTAGCTTTTTGTAACAAACAAAAATCCTATAAGTATCAGCAGCAATGGGGTGTTTTTATTTTTCATCTGTTTTACTTTTTATAGTGGGTCATTAATTTGTTTTTACTACCTGCAACACTTCTTTAAACTGGTCTAATATTTTATCCGCCGTTACTTTTCCATCAGCTCCGGGGTTAACGATGGTTTTAGCTGCATCAATAGCTTTTATAAAAAGTTCGGATGTTTTATTAGAAAAATCATCGGGTATTACCGCATACACATAGTTGTCGTTTACTTTCACACTCCAGGGCAAGGCGAGTTTTCCTTCTGTAGTATGATTTAAAATAAGACGGTACACATAGCCCCTTGTATCTTTATCAGTATAAATTGTTTTGTTCACCAATGCCTGTGCCTGTACTGGTGATATTTGCAGGTTCTCTTCCATTTCCTGCCCAAATTTTGAATATCGTACCTGTAGGGTGGCCCGGGTAATGTCAGACGCTTTTAATTTTTCAAGATCGGCTTCAAACTCTACCAGGCGGGGCGATACTGGCGGGGCTACTGTTATAGCCGTCATTTGTCCTTGCTGCCATTTTGGTTCTGCAGGATATACAAAACCGCCTTTCATACTCCATTGTGTTTTGTATTCAAACATTTCCCTGTTGGCACCAGCGCCGGGTGCATGAGTAATAACAGCTACAGTTCCTTTATCGGCTACATTGGTACGGTTAAAAGTATGATCACCGATTTCAACGTAACCACTGCCGGTAGTACTTTTTCTTCTTGCTTTTACGTTGGCATAATTTATTTCTTTTTCAAACATATCAACGGCTTCACCATCCAGCACAAACTGCATATCCATCCGTTTGTAGAATTCATCATTCAATATAACATTGCCAATACATTTTGGATTATCCCTGGCGGCATCATAAAAGGATTTCAGGTTTTGTGTGATGGAAAGTTCCATCGGCATAGCAAAATTGTAATTCAGGGTGATTACGTCTTTTCTTTGTTCTGTTAATTTTTTATTAGTAATGATGTTGAGTTGGTAATTTCGGGCTGTATTTTTCCCCGGTAAGTTTTGTTTTTCCTGCTCAGTCATGGGTGAGACTTGCGGTTGTGTAGTGGCTGGCGTTGCTACGGAGGTAAGAAACAGTTGAAAAAGTGCTTCTGTTATTTTGGCTGTTTTTTCAGGCGAAACCCCCTCGCCTTCAGTTATTTCAATTGTTATTGCCTTTTTTTCGACCAGCCGTTCATACATGGTATGTATTTCTGTCCATGTTTGTGATTTATCATACGACCATAACCACCAACCTCCTCTTTCCCTTTTTGCATTTATTGAATCCTGCCTGTTTATTTCATGTATTTTTTTATAATCAATGGTAAACTTAGCCTTCAATCCGTTCATCACCAGGTAATATTTGTAAAACAGGTTTACACTCAGGTCTGTTATGGAACTTGTTTTTTCAAATGTGGCAGCTAATAATTGTGCGCCATTCTTATCCAGGTTGGATGCAACTGCAATCTTTCCACCTTCCTGAAGTGGAGCCTTACCCGATGTAACGAGGCTTTTCGTCATGCCACTGGTAGTGTTTACAATGGCCGATGTGATGGTGAAACTGTTGGCATCACCAGTAGCAAAAAGATTTACCGGCCCTTTTACCAATGCACCGGGTACTTTAGCTACCAATTTTGACTGTATTTCGGCTAATTGCTGCGGGGTAAACTTTACCTGCATTAAAAAATGTATTAATGCACCACTTACACCACCCTGGTCTTCCCGCTGGTCGGTAATATATTTTAGAAATAAAAATTCCGGCACCTGTGTTTGTGCATCTCTGGCTAATTGTACCTGTGTCGGTAAGAAGTAATAATTTTTTGATGGAACAGCCGTACTTCCTGACCCTGATAACTGGGCATACAGGGTTATACTGCTCCCGTCTGTAAGAGCAAACGTTACCTTGCTATTATAGTCAAGGTTTTGGGAATACGAATTAAAGGAGAAAGTAAAAATGCATACTACTAAAAGGAGCTTTATGCAACACTTCTTTGAAAAATGTGTGTGTGTCATATTTCTGAATTTATATTTATTATTTTTTCGTTCAATTTTTTGGCACTCCATCAATAAATAATATACCCATATCAGTTTCTCCACTGGCTGTTTTAA
>Ga0105044_10000928_pt1 | contig 37876 bp, 31 predicted proteins | sample MAT01_FD_78092 | JGI IMG/M metagenome (GOLD analysis project Ga0105044, IMG submission 78092) | Freshwater microbial communities from Lake Fryxell liftoff mats and glacier meltwater in Antarctica - MAT-01 | ecosystem: Environmental > Aquatic > Freshwater > Ice > Liftoff microbial mat | place...
ACCGAGATAACTGTTGAGTCCAATTCCTGCAATTACCACCAGAAGTGGGCCGGGTAAAAATTTTACCCAGGATTGAAGTTTTACCCATTTTGTTTCATAGATCAACAAAATTGCAACAGCCACTAGACCAATGATCACACTGCCGTAGTTGGGATTTTGAATGGCATCAATTATTTCTGAATAAGTGTTTTTATGGTCAATTTGAATAAAACTTTCATCGCCTTCTGGATCAGAATCAATACCTAGAAAGTGCGGTATTTGCTTAAGAATTAATATAATGCCAATGGCTGATAGCATTCCTTTAATTACTGAATTAGGTATAAACTCACCAATCACCCCAGCCTTAGCAAAGCCTAGAATAACTTGCATGATGCCTGATAAGATTACAGCAATCAGAAAAAACTCATAGGATGGCAATAGGCCAATTGCTGAGGCTACGATAGCAGTCAAGCCTGCAGCAGGGCCACTCACACTCAAATGTGATTTGCTGATAAAGCCAACCACAGTTCCTCCCACTATACCTGCTATAACTCCAGTAATTATTGAAGCATCAGATGCAACTGCAACACCTAGACACAAAGGCAATGCAACTAAAAACACTACTACTGATGCAGGAATATCAGCCAATGTGCTTCTTAACAAATTTTTCATTCAATATTTTTTGGCATCCAAATGTATTCAATTTTTTAGACATCAAATGGGTTTACATTTGATTTTACTCCATTTATGTAGTCATTTGTTGAATAAATCCAAAAAGCATATTATACCAAACCAAAGTTTTGGAAATAACAGCACTAAATCCATAAGAACTGATTATTTACCAACAGCTTTGAATCACAGAACTTTAAGTTGATTTTAGTTACTGCTAATGTTAACACCTTGTGGTCAATTTCTTTTATTTTATGTCATGAAGTTATAAATTCTTATTTTTACACTTCATCTAAGTGAAGCTGATGTCAAGGTTTATTAGTCGAAAGTGGTCGAAGCTAATTGCAAGTCCATCAAAATATATTCTAAAGTTGACCTTGCTCACTTTAGCGATTGTTGATCAGTTCAAGGAGCTGGTCAATTTGCCTGAACCATATGATATCTATCTGAGTTTACTTAGCCGCTATATTATTTTCTTTTTTGTAGTTGAATTTGCGGAAAGGGTAGTAAAATTTTTCTACAGGCAAAGTAAGCAAATTACCAAACCAGATAACATAACCATAGGTATCGGTCAGGTCAGTAGTTTAATTAAAATTACCGGCTTTATCTTCTGGGTCTTGTTGCTTTTTCAAATTGACTTTAAGGAATTGTTTACTTCCTTATCCATCATTGCTGCTGCTATTGCAATTATCGCCAAAGATTATGTTAGCAATGTAATAAGTGGCATTGTCCTCACTTTCAATGACCAAATTAGTATCAATGATCAGATAAAGATTGAAGAAGTGAAGGGTAGAATTATGGATATTAACCTAACCAACATACACTTGTTAACAGAAGATGATGATTTGGTTTATATCCCCAATAATATCGCATTCATGACCAAAATTATTAATTATACTAAGATTGAAATGAAGCGGACGAGTATTGAATTCGAGCTGGATACCCAATTTGTAAGTTCTGTTGAGGACTTGGAACACCGTCTTATTGAAAGTCTTGCCGATTACAAGAATAAAATTAAACCGGATAGTTATAATTTGAAAGTGGTAGAATTGCATAAAAATAATATCTCATTCAAATTTCAATATGTACTTGCTGATCCCGACAGTGAATTGGAAAAGGAGATCAAAAAGAAGACTATTCGCAGAATTCTCACTATTTTAAATTCGGATAAATTGCGCAATAATCCCATGCCGCAAGACCTTGGTTAGTAATAAAATATTCTAAAAACATCACTCCAATTAGTACTCATACCAGCAAAAAAAGTAATCTTTGACAGATGAAAAGGATACAAGCTTTTATTGCGGTTTATATGATTTTGTGTACTGGTGCAATTGCTCAAAGTGCACTCAACAGCAGTTCAATTTATAATGAATTACTCAAATTGAAGAATACCGCAACGGTCATGTATGTAGCCGCCCATCCTGATGATGAAAATACAAGGTTGATTACCTGGCTCGCTAACGAAAAACACGTGAATACGGTATATTTATCGCTCACGCGAGGAGATGGTGGCCAAAATCTTATTGGAACGGAGGCAGGGCCAGCACTTGGCATGTTGAGAACTCAAGAATTGCTACAGGCACGCGGCATTGACGGTGGTAAACAATGGTTCAGCAGAGCCTACGACTTTGGTTTTTCAAAAAAGGCTGCTGAAACTTTCAGTATTTGGGATAAGCCTGAAATCTTAAAAGATGTGGTCCAAGCCATTCGCTATTGGCAACCGGATATAATGATCAACAGATTCCCAACCGATACCTCTGTGAATACACATGGACATCATACGGCCTCTGCCATATTGGGTTCCGAAGCTTTTGACTTGTCCGCTAAGCAGGATTATGATATAGAAGGAGCAAAAACTCTTGGGTATTGGCAACCAACAAGCCTCTATTTCAATACCAGCTCTTTTTTGTATAAAAGCCAAGCAGATTTTGAGAAGGCTGACAAATCGGGCTTTTCTGTAATCGAAGTTGATAATTATTATCCTCTGTTGGGCAAAAGCAACAACGAAATATCTGCTTTGAGTAGAAGCATGCACAAATGTCAGGCATTTGGATCTATTGGCAACAGAGGCAGCTTCAAGGAGTATTTGTTGTTGTTAAAGGGCACCCAGTCTCCTGTCAAAGATGATATTCTGGCAGGAATAGATCAAAGTTGGAAGAAATTCACTGGTAATGAATCAATAGATAAGCTTATTGATAACATCATTAGGGATTTTAATTTTACTGATCCTTCAAAGTCGCTTGGCAAATTGAAAGAATTGGGTGAAATGATTGTTAAAAATATTCCAGAAGGCAGGTTCAAAGATCGCAAGTTGCAACATTTGAATAAAATATTTGTATCGTGTAGTGGCGTATTTACGGAATTGGTCTGCACTGAATCCACTGGAATTCCGGGTCAAGTTATTTCAGCTAAACTCGAAATCACGCATCGTACACGTGGTATTTTGAAGGTGAATCGCCTAAACTCTGAATTATTGGGTATCGATACTTTTTTTACAGTTTCACTGCCAAGTTTGGGTAGTATTTCATGCCCAATCAGCTTTCAAATTCCCCCAAATTCACAGTACACAAGTCCCTATTGGTTGCAAGAACCTATTGTAAATGGAGCATTTCAAGTCAAAGATAGAAGCTTGATTGGATTACCTGAAACAAAGAAACTGACAGGTCTAAAAGCAGAAATGGAACTCAACGGAATACCAATTAATTTTGACGTCCCTATTACTTACAAGTATGAAGACGCTGCTAGAGGAGAGGTTTATGAGCCATTCGATGTACTTGCACCTGTTACGATGAGTTTGAGTGAGGAAATTGTGCTTTTCACCAATAGTAAAATGAATGATTACTCAGTTTCCATAACGGCAAACCAAGATGGCTTAAATGGCACTTTGATGATAAAAGCCAATCCCAATTGGATCATTGAAAACAATAACCAATCATTTAAGATTGCCAAGAAAGGACAATCCATTGATTTGATATTCCGAGTCAAGGCACCAGAAAAATCTGAAACTACTGATGTGTCCATAATTGCATCCGTCGACAAAAAGAATTACAGCTACAATCTTTCAGTTGTAAAATACGATCACATCCCTACTCAAAGAATTATGAAACCTCTTTTTGTAAAATGGGTTTCTGAAGAAATTAAATGTAGCGCCAAGAATGTCGCTTACATCATGGGTGCCGGAGATAAAGTTCCTCAAAGTTTGGAGAAACTCAATATCAACCATAAAATATTCAACAAAAGTGTCCCGTCGGCTCAGGAGTTAGTTCAATTCGATGTTTTGATCATTGGAATTAGAGCTTACAACACAATACCTGAATTGTTTAATGCGCCGTCCATGTTCAAAGCTTATATGGAAAACGGGGGCACTGTTATCGTGCAATACAATACCAATTATGATCTGGTTACCAATGATATTGCACCATTCCCTTTGAAGATTACCCGAAACAGGGTTACAAATGAAAACTCACCGGTACGGATTTTGGAGCCCAACCATCCAATTGTCAATTTCCCCAATAAGATTCTGGATCAAGATTGGAACAATTGGATTCAAGAACGTGGTTTGTATTTTGTTGAAAGTAGCGATCCTAGTTGCGTGAAATTGCTAGGAATGAATGATCCTAATGAAGCAACACAGGATGGTTCGCTGGTATATGCAAGTATAGGTAAAGGGCATTTTATTTACACAGGACTTTCATTTTTTCGGGAATTGCCTGCGGGCGTTCCAGGCGCTTGGAAGTTGTGGGCTAACCTTTTATCTGTAGGACATGCCACAAAATAAGCCAGAATCTGAATCTATGAAGGCTTGGTATTTAAGCCTTTTCATCGCGCTGATTTTGTTCATTTTCCTATTTTATTATCTCACCATTAGATACAACAAATAATGCTAAACTGGCTGGATTGGAGCATGCTCATTGGATCTTTGGTGGCTATTACATTGTATGGGGTTATGAATCTGAGGAAGAAGACGGATTCCCGTACTTATTTGATGGGTGAAAAGGAATTACCTTGGTGGGTTATAGGATTTTCAGTGATGTCGACACAGGCCAGTGCCATTACTTTTCTAAGCACACCGGGTCAGGCGTTTTCAGATGGTATGCGTTTTTTACAGTTTTACTTGGGTATTCCGCTTGCCATGATATTCATCTGTGTGGTTTTGTTGCCACGCTTTAGCAGGTGGAATGTGCAAACAGCTTATGAGTTTTTGGAGCAACGGTTTGATCTCAGAGTCAGGACATTGACAGCCTCGCTGTTTCTATTGTTGCGAGGTTTGAGCTCATCCATCACCTTGATTGCTCCAGGTATTATTTTGTCTACACTTTTTGGTTGGCCGATGACATTGACCATCCTAGGTTTAGGAGGTTTTGTATTGATTTATACTTTAATAGGAGGGAGTGAGGCGGTCAGCAAGACTCAGGTTCAGCAAATGAGTATCATGTTGTTAGGGCTTTTGTTGGCCAATGTATTGATCTTTAGAAGCTTGCCCAATGATGTTGGAATAGGTGAAATTTTTACCATCGCTGGTAATGAAGGTAAAATGAAAGTCCTAGATACCAAATGGAATATCAACGAGCGTTATAATATTTGGTCAGGTATTATTGCTGGATTCTTCCTTTTTCTCGCTTATTTTGGTACAGACCAATCTCAAGTGCAGAGATATTTGTCAGGTAAGTCATTGAGAGAGAGCCAGCTAGGTTTGTTGTTTAATGGTTTGTTGAAAGTGCCGATGCAATTTTTTGTTTTGTTTACTGGATTGATGGTTTACATATTTTTCATGTATGAAAAGCCTCCAATATTTTTTAATCCAAATGTTGAAAATCAAGTCTATGAACAATCGGATAAGCAATACATAGAACAAGTACGACAAAAGCAAGGACAACTCCACGATTCTAGATTGGCTTTGTTGAGTGGTACCCTTTCCAAAGAAAAAGCAGCCATGGTTCGTATGAAATCTGATTCTTTGACCGAGCTGAGAAAATCTGCTATCAAATGGTCAGCAGATCATGGAATAGCCACCCGATCAAAAGATGAAGATTACGTCTTTATGCATTTTGTCCTTCATTATTTTCCCCATGGTGTTATTGGGCTTTTATTGGCGATGATATTTTGTGCTGCTATGTCTTCGATGGCATCCGAGATCAATGCCCTTGCCACAGCATCCCTCGTGGATATTTATCGGCGTAGCGTTGCTCCTGATCGCAATGAAATGCATTACTTAAGAGTTGCTAGATGGCTAACACTTGGTTGGGGATTATTGATAATAGCTATGGCCATTGTTGCTACCCCATTTGATAATCTGATACAAGCAGTAAATATACTTGGCTCATTATTTTATGGAAGTATTTTAGGTATTGTATTAACTGCTATTTTCTTAAAATCCGTTCAAGCCAATCATGTGTTGGTCGCAGCAATGATTTCAGAAGCTTTGGTCCTATATTGCTTCAAATTTACAGAAATTAGCTTTTTGTGGTACAATGTATTTGGGTGCTTGTGCGTATTGTCAGTATCATGGATTTTGAGCAAATTATGGTTCATTGCACCCAAAATTCAAGCTCAGTAAATCTTATCTGGTTGATCATAAAATATTTAGCATGCTAACTCTTGATATACATACCCATATTTTGCCAGAGCATATTCCCAATTGGGTTGAAAAATTTGGATATTCTGGTTTTGTCTCTTTGCATCATCACAAACCTTGCTGTGCAAAAATGATGATCGGCGATAAATTTTTTCGTGAAATTGAGGAAAATTGCTGGAATACGGATGCTAGAATGAAGGAGTGTGATGTACATGGCGTTCATGTGCAAGTCTTATCTACTATTCCTGTTCTTTTTCATTATTGGGCCAAAGCCAAGGATGCTTATGATACAAGTCGATTTTTCAACGATCACATTGCCCAAATTTGTAAAGTGAATCCCAAACGATTCATTGGACTTGGCACTGTGCCATTGCAAGATCCAGAATTGGCAATTCAGGAAATGCAGCGTTGCAAGGAGATTGGTTTGGCTGGTATTGAAATAGGATCACATGTAAATGACTGGAATTTGGAGGCTATCGAATTGTTTCCCTTTTTTGAGGCTGCATCTAAGATGGAGATGGCTATTTTTGTTCACCCTTGGGATATGATGGGCAAGGACAAGATGACCAAATACTGGCTGCCTTGGCTTGTTGGAATGCCTGCTGAAACATCTTTGGCTATTTGCTCCATGATTTTTGGAGGCATATTTGAAAGATTGCCAAAATTAAAAGTGGCTTTTGCACATGGCGGAGGTTCCTTCCCAGCCACCTTAGGTCGTATCGAACATGGTTTCAATGTTCGACCTGATTTGGTAGCAATTGACAATCCACACAATCCAAGAAACTATTTGGGAAAATTTTGGTTGGATTCTTTGGTCCATGATCCCAATATGCTCAAATACAATATTTCACTATTTGGAGCAGAAAAAATAGCAATGGGATCAGACTATCCTTTTCCTTTAGGCGAATTGCAACCAGGTAAATTGATCAAAGACATGAATTTTGATGAAAAGACTTCGAACATGTTATTGCATGGTGCTGCATTGGAATGGTTATCTTTGGACAAGAATAATTTTGAATAATCTGAATATTATTTCATGATAAAATTAGAGGATGCGATCAGTTTTGATCAAAATGATGTGCTGAATAAATACCGGGACCAGTTCCATATCCCCAAAGGTAAAGATGGTAATGACACAATCTATTTTTGCGGCAATTCTCTCGGCTTACAGCCTAGAATTACCAAGAGTTACATTGAGCAAGAATTGGAAGACTGGAAGAACATGGGTGTCGAAGGGCACTTGCATGCTAAGAATCCATGGAAACCTTACCATGAATTTTTGACAGATCAAATGGCTAAAATTGTTGGAGCCAAGCCGATAGAAGTTGTAGTAATGAATAGCTTAACGGTCAATCTCCACCTGATGATGGCAAGTTTTTATCGTCCTACTCCCAAGCGACACAAGATCGTAATTGACTACAATCCGTTTCCATCTGATTTGTATGCTGTTCAATCGCAGGCAGCGTGGCATGGTTTTGATCCAGCTGTCTCCATTATAATACTCAAACCTGAACCTGGAAGTGACACAGTATCTATACAATCGATTAAGGAATTGTTGGAGCGAGAGGGTGACAGCATTGCAATCTTTGCATTAGCAGGTGTAAATTATTACTCTGGTCAATTTTATGACGTAAAAACCATAACAAGTTTGGTTCAAGCCTATGGTATTCCTATAGGTTGGGACATGGCTCACGCTGCAGGAAATATAGATCTCAAACTTCATGAATGGGGTTGCGATTTTGCAGTCTGGTGCAGTTATAAGTATTTAAACAGTGGACCTGGAAGTCTTGCTGGTTGTTTTGTACATGAAAGACATGCCAATAGGGAAGATTTGCCCAAATTGGCGGGATGGTGGGGCCAAGATAAAGCCATTCGGTTTCAGATGGGTCCTGAATTTCATGCCATTCCGGGTGCTGAAGGCTGGCAAATGTCTAATCCTCCTATTCTTTCAATGGCAGCAATTAGAGCGTCTTTGAGTATATTCGAAGAGGCCGGGATTGGTCAATTGAGAAAAAAGTCCATTCAATTGACGAACTTTTTAGCTGAACTTTTATTGAATATTGATAGTGATCGAATATCCTTGATCACTCCAACAAACTCTGAAAATAGGGGAGCACAGTTGTCAATAAGAGTAAAAGGTGCGGACAAAAGTTTGTTCCATGGCTTGATGTCTCAAAATGTAATTTCGGACTGGAGAGAACCTGATGTAATTCGGATTGCACCAACTCCATTGTACAATACTTACAAGGACGCGTTCCAATTCACTGAAATTCTTAAATCATTGTTGTAATATCGGGCAATAGAAGCTTGTTTGAGTTGATCCACTAAAAATTAAATGCAGATGAAGAAAAATATTACAATAGTAGGAGCGGGATTGTGTGGAAGTCTGTTAGCCATCCGATTGGCGCAAAGAGGATATAAGGTGCAATTGTTTGAACGTCGTTCTGATATGCGTAAATCTGAGATGTATGCAGGTCGATCCATCAATCTTGCCCTCTCGGATAGAGGTATAAGAGCTCTGAAAATGATAGGAATGGATCAGTTTATGTTATCAGAGTCCATCCCAATGGAAGGGAGAATGATTCACAGTGTTGATGGCAATCTGTCCATGCAGCCCTACAGTGGTCGTCCAGGTGAGTTCATCAATTCAATTTCACGAGGTGGATTGAACATTGGATTATTGAACAAAGCGGCTGAATATCCGAACATTGAAATGTTTTTTGAAGCTGAATCTACTGGTGCTAATTTAAATAAAGGAACTGTTCAATTCAAACTTGCTGATGGAAGTATTGTGAATGTAGAAGATTCAATCGTATTCGGAACCGATGGAGCGGGAAGCGCTATTCGGCAGTCAATGATGTCAGATGCAGGTCGATTGAGATTCAATTTTTCCTTGGATTTTCTTTCAGCAGGATACAAAGAACTACATATTCCGCCCAGTAAACTGGGAGAGCATTTGATTGAAAAAAATTCTTTGCATATTTGGCCAAGGAATAAATTTATGATGATTGGGTTACCGAATCTGGATGGAAGTTTTACAATGACCGTTTTTCAGGATTTTGAAGGCGAAGAAGGTTTTAATTCTCTTGATACGGATGATAAAATCCATACCTTCTTCAGCAAGCATTTCGCGGATGCATTGGCACTGATGCCAGACTTGGTGAATGATTTTAAAACTAATCCTACAGGTAGCTTGGGAACTGTTCGCTGTTATCCTTGGCAAGTGGATGGAAAGTTTGTCTTGCTCGGTGACGCTGCTCATGCAATTGTACCATTTTACGGCCAAGGCATGAATTGCGCTTTTGAGGATGTAGTAATTTTGGATAACTTACTGGATGAAATGGGAGACAATTGGGAAGGGGTGCTTGATGCTTTTCAAAAATCCCGCAAACCCAATGCCGATGCAATAGCAGATCTTGCAATTTTTAACTTTATTGAAATGCGTGACTTGGTTGCAGATCCTATTTTTGTAAAAAAGCGACAACTTGAAACTAAACTCGAAGCCCATCATCCTGATTATTTCAGCAAATACAGCATGGTAACATTCAGAGAGGATTTACCCTATTCTGAAGCAAAGAGAAGAGGAGATTTTCAGAATGAGTTTTTGATGGAACTTTGCACAAACACTGACGACATATCGACTTTGGACACCGCAACAGTACTAAAAGATTTGAAATCTTGGATGGAGCTGAAGGATATTATTTGAGCAATGTAATGGATCCTTGTCGGGTCAATTCTTTGTTGTTGCAATCATAGATCACCCGATAAAGATAGACACCCGGATTTGCGGGTTCCCCCTTGATTTTTCCGTCCCATCGGGCTGTCACGTCGTTGGTGGTGAAAATTTTACCTCCCCACGAGTCAAATATATCGAAGGATTTTACTACTTGAATGATAAAAGGGTTGCTGATTCCAAAATCATCATTGAGATTATCTCCGTTGGGTGTGAATGCATTGGGTAAATATATATCGCTGCAAGTTAAAGATGCGGGATCGACCACTTTTACAAGCAGTGTGTCACTTGATACACAACCATCAGAGTTGAATTCCAGCTTGTAAGTTGTTGTAACAGGTGGGCTTAATGTTGTGAGAGCTTGAGTGGGATCAGCCACACCCACCGCAGGTTTCCATGCAAAAGAAGTGGCACAGGTATTGGTAATTCCAATATTGACCGTTCCTCCCAAATAAATCAAAGTGTCAAAGTTTGTAATTTGATCTGGTTTAATGTAGAGTTCCTTGACAGATTTTTCAGAAAGTGAAGAATTGTAAACCCGAAGTTCGTCGATAGTGCCCTTAAATAAAATTTCATTCGGACATGGTCCTGTTGCTACATTAATTGGTTCGTTGTTTTCGAAGATTAATCTTTTGGCAGAAACTCCTGAAGCTGCTTGAATGCCATTTAGAAATAAACGATGTGTTCTGGTGTTACGCTGCACAACTACGTGCTGCCAACATTTGGTTAAGTCGAGTTTGGAAGTCAATACTATTCTTTCGGTAGCACTCTCTTGGAGTAAAACTGTTATGGTATTGGAAGTCAAACTGTAATTTATTGAAATACCTTTTCCGTTGTCGCAATTTTCACGTTTGCTCAAGATGACTTGATTGCCAACATTAACGAGGGGCTTAAAATAGAAACTTAGGGTAAAGTCAGTGCCTGCAAGGACGTCTAGCACAGTTCCTACTATGAAAAGATTGTCATCCAACCCATCAAATTTTAGCGCCTTTCCTTTTACACCACAAACGCACTCTGGCGCCCCATTTAATTGAGCAACATTGCCACTTCCTGTTACATCTTGTGCACCACAATCATCAAAACTTACATAAAGGAATAAGTTCTTATTGTTTTGAGCACCCAAAAAGGACACACCAAATAAACAAAAGTATAATACAATAAATTTCTTCATATCAATCCATGACGGCTTTAGGAAGGGAACGTAACAATTGCCTTAATGTTTTTTAAAACTGGGATAATTATCCTGGTTTAAGCATATCCGTCAGACCTCCGAGCCCGCCAGGTAACATAGTAGACAACATTTGTTGTGTTATCGCTGCCTGTTTGATTTGAGCTTTTTTTATAAATTCATTGGTTAATACCAATAAAAGGTCCTCAAGTTGTTCTAAGTTTTCATTTACTTGAAATGAAGGATTGATGACAATATTTGTAATCTCAGGCTGTGCATTTCCGCGAATTGTAACAATTCCTTCTGAATCATTTACTTCCACTAATGAAGAAGCCATTTGATTCTTTATTTCTTTTTGTTTTGCTTCAAAATCTCCAAACATGGTATTAAAATCTTTTTTTACTACTAAAATTCATATCAGGTTCAGGTGCTCCGAAATAATAAGATAGTTGAAAATTTGAAGTGACAAACCAATCTTTGTTGGGTTTACCCAATTTGCTGATCCCATCAATATAATCTGCAGTAGTTGGATACCACATCAATTCTGCACCAATTGTAATATTTCCAGTCAAATCCCACCGTAGTCCAGCACCAAAAGGTATTGTTAAGAAGGTTGACTTATCACCTTCTTCGGGCAACTTTGTTTCATCACAGTTACGACAACCCGTGCTGTGAGGAGCCTGCAAAAAACCCGCACCGATGCTGAAGTATGGCGACCAAGACAATAGCAGTTCCCCAACTTGGTTGAAACGATCTTTACGCAATGGAAAATACTCCACATGCGCTGAAAAACTGATAAAATTACTTGTGAAATAAGCACCTCTGACAGCCTCATTTGGCGTGTAAAAATCATCCCCTTCTAATTTTCCTACCATCCCTTGAAGTCTATAACCTAAGTATCTTTTGGCTTGATACCTTATACTTCCACCGTAAACAGCGTTCATTAGCCTAGTTTGAAGTAACTCATTGTTCAAGTCTCCATAGTAAATAGCAAGTCCCATTTGTAGGGAACCATCTAATTTTTGTTGTGCTTTGGCGTTTAGTCCAAAAAAAGCAAGCAGAAGAACTGCGAATAATTTTCTCATATGTTTAAATCGGCGCTCAAAGATAATTCAATCATTTGAACTGCCGAAATAGTATATGTTAAGGAACCAATAATTTAACTGTCTTTCTGATATTTTTATTGATTAGGCAAACATAATATACACCCGAATTCAATTTTGAGACTGGAATTTGAATTGTAGTTCTATCAGAGTCAAAGTTTTTGGAGAAAAGCACCCTTTGGTAGTTATCTACGAGTTCTATCTGGTAACTCTCATCAGCATAACTGCTATTCGAAAGTTCTACAGTAATTTGACCACCTTGATCATAGTAAGCTTTTAAAGCTTGGTCTGAATTGATGTCAACTGAAATGATTTTGGATATTTCCTCTTTGCCGTCATCATCCACCTGTCTCAGGCGATAATAATTTGTTCCATTTTGAGGTTTATCGTCGCTGAAAGAATAATTATGGGTTTTAGTGCTGGTTCCTTCCCCTTGGACTTTGCCTAATTGGATGAAATCAATAAGATCATTTGAATGTTCTACAATGAATTCTCTGTTGTTTTGCTCTAATAATGTTTGCCATTCAAGCAAGATTCCGCCAGCTTTTCTGGACCCAATAAATTTAGATAATTCAACTGGTAATGGTTTTGGGGCTGTAGTGATGACAATATCATCTATGTTGAGCCTGTCTCTTATACCCGTGCCTATCTCATAATAAATCCATCTTATTCTTAAGTCTGCTAAGTCATTAGCAGCAGCAGGCAGTTCAACTGAAAATAGAGTTCCATCGGGTGTAATTTCTTGAATAAACATATCATCTTCTACATCATTCCAACTACCTCCTACACTTGCATTTTTCCACTGCAATTCAATATAATTGGTATTGCTGTTAAAGCTTACGGTTCCGACTACCCATTCTACTGTTATAGATGCTCTTCCAGTAACATCTGCCCTAAACTGGAAACAAGCTCTTTGCGTACCAGTATTTCCCCGAAAACTCATGCAGCCAATTTGTTCGTCTTTCCATCTTCCTGGATTGTTGGCATTCGCATAAAAGGCATCTGTTGGTAGGTCATTAATGAATGAACCATCTGTATCTGTAGATTGGGTCCCCAAACTAAAATATAAAGGGTATGCATTCCCATTGTATTCAGGAAGGGTGTAGATACCGCCACTTGTCAAGTCACATTTAGCCGGTACCGTTATTTGGCCGTAAATAAGAAAAGGGAAAAACAGCAGAATGCCCTGTATTACTAGAAATATAGTTTTATTTAAAATACGCATGTCAAATCTATATTTAGTCATTTCATGTATAATAAACGGCAATACTATGAAGCTTTTACAAGATCAGTGTTACGTCTTCGGTTTGTTGTGTGACACAGATTCAGGTCGTTGATATATATATAAAGTCATGATTATCATACTTCTGCCTGTGCTTAATTCGGTGAATATATTTACTTTTTCTGTAATATTTCAAACAATGTATTTGTTTTATAAAGTAAGAAAAATTTGAATAAAATCGAAAGATTCGGTGCTAAAATTGTAGTAAGATTCTAATAAAATATTTTGTAGAATCGGATGTAATTGCTTTTTTAACAGGTCAAATTAAGTATTTTTCAAATTGAGTTAGCAACAAAGAACTCTCACTTATTGTGACAACATTGGAAGAAGCTGACATAATTATGTATCGTTTTCTACAGAAGTATTTCTAACTCCAATTATTCAAAAGAAATTATTATTTCACGAATGAACTTTTATCCCCAAAACCCATCTAGACAATTAGGCATTCATCAAAAATAATATGCGTTAAATATTCGTTAGAAATCACATCATTTGTTTGATTTGTGATACAATTCGTATATTTGTGCCAATGCGTCAATCGGGATTCAATATTGGAAATATAGTAAAAGTAAGTCTTTTTGCGGTTTTGCTGATGGTTCAATCAGTTGAATCGATGCACGTATTAACTCACAGTGCACATTTTTCACTCGAAAACAAGGACAACTCGACGACAGTGTCTAAACACGAAGCTTGCTTGCTTTGCACCCATTACTCGCAAATATTTAATGAATTCGTTGAACTCAATCAATACAAATCCTACTCTGTTTCTTTAGGCTATATTTTAGTTTCAATTCAACTATCTGAAACCCATTCCAGTCCAATAGAGTGTCTCAAATCAAGGGGACCGCCACCTGTGATCGCTTAACTTTTACTCAGTTTTAGCTTTCTAAATTTCAATCAAAAAATCAATGTTTAAGCTTTATGTGCTTGCAACACTGTTGTTATTGACAATAGGAGTTCAAGCCCAAAAATGCAACCTGAGCATTCACGGTCAAGTAATTGACGTCTCAACTGGTTTATCAATTGAGGGTGCTACAGTTATTTTGGTGTACCAACATCTTGGCGCTACAACAGATGCGGATGGGCATTACACCATTGATGGCATTTGCCATGATACTGCCACAGTTGAATGTAGTTTTGTTGGATGCAAACATAGATTTACCTTGCTCGATTTGAAAAATAGCAAAAGCGAACTGAATTTTAAGTTGTCAGAGGAGACCACTCATTTACACGAAGTTTCTGTATTTGCATCGAAAGTGCCTCTATCCACCTCTGTGCCAAGGCAATTTGTAGATACCTTGATACTAGCCAATCGTCGATCCGTGAATCTGACAGAAACCCTCAAATCGATATCTGGAATAACATCATTAAATACTGGAAGCTCAATTGCCAAACCTATGATACATGGTTTAACTGGTGATAGGATCATTATTTTGAACAACGGCATTATCCAAGAGGGAAATCAATGGGGTGATGAACACGCACCAGAGATTGATCCTTTTTTAGCCACCAGTATTTCTGTAATTAAAGGCGCTGAAGCCGTTCGCTATGGAAGTAATGCAATGGGCGGTGTTATATTGGTGGAAGCCGAAAAGCTCAATGATTTGAATGCCCTAAAAGCTGATGTTTACTCAGGCTATTCACTAAATGGAAATGGCTTGTATGGTTCTGCTCAATTATCGACTCCTATTATAAAAAAGTGGGGACTGAAAGGCAGAATCCAAGGAACATACAAGTATGCTGGTAATTTAAATACTCCTTCATACTTTCTGAGAAATACCGGATTGCGGGAGTACAATTTTTCATGGACTTTGCAAGCCAAGCCTTTGGGTTGGGACACTGAGGTATTCTACAGTCAATTCAACAATTGGTTAGGCATTCTCCGCGATGCTCATATTGGCAATGTAACTGATCTTGAAGCAGCAATTGATCGTGGAAAGCCGCTTACTGATCCCGGTTTTACCTATCACCTTGAGCGACCTGCGCAACATGTTGAGCATGAATTGACAAAGTTTAAAACTGAAAAGACTTTTCGTAAAATTGGAACAGCTTACTTTTCATTGGCAAGACAGTTTAACAGGAGAGGAGAGTTTGATGCCCATATTCCTTTCAGTTCTGATCGTGAAATAAGTGGACTTCCCGAAATCCGTTTTCAACTAGTAAGCTGGCAAGTCGATGGAGGACTTGAACACAAACTGGGTCGACATGTCTCTGGAAAAGTTGGTTTTCAATACATCAATCAGAACAACAATACCAACGGTACTTTGATTCCTGACTATACCACTGAAATACAATCTGTTTATTTGACTGAACAATGGCGGAAGTACCCATTTCCGCTGAAGTTTGAAGCTGGGTTGAGAATTGATAAAAAAACGATTTCTACATTTTATAGAAAGTTTCCTTTTCAACTCAATCGCTCTTTTCTGAACACTTCCTATAATATCGGAACCATTTATCAGGTCAATCCGCACGTGACTCTGCGAGCTGGTTATAATGTGGCATGGAGAGCGCCAAATGTAAGTGAATTGTTCAGCGAAGGGCTTCATCATGGTACGGCAAGTTATCAAATAGGTGATCCAAATATTCAGGCCGAAATCGGCCACAATTTTTCAGTTTCAAGCGAACTGAATTACGAGGATTTGCTGAGTTTGAACTGTCAAGTGTACCTGAATAAAATGAATGGATTCATTTATCAGGAACCTGTTTATCCACCTACATTGACCATCAGAGGAGCATTTCCTACATTCAAATACAAACAGACAGACGCAATGTTGAGTGGATTGGATTTCGACATGAAATACAAACTTGCTCCAGCAATATGGTTCAATTTGAGGGGAAGCACGCTTTTTGCTTACAACCAAGTTCAAAAGGACTGGATAATTTTTATGCCATCCGATAGGGTTTCTACAGGATTGACAATCCGACACAAGAATATCGGTAAACTTATGAATAATACACTTACACTTGATGTTGCTCATGTATTTCAACAAAATCGCACTCCTGACAATATTTCCGACTATGCACCACCGCCAAAACCCTATACCTTGCTTAATCTTGATTTCAACACCAGTATTGATATTGGCAGCCAACAGCTCAACATTGGGTTTTCTGTCAATAATCTGCTGAACACTGCTTATCGAGAGTACATGAATAGGTTCAGGTATTTTTCCGATGAGATGGGAACTCAAGCTGCTATTCATTTTCATTTACCAATTTCTAAAAAATCAAAAACTTAATTAACATGAAAAATTTATTTTCAAAAATGGCTTTTTTAGCCTTAGTGTTTGTATCAATTGTTGTAGTTTCTTGTAAAAAAGAAGACAACCATGACCATGGATCTGATCAAGAACAAATTACGACCGCAACAATAACTTTCTCTTTGCCAGGTGGGGTTAATGCTACTGCAAGCTGGAGAGATATTGATGGCGCAGGTGGTAATAGCCCTGTTATTGATACATTGGTCCTCAATCCAATAACTACGCCTTTAAATTATACAGCAACAATTTCATTTTTGGATGAGTCAAAAACACCTGCTTTAAACGTAACAGAGGAAGTGCAGGAAAAGAGTGATGAACATTTGTTGGTACTTCAACCAAGTGCAAATCTTAACTGGTTAATCGTAACCAATGACAAAGATAAAAATGGCAAGGATTTGGGGCTCAATCAAACAGTAACTGTAGCAGGTTCAGGAAATGGTACACTTCGAGTTGTCCTGAAGCATGAACCTGACAAAAATGCATCAAATCCTCTTAATACTGGTGAAACTGATCTTGACATCATAATTCCAGTAAGAGTTAACTAAAAAGTATTTTAATCCAATGATAAAAGGGAGCACAAATATGAGCTCCCTTTTTTTATGAAAAATCGTCTGGGCCGATATTTTACAAAACTGCTATTGCATCATTTTACGACAGAAATAGAGTAAAATAGAAGTTAACAGACTGATTATTAGCATGCTTGTAAAAGGAAAAAACACACTTGTATTTTCTGATTTGTAGTGAAAATCGCCAGGAAGTTTGCCGAACCAATTCAAAAAATTTCCAAAGTACATCCATCCAACCCCAGAAAGGATAAGCACAATACCAAAAAAAATGAGCAATTTTGCAGTCTGCATCCTTACAAAAGTAAGTTAATACTGCCAATGTTGATATGCCAATAATTAAACCTTCCGAACAATTTAATTTTTCTTGGTGGTCTAAGCACCCACACTTGAGTACATTGATCCCTTCTTTTTTTAGAAAGGTTGAATTACCCAATTATATGAGGCAGAGGATTGTGACCCCTGACCATGACTTTTTGGATATAGATTTTTTGGATGGTAGCCATGAAAAAGTGGTTGTATTGACACATGGATTAGAGGGTAACAGTGGCAAGCATTATATAAAAGGAGCAGCAAAGGTTTTTCATGAAATGGGTTATACAGTCGTCGCATGGAATTGTCGAAGTTGTAGCGGTGAAATGAATAACTCCAGAAAATTTTATCATCATGGAGATACCGAAGATTTGAGCTTGGTACTTCGTTGGGTTTCTGAAAAATGGCCAAGTGCCTCGATTGGCTTGACCGGATACAGTATGGGCGGTGTAATCAATACCAAAACCATCATTATGGAAGAAAATATTCCAAGTATCCAATGGTCGGCAGCTATATCAACACCTTGTAATCTTGAGGATTGTGCCTTATCACTTGATGAGAGACGCAATTGGATTTACAGGAAGAAATTTTATAAAGATCTCAAAATCAAATTGGAAGCAAAGCGGAAAATATTTCCGGACCTGTTTCATGAAGGCGTATGGAAGCAAATTAAAACCTGGAGAGATTTTGATACCTTGGTAAGTGCACCTATGAATGGTTTCAAAAATGTACAAGAACTATACAGCCAAGCCAGCTTGAATAATTTTTGGAAAGGTTTAAAAGTGCCAACCTTGGTACTGAATGCATTGAACGATCCTTTGCTTCCCAATCATTCCAATCCAATTGCCGTAGCTGAAAATCATTCGTTTTTGAATCTGGAGTTGGTTGATTTTGGTGGACATTGCGGATTTATTGAATCGCACGATACCCAAACATATGCTGAGATCAGAATACGCGAATGGGCGTTAAAATATTTAGGATAGAAAACCTGCTTTGTGTCAAAGAGTATAAATTGAAGAATTATTGTCCCGAGCTCTTTCTATTGTTGAGTTCGTCTCTTAGTTTGGCAGCTTTCTCATAGTCCTCATTGCTCAGTGATTCTTCAAGTAAGCTTGTCAACTCATCGGTTGAAAACCCGGACATGTCATTTGGGTTTTTTGAAGTTTTAGATTTTCTAGAAGGTTTTATTGGATTTGCTTCCAATTCTTCATCAGGCTCTTCCAATATCACACCTGCGGCATCAAGTATAAACTCGAAGGTATAAATTGGGCAATTGAATCGAACAGCTAATGCAATTGCATCAGAGGTGCGAGAATCAATTTCAACCACTTGCCCATCTTTTTCGCATACCAACCTTGCATAAAATATACCATCCAATAAATTATTGATGATGACTTCGGTTAATTTTATGTCAAAAGTATCAAGTGTGCTTTTGATTAAATCATGGGTTAAAGGACGATTGGGCGTCATGTTTTCCATTGCTACGGCAATAGATTGTGCCTCAAAACCTCCAATGATGATTGGTAATCTTCTGTTGCCATCTTTTGCGCCAAGTACGACAGCATAATTATGGGACTGAGTAACACTGTGTGACAACGCAGTTATGTACAATTCTATTTTCTTCATTCCGCTCAAAGGACAAATGGAGTTTATCTTAGTGATTAGCTGCTTGCAATTGCTTGATTGCTGCTGTTAATTTTGGAACAACTTCGAACAAATCACCAACCACACCATAGTCAGCTGCTTTGAAGAAAGGAGCTTCCGGGTCTTTGTTGATAACTACTATTACTTTGCTATTGTTGACGCCTGCAAGGTGTTGAATGGCACCTGAGATACCTATTGCTATATATAAGTTTGGTCTAATTGCTATACCTGTTTGTCCTACATGTTCGTGATGAGGTCTCCAGTTTGCATCTGCTACTGGGCGTGAGCAAGCTGTTGTTGCACCCAATAGTTGGGCCAATTCTTCGATCATTGCCCAATTTTCAGGTCCTTTCATCCCACGACCTGCACTAACAACTTTTTCAGCTTCAGGAAGTGGTACTTGACCTTCCACTCTTTCATGACTGATAATTTTGGTTTTTGATGCTGTGGGTTCAACTGTCATTATTTCAACCGGACAATCTGCCCCCGTTTGTAATGGTTTAATGGCATTTCCCATTACGCTAATAACCTTGGTAGGTGTTATAACTTTCAAGTTAGCTATTGCTTTTCCTGAAAAAACATATTTGCTAATAATGCCATCAGAGCTCGGCAATGCATTTGCTCCTGACACCAAACCTGCTTTCAAACGCACTGCTATCCGGCCTGCAACAGCTTTACCGACACTAGTATTGCTTAACACAACCGTGTTGGCACCTATTTGTTGAGCGACAGTAGCAATTGCAGAACTGAAACTCTGACTGTCAAAACTTCCAAAAGAAGCATGTGGAATATGTATCACCTTAGTTGCGCCGTATTGACCCAAATTTTCAGCGTTGCTGATATTTCCCAATACCAAAGCAATGGCTTCTTGGCCTATTGATTTGGCATAAATTGCTCCATAAGTAACCGCTTCCAGAGCAGTTTTTTTGAAAAGCCCATTTTGATTTTCAGCGAATATTAATACTGACATGGTTTCTTTTTTTTTAATTTTATATCACCTTGGCTTCCTCGTGAAGCAATCGAACCAACTCAGTCATATTGTCAGGATCTACCATTTTAACTGACGTCTTTCCTACTGGTATGTCATATTTGACTACTTCCAATGTCTTCATGGAAGGAGCAGGGGCTACAACATTCAATGGTTTGGATTTCGCCATCATAATTCCTTTCATATTGGCTATTCTTTGTACAGCCAGTCCTTTAGCAGCGGATAAAACAATGGGTAATTCTACCTCCAAGTTTTCGGTTCCACCTTCTATTTCACATGAAACTGTCGCTTTGTTTTCGCTTATATCGAGTTGATTTGCATACGATAAGTAGGGCAGATCTAAAAACTCGGCAAGCATACTTCCAACTTCAGAACCATTGTAGTCAATTGTTTCCTTTCCCAAAAGAATCAAGTCAAAGCCTTTATCTTTAGCATATTCCGAAATTTGGAAGGCACAATCCATACCATCGGCAGGAATGGTATCTATACGAACAGCATCATCAGCTCCGATGGCAAGTCCTTTTCGGATGATGGTATCGTTATCAGCATTTCCAACATTAATCATGGTTACAGTACCACCTTGTTGCTCTTGCAATTCCAATGCACGAACCAATGCATACCACTCATCATACGGATTCATGATGAACTGAACACCAGCTGTGTTGAAGACCTTATCTCCTTCAATAAATGAAACTTTAGCAGTTGTGTCGGGCGTCTTGCTGACGCATACCAATATTTTCATGCTTTTTTTTGATATTTGTTCCGTTTTAATAAACACCTCAATCAGTTGAGGGTTCATTAGAAGGTGCAAAGATAAGAAATATTTTAGGCTTAACCTATACTGAAAAAATCTATACAGAACAATATGTCAAACAATCGATTAGATCAAATTAAGGCAATGTTGCTTGAAAATCCTGAGGATTCGTTCCTGAATTTTGCCTTAGCCAAGGAACATGAATACCGTTCAGATAATGAAGCGGCTTTGGGAGTTTATCAAAAGCTAGCAGAAACTGACCCAAATTACACCGGTACTTATTATCACCTGGTTAAACTTCTTTCTACTGAAGGCAGAGACACAGAAGCTATTGAATGCGCCGATAAGGGTTTAGAGATCTGCAAAATGCTGGGTGACAAGCATGCATTTGGTGAGTTGAGTCAATTGCGCTGGGAAATCAGTGACGATGAGTAAATTTATAAATTGATGGTACCACCTCCAGTGTACTCTGTTGGCCCTGATAAGTAAACATTGGTGTATTTGTCTTCTTTTTTTACGAAGTCAACTGCCAGCAATCCGCCTTTTGCTTGAACTTCAAGATGTTTCTCAAAAAGTCCAGGATTCATTTCATGCCAAGCAATAGCTGCGGCAGTTACACCAGTTCCACAGGCCAATGTTTCACGCTCAACACCACGTTCATAAGTGCGAATGTGGAGCAAGTTGTCTTGTTGATCGATAAAATTGACATTGATACCATCTAGCTTAAATTCTGGGCTGTTTCGGATTGATCGCCCTTTGGAATCCACATCTACTTTATCCAGATTTTTTACTTGAATTACAATATGTGGTGAGCCAGTATTGATTACATAACCCAATGGGTGTTTTTGCCAAGTTAGGACATCTGACATGCTTATTTTTACCTTGCCATTGGCTTCAATTACACCAGAATGTATTCCGTCAAATGCCTTGAATCGTGTACTAGATTTTATCAATCCAATATCTTTGGCAAATCGAACAGCGCAACGTCCCCCATTACCACACATGCTACCTAAACCACCATCCGCATTGTAATAATCCATCTCAAAGTCGGTATCATCTTCATTCTTTAAAGCAATCAACCCATCTGCATTTCCTAATTCCGAACATAATTTTTTTACAATTGACTTTTCTTCCAAGAATGAATAAATTGCCATCAAATTATTAATCATTACAAAGGAATTACCGGCACCGTTGTAAAGATAATAGTCGATCGCTTTTGATGATTGGTCCATATTTAACATTTTTTTAGCACGATTTTACAAGGCCTGAGAGTTTTTAAATAATCAAAACGGATTTTCAAGCGTTGTAAGTACAAATATAATTCAATGATTGCTCGAAAGTATTTTATTGTGAGTTTGATTAGTTTGATCGTAAGCGGAGTAACAAGTTATTCCCTCATCTATCAGTTCCAATCAACTTGGCAGAAAAACCATGCATCCTCTCAGCCTATCCGATTTGTCAGCAACGACGCTGAGCCAAGTGTCATCAACTCTGGAAGATTTGCAGGTTCTTCACCTACTTCATTTACTAGGGCCGCTGCACAATCCACACCATCTGTTGTACACATAAAATTTATGTCCGGCAAAGAGGATAACATTTGGGGAATGGAAACAGGAACTTCATCAGGATCTGGTGTAATCATTTCAGCAGATGGATACATCATAACCAATAGGCATGTGGTTGAAGGTGCGACCGAACTTTTGGTTACCTTAGCTGATAATCGTGAGTTCAAAGCGAGGATAATAGGTCAGGATGCCTCCACAGATATTGCTGTAATAAAAGTGAATGCTAAAAATTTGGATCCCATAAGCATGGGCAACTCTGATTCTTTATCTGTTGGAGAGTGGGTATTAGCAGTAGGAAATCCATTTAATCTGAGTAGCACTGTTACTGCTGGTATAGTTAGCGCGAAAGGCAGAAGTATTGATATTTTGGATGACGCTTATAGGATAGAGTCATTTATTCAAACCGATGCAGCCGTCAATCCAGGTAATAGTGGTGGTGCTTTGGTAAACACTGCGGGCAATTTGGTAGGTATCAATACAGCTATAGTTACCAAATCGGGACGTTATGAGGGTTACTCCTTCGCTGTGCCCGTCAATGTTGTACGTAAGGTTGTGAAAGATATCATAGAATTCGGGACAGTACAAAGAGCTATTCTGGGTATAGGTCCTGAAGATCTGACAGATAATTTGGCCAAGTCATTGCGTTTGAGAGAAGTTTCAGGTGTATATGTAGGACGGGTAAATCCAGGAGGTGCCGCAGATAAAGCCGGTTTAAAGCCAGCTGATGTGATCAGGAGGATTGACAAATCGCTAATCAATAGTGTACCTAAATTGCAAGAAGTATTGGCTACCTATAGACCAGGCGCGATGATTGACATCGAATACATCCGTGACGGAAAATCTTTTTTTACGAAAGCAACTTTGCAAAACAGAATGAATGAAAGTATAAATGTTGCTGCCACTACGGACAAAATCAGTGACGAACTGGGCTTTGAACTACGCGGACTCACAGGAGAAGAAAAAACCAAAATTGCCCGAGGTGCTGCGATAGTGCATTCTATTACCAAAAAGGGAGTTATCGCTCAAACCAATATGGAATTGGGATTCGTTATTACCAGGGTCAATGAGGTTTTGGTAAATACTCCTGCTCAAGTTCTGAACGAAATCAAAAAGATCAATGGGGTTGTCAAGTTGGATGGTGTGTACGTAAATTATCCAGGCAGATACAGCTATCAGTTCCGCAGATAAAATCATCTAAATTTAAAAAAAACGGGAAGGAGAAGCTATTGAATAGTTTCTCCTTCCCGTTTTAATAACTTATTTTTTGATCATTTTGAATCCAAGCCAGAAATGGATCTTGTGATTTTTCGATATTGATGTGGACGGTTGGTATTGATCTTTGATCAGATGGCAACTTAAGTTCATCATAAATAAAAGCATCATCAAAGCCTGATTTGGCGGCATCATCTGCAGTAGCAGCAAATACCAAACGCTTGGGTCTAGCCCAATAAATTGCACCAAGACACATCGGGCAAGGTTCGCATGAACTGTAAATAGTGCAGTCGGTTAGTTGCATGTCGTTCATTTCATGACAAGCGTTGCGAATGGCTACAATTTCAGCATGTGCGCTTGGATCATTCGACTGAACAACATGGTTTGTCCCTTCAGCTATAATTATTCCGTTCCTCACTACAACTGCTCCAAATGGCCCTCCGCCATTGGCAACATTTTGAACAGCTATTGCTATAGCTCGACTTATAAATTCAAAATCTTTTGAACTTTGTTCTTCATTAAGCATCTTACATTCTGTATTTTCGTGAAATGGGAATATCTTGCGCTAGAAATATAAAAGTAAGCAAAGAAAGGAATATTATGGCAGAACAAATAGATTTAGAAAAATCCAAAGCTGAAGACAAACTGAAGTTAGAAGTTTCAAGAATGAAGCAATTGGTAGCCCGAATTGAGTTAGGTGGCGGTGTTGAGAAGTTGGATAAGTTGAGAAGCCAAGGCAAAATGACTGCTCGGGAACGCATCAAATATCTGGTAGATGAAGGAACTGAACCTATAGAAATTGGCGCATTTGCTGGATACGAAATGTATAAAGACCATGGAGGATGTCCGGGCGGAGGAGTGGTAATAGTACTTGCCTACGTTTGCAAAAGATTGTGTGTAATAGTCGCAAACGATGCTTCAGTAAAAGCAGGAGCTTGGTTTCCGATCACTGGTAAGAAAAATCTTAGAGCTCAAGAGATTGCGATGGAAAATCGGATTCCTATTATTTATTTGGTGGACAGTGCAGGCGTTTATCTGCCCATGCAAGACGAAATATTTGCTGACAAAGAGCATTTTGGCAGAATTTTCAGAAATAATGCACGGATGTCAAGCATGGGAATTCCGCAGATTGCTGCAATAATGGGTAGTTGTGTAGCTGGTGGAGCCTACCTACCAATCATGTCGGATGAAGCTTTGATTGTTGAGAAAAACGGAAGTGTTTTTCTGGCTGGCCCTTATCTGGTAAAAGCTGCAATAGGGGAAGAAATAGATCAAGAGACATTAGGCGGTGCTACAACCCATTGTGAAATATCTGGTGTTACAGATTATAAAATGCCAAATGATCAAGTATGCCTGGATACGATAAGGGGACTTGTAGATAAAATGGGGCACAACATCAAGGCAGGTTTTGATAGAGCGGACGCAAGTTTGCCAGCGGTTGAGCCAAATGATATTTATAGCGCAATGCCTGATTCTTCAACCAAGCCATATAGTATGAAGGAAGTCTTGAAGTGTTTGGTCGACGATTCTAAATTGATCTATTATAAGGAAGAATATGGCAAAACGATTCTTTGTGCCTATGCGCGTATTGATGGTTGGGCGGTAGGAATTGTTGCCAATGACCGAAAAGTAGTTAAAAATGCCAAAGGTGAAGTCCAGATAGGTGGAGTGATCTACAATGAAAGTGCGGATAAAGCCACTCGATTCATTATGAATTGTAATCAAAAAAAGATACCGTTGGTTTTTCTGCATGATGTAACAGGTTTTATGGTGGGCAGTAAATCTGAACACAGTGGAATCATAAAGGATGGAGCCAAAATGGTTAACGCTGTTGCGAATTCAACTGTTCCTAAGTTTACGGTCATAATTGGTAACTCTTATGGTGCAGGGAACTATGCCATGTGCGGAAAAGCCTACGATCCCCGATTGATTGTAGCATGGCCAACAGCGAAAATAGCAGTCATGGGAGGAGCACAAGCAGCAAATACATTATTGCAAATACAACTCAGTTCCATCAAAGCCAAAGGAGAAACTCCAGACCCTAATCAAACCAAAGAAATGTTTGAAAAGATTAAGAACCGATATGACGAACAATCTACTGCATATTATGCAGCTGCAAGATTGTGGGTAGATGCAATAATTGATCCCAAGGAAACCCGCAAAGTAATATCGATGGGAATTGAAATGGCCAACCACGGAGTAGTTGAAAAATTCAATCCTGGGGTTTTACAAGTATAATGCAAACGGAAAAACAAATTTCATTTGGATTCATTGTGCTATTTGAACATTGATTATGAGATTTTTGAAATCTGCAAACCAAAAGCATGTCTATTTTATTAGAAGGGTTTTGTAAAACTAGAATGGTTCTGACTACAATTTATTAACAACCAATCTCCTTTTTATCTGACATGACTCTGGGATTCAGTCTTTATAAAAAAAAACTCGAAACGATGATACCTCCAAAGAAAATTTCTGATAATGAATTCATGTTTAATGAATGTCATTTTCCTAATATCTAATCAAGTTAAGCCAATGAAACTCACAATAACCTTAGAGGTGTGAATTAATTATCTCTGATCTCGGTATCAAAAGTGGTTTTTGGTGATTGCTTTTGGAACAATTCTATAAAATATCCTATTTGCAAAAAGTCACGGCCAGTTTCATCGTTAATTTTGTAATCAAATTGATGTAGATAGCCAATTTGAATAGTTGTCGCATTCGAAGGTTTGTAGCTGAAAGCAATCAAAATCCGGTTTCGCTCAAAGTAAGGTTCTTGGTCTGTGAAAAATATTTCATTACTTGCACTGATTTGATAAGGCTTGTATTCATTTTTATCTTTTCCAAATGACTGAGATAAACCAATTCTGTATCTAAACCTGTTTCGATAACCATCGGTTGTAAATCTAAACTCCGCACGATAACGCTGTTCTATTTTAATGTTACCTATTGACTGATGAAGAACAAGCTGAGGCCAAAGTCTAAATTCGTCATTGTTTTTTGGTAAAACAAAATCTCCTCCTGCTTTATAAGTTTGGTAACTTCCAGCGCCCAATGTTAAATTGACATTTTTGTGGGCTTTAAAGTTGATGCCTCCCTTGTATTCATAGTAATGAAAATGATTGTAGAATTTTAATGAACGCAATTGGGCTTCACCAAAAACACTCCAGGTATCATCTAACTTGTATTTGAGATTTAGAATATTCCAACTTCCTAAGTCAGAGGATTGGGAAAAACAAGTATAAGCTAAAAGTAAATCAAAACTGATCAGTAGAAATAAACGTTTTATTTTTGCTCTTGGTTTTCAATTATTGAAATTGACTTTTGCATTACCAAAGAGTTTGGTACCGTTATGATCTCTCCACTTTTTGTCTTTAGGTGAATAAAAAAATAAGTTAATTCAGTTACTTCTCCTTCAAAAGGGTAATCCCTGTCTAGCATTTTAATAGTGTCTCCTAATTTGACAGGGTGATTAAAGAAAAGTATTATGCTTGAGGTAATATTGGAAAGTAGGGACCATTGGGCAAAAAAAGCTATACCTAAAGCTGTTAGTAATGTACTTACAAATACAGCAATTTCATTTTGTTCCAATCCCCAAATTCCTGCAATTAAAATCACCACAGTTATTGTTGTAAAAAGATGAATTGCTTTGATGATAATCTTCCTTCTAGCTCTTTGGACTTGTGTTTTTTTTAGGGTATTGTTTATGAGGTTTTTTATAACAAAAATGGCAATCACATAAAGAACCAAGGTTGCCAATGTTTCTAATATTTGTATTTTTTGCTCATCCATTCTTTTTTCTTTTTGACATTTATTTTGGTTCCCTGTATTGTCGTCAATCAAACTTACCGACAGTTGCAGTTTATCGAAAAACCGCATTTTTTCTCCTCAAAACTAGGGTTTTTTATTGATTTAGAGTCTTTCAAGCCGATTTATTATGTGTTTTGGATTCTTGGATTCAAATATGGTTAGGCAAATAAACTTGTTTTATGGCTAAAAAAGTGTTTTACTCAAAGTCCAATAAACTATCTTGAAGGAACTTGTCGGTTAACCAAAGCCAATAGTTGAAGCAGTCAAATGCTGCACTTTTAGTCAAAACGATGGTTATACTTTTCCACGGTCAAGCCTTCAAAATAAATTGTATCTCCTTGTCCCTCCACAAAGAATTCTGGAATAGTATCTTCTAGTCGCGTATAAGAATTTTCAGCATTTACGGCATGTCCAAAACTGCAATCATTGTGTTCTTTGTCCAAGGATACTTTAATGATATCAGAATTAAATTCAAATTTCAACAAACAATTTATGTCTTCGCTATATTTTTTTGAGTCGTAAGTTCCAATGTTGCCTTGAATAGATAGATTTCCAAATAGTTGTCCTGTATTGTAAGAAGGTGCACCCCTGCAAACGTCAAGAAAAAAAAGAGCAGAATACTCTGTAACGGGATAAATAATTATAGAACCCACAGCACCTTTCTCTACGTCGTTTCCGAATGAATAGGTGCCACCAATATTCGCAGTTGATGTTGGTTCTGCCTTCTGTGTAATAATGGTTTCATCTGTTGCTGTGACGGGAATATTGTTGTTGGTGTTGTCCGAATTATTACAACTGCCCATTGTCAAAGTAATTATTAAAGCAGAAAATATCAAAAAGGATTGAGTGGTCATTTTTGTGTTGGGTTGATTTAAAATAAATTATATCTTAGGTTGCTATCAATTTCAGAAGAACTAAATCTTGCCTGGTAATAGATTTTACACTAAAACGAAAAAATTGATCAAATGTAATGAAGATTGGAAAACTCAATTTGCATTAATGCCAACTATTTGCTGTCCAAACCTTTTACATTGTTTTAATTGTGAGGGTTTCGATGAATTGATACTCCCTCTTCAAGGATTGTTAGGCAGACCCATTATCTTTACACGAACTATCTTTAAGTTATGAAAATTTTATTATTAGGTGGCGGAGGACGTGAGCATGCAATAGCAAAATCAATTTTAAAAAGTGATAAGTGTGAAAAACTATATGTGATGCCAGGAAATGCAGGTACTGGCAACATTGCAATTAATATTCAGGGTTCGGTAAATGATTTTAATGCTATAGCTGACATCATATCTCATCATGAAATAGACATGCTGATCGTTGGTCCTGAGGAACCGCTGGTGTTGGGTATCTACGATTTCATGAAATCCAAACCAGAATTGAAAAACTTAAAAATAATAGGCCCTGATAAGGTAGGCGCACAATTGGAAGGTTCGAAAGCATGGTCTAAGACTTTCATGCAAAAAAGAGATATTCCCACTGCTCGATACCGTAGCTTTTCATCACATCAACTCAGTGAGGCTTCTGAATTTATAGATGGGTTTACTGGGCCAGTTGTTCTAAAAGCCGATGGTTTGGCAGCAGGCAAAGGCGTGATTATTACTTCTGACAAAAAAGAGGCTAAAGAAGTTATTCAATCTATGTTTGAAGGTCAGTTTGGAGCTGCTGGTTCTACTGTTGTGGTGGAAGAATTCTTGGATGGAATTGAATTTTCTGTATTTGCTTTGACAGATGGTCATGATTATATCTTGTTGCCTGAAGCAAAAGACTACAAACGAATTGGTGAAAAGGATATTGGCCTCAACACGGGTGGCATGGGTGCTGTAAGTCCTGTTAGCTTTTTTGATGATGACATGAAATCAAAAGTCATCAGCCAAATCATCCAACCTACCATTATAGGACTTCAAGAAGAAGGAGCCAAATACGTCGGATTTATATTCTTTGGCTTGATCAAAGTCCAAGGGGAACCTTTTGTTATTGAATACAATTGTCGCTTGGGCGATCCTGAAACAGAAGTCGTAGTACCTCGTATCCAGTCGGATTTGTTGGAATTATTTGACGCTGCTTGCACCGGTCAACTTGCATCAAAGCACATTTCAATTGATCCAAGAACTGCTGTTACAACGATGGCAGTAGCTGGCGGCTACCCAGGAGATTATGAAAAAGGACATGAAATTTTAATTCCGGAGGATTCGGATGACAATTGCTTTTTTCATGCTGGAACTAAAGATATCAATGGCAAAATACTGACCAATGGTGGTCGAGTTATTGCAGCAACTGCCTTAGCCGATGATTTGCCAACTGCAATTCGAACTTCACAATCCATGGTTTCTGAAATCAAATTTCAGGACAAATATTTTAGAACTGATATTGGCTCTGATTTAGTAAAATTGAACAACTGATAATGAATGTTGCCTCTAATTCTCTATTGGGTTTGCAATCAATTACGGGAGGTGAATTGAAAGGGCCGAATCTCAGCCATTTGTTCCAGTTGTTATCCTATGATAGTCGCCATATCACTGACCCTGCTAACACTTTGTTTGTGGCATTGAAGGGCGAACGATTGAATGGTTCCCAATTTGTAGCAGAAGCTTATGAAAAGGGTGTAAGACTCTTTCTGGTCCAAAACCCATTTCAAGATTATCAAGATTTCCTGGAAGCAAGTTTTTTGCTTGTGCCTGATAGCTTGATAGCACTGCAAGCTTGGGCGGCTGCGCACCGTCGTGATTTCTCAATTCCTGTTGTTGGAGTTACTGGGAGCAATGGTAAAACTATCGTAAAGGAATGGCTCGCGGAATTATTGGAAAGCAAATATCAAGTAGTTAAAAGCCCGAGAAGTTACAACAGTCAGCTTGGGGTTTCATTGTCATGCCTTCTAATCGATGAAGAAGATACGCTCGGTATTTTTGAGGCCGGGATTTCCAAAATTGGTGAAATGAATCACTTGGAGCAAATGATTCAACCGAACATCGGAATTTTTACTTATTTGGGTACTGCCCACAGTTCCGGATTTGAATCACAAGAGCAGAAACTGCTTGAAAAATTGCAACTCTTCAAAGGATGTGACAAGATCATCTATTGCAGAGATCAAGAGTTGGTGCACCAATGGATGACCAAATTATTTGGAGCCAAAGCTATCGGATTTTCAACCAATAGCGCAGGGTCATATCATTTTAGCCTCCAAATACAAAAGCACAAAACCTTGATCCTTTTTAGCCAATCAGGCGAATCGTTTACCATCGAAACGACATTCAGGGACGAAGCCTCATTGAACAATGTATGTACTTGCATCACCCTTTTGTGTGAAATGGATGCATTGGACACCGATACCATCAATGCGCTTACCAATTTGAAACCCATAGATATGCGCCTCATTGTTAAGGAGGGGCTGAATGAATGTCTGATTGTGGATGACAGTTACAATGCTGATGAAACGGGTTTAGAACTCGCATTGCGGTTCTTAGAGCAACAAAGTCAAAAAATGCTCCATACCGTTATACTTTCGGATTTGGTAGAAAGTGATAGGGACAAAAAAGCACTTTATCAACGTATTGCTTCGAGTTTGGACAAGCATAACATAAGCAAAGTGATGACTGTGGGTCAAGAAAGTAAATTGGTAGGCAATTATCTCAATCCAAAGATATTGTACCGACATTTTCCCAACACTCAGGAGTTCTTAACCCATTTTCAACATTCCGATTTCCGCAAAGAAGCGATTTTAGTTAAAGGTGCCCGAAAATACGAATTTGAGCTCATTGTTCAGGCGCTGAGCAAGCAAACACACCGAACCATTTTGGAAGTAAATCTGACCGCATTGTTGGATAATTTTAAGACCTATGCCTCAATGCTTAGGCCTGAAGTCAAGATCATGGCCATGGTCAAGGCATCAGCCTATGGTGCGGGGAGCGATGAAGTGGCAAAACTGCTTCAACACCACAAAGTAGATTATCTCTGTGTTGCGTATCCTGATGAAGGTTTACTCCTTCGAAATAATGGTATTCATTTGCCCATTTTGGTTCTAAACCCTGATGAACAAAGCTTCTCGCTGATGGTGTCCCACCAATTGGAAGCTGAGGTTTACTCTCTGGAGATGCTCGAAAAGATTATTGCTTTCTGCCAACCAGGAACAGAATCTATTAATATACACTTGAAGTTGGACACTGGTATGAATAGGCTTGGCTTCAAGGAAGAAGATCTTCCAAGTTTGATAGGACAGCTTGGTAAAATGCAAGGTATAATTGTAAAATCTATGTTCAGTCATCTGGCATCAAGTGAAGATCCACTCGAAGATGATTATACCAAGGAACAAGTTCGATTGTTTGATTTGTGGTCGACACAACTGGAGGATGCGCTAGGCTACAAGGTATTGAAACATGTATTGAATTCTTCAGGAATTTCAAGGTTTTGCCAATACCAATATGATATGGTTCGCTTGGGAATTGGACTTTACGGCTATGATTCCTATCGTGAAATGTCAATGCGATTGAGACCTGTACATTGTTTCAAAGCAAGAATATCCCAAATCAAAAATTTGGAATCAGGAACAACTGTTGGTTATGGCAGAAGAGGAATTATGAAATCTGATGGGAGGATTGCAACCATTTCAGTTGGATATGCCGACGGCTTTTTGAGAGGATTGGGCAATGGAAATTATAGAGTGGGTATCCGCAATAAACTTGCACCGACAATAGGGAATGTATGTATGGACATGGCCATGGTAGATGTTTCGGATATTCCTGAAGCTTCAACTGGTGATGAAGTTATTCTCTTTGGCGAATATATCCCTGTTACCGATATGTCCGAGGCCCTTGGAACCATTCCGTATGAAGTTTTTACAGGGATTTCATCGAGAGTTAAGCGGGTATATTATCAGGAATAATTCACTTGCTTGCGTTAAAAAAGCGTTAGAATTATAATTATGGCAGATTAACGCAAATGAAATACTAAATTTGCGCTTTATTTTCTACTTAACCATTTCATGTTAATATCTACTAGCTGTATGAAAAGATTAATGTTATTGTGTTTAATACTGACTCAACTGAGTTTGTTTGGACAAAAGGCTGATGATAGAGTATTATTTACAATTTCTGGCAAGCCTATCAAGGTGTCAGAATTTATGTACATCTATTCAAAGAATAATGGTGCAAAAGCCGATTTCACCAAAGCTTCAGTTGAAGAAAATTTGAGGCTTTATAAGAACTTTAAATTAAAAGTACAATATGCCCGTGACCTAAAATTGGATACCATTCCAAGTACTAAAACTGAACTTGCAGGCTACCGTAAGCAATTGGCAGACAGCTATTTGATTGATAGAGAAGTCACTGATAAGTTGGTAAAAGAAGCCTTCGACCGCAGTAAAACTGATTCGCATTTGGCCCATATTTTGAAGTCACTCAACGATGGAGCCACACCTGAGGACACTTTGAAGCAATATCTGGCCATCATGGATATCCGTAAGAGATTGATGTCTGGCGAAGACTTTGCTAGAGTAGCAAGAGAAGCAAGTGATGATAAGTCAGCAGCAGATAATGGAGGTGATTTGGGTTATTTTACTGCAATATTTCCCAATGGTTATTACAATATCGAAAATGCAGTTTACAGTTCAAAGCCTGGTCAAATTACATTGCCCATCCGAACAAATTTGGGATATCACCTTTTTAAATTGATTGACTCACGACCCGCTCGTGGAGAGATGGAAGTGGCGCACATATTGTTTCGCAAGCCGAAGGAGCTCCAAAAGGGAGGAACTGACCCTAAAGCGATATTGGATTCTCTGTACATGGTATTGCAAAAAGGAGGAAATTTCGAAGATTTGGCAGGTAAATTTTCTGAAGACAAAGGCTCCGCTGACAAGGCAGGTTACATAGGGTTCTTTGGAATCAATCGTTTTGATAAATCATTTGAAGATGCTGCATTTGCACTTACTAAAGATGGTGAAATATCAAAACCAGTTGAAACAACCGCAGGGTGGCACCTCATCAAACGCATTTCTGCAAGACCAATTACAGACTATGAAAGTTCTAAGAAACGTCTGGAAGCGCGTATCAAGAAGGATGGCCGCTATGAACAATCAAGAAAGGCTTTGGTAGAAAAAATCAAGAAGCAGTGTGGCTTGGTTGAAAACAAAGAAGCTATGGCAACATTGGTTAAAGGACTTGATGAAACATATTTCAACAATGAATTCAAAATGCCAGATGTCAAAACAGATGCAGTGCTTTATACCTTGGACAACGGAATCAAATTGACAACTGGTCAATTTTTGGATTTCTTAAAGGCCAACACACGTAAGCGTATGAGCATGAAACAAACCAATGATATAGCCTCAGCTGTAGATAGAATGTATGAAGATAACCTCAATACTGCCATTCTTAAATACGAAGAAGGAAAGCTAGAGCAGAAGTACCCTGAATTTAAGTCTCTGATGAGAGAATATGAAGAAGGAACGCTTTTGTTTGCAGCCTCTGAGAGAATGGTTTGGAAGAAAGCCTCAGAAGACAGCCTAGGATTGAAGAAATTCTTCAATGAGAATCTTTCTAAAAAATTCAAGTGGGATAAGAGAGTTCAAGCAAAAGTGTATACCCAACGTCAAGCTTCAGATGAAGAAATGAAAAAGGCCTACGAAATGATTAAAGCCAATCCAAAGGCAGATATTGATAAGGAGTTCAATAAAGAGCGAAAATTAATCGTTTTAGAGGCACGTGTTTTTGAGATAGGTAAAAATGTCGATGCGGACAAGATGCTTTGGAAGGAAGGAGAATTATCTGATTATTTGCGTGATGAGAAAGGCAGAGTCGCTTATTTCTTAATTATTGAGAAAGTATTAGAACCTGGATTTAAAACACTTGAAGAAGCTCGCGGATATGCAGTTGCAGATTATGGCGATTACTTGGAAAAGCAATGGGTTGATTCTTTGAATGCAAAATATCAAGTAAAAGTTGACCAAAAAGTTTTTGATTCTTTGTTGAAAAAGTAAATAAACGAGTGCTGAAAAAATTCAATTCGATATCAAACTTAATTTTCTGGATTGGCGCAATGTGCCTTATGCAAGGCTTGTGCTCATGTGGCAAAAAAGATGCCGTGATAGCTAAGGTCTATGATAGAAAATTGCATTTTTCAGAATTAAAAGACTTGGTGGAAAGCGCAAATTCGCCCGCTGACAGTTTGGCTATTTTGAACAACTATATCAACCAATGGGTGAAAGAACAAGTTTTTTATAGAGAAGCTGATAAAGAGTTAGAAGAAAGAGGGTCCATAAAGAAAAGTCTTGCTAATTACGAAGATGCCCTACAAGGATTGGCATACGAAAATGAATTGTTGCGTTCAAAATTGGACACTGTTGTCACTGACACCATGATCAAAGCATATTTTGCAGCCAATCCTGAACAGTTCCGATTGAAAGCTCCATTGATGCGTTGTTTATTCATAAAATCCAGAGCTGCTGATACCAAGAAAATGAGTATTGGAAAGTGGATTGTTAGCAAAGATCCCAACGACAGAAAGCTTTTGGTGGATTTTTGTAAGGCCAAGTCCATGTTGTATATGCTCCAAGATACGGTTTGGTTCCCTGTATCAGACATCAAAGAATTGATTCCAACCAATAAATTATCTAATTTTGATTGGAGAGGAGGCAGCAAAAACCAACTGGTTGACGATAATATACAGTACGATTTGAAAATCCTAGAATGGAGTTCTGCAGGTAACATTGCACCTTTCAATTATGCAAGCAATCAAATTAAAACAATTCTGGAGAACAAAAAGAAGATAGAAGGAATTGATCAATACAAGAAAAAATTGATAAAATCTGCTTCAGAATCAAATAAAATAAAGGTTTTCACAAAAGATTATACACCCTCATACTAACCAAATATTTCATGAAATATACATTTATAGTTCTTGCTTTTATAGTTTCAATTTGTGGCATAAGAGCTCAAGAACCACTGGATAAAATTATAGCAACAGTAGGAGGGGAGCCAGTTTTACTTTCAGATCTGGCACAGCAATTGGCATATATGCGAGAAAGACAGCCGAATATGCCAGCTGATGCAGCTTGTAGCCTCATGGAGAACTTACTGGTCGAAAGCTTGCTTTTAAATCAAGCCAAATTAGACTCCATTGAAGTAAAAGACGAAGAAATTGACTCAGAAGTGAATGTGAGAGTTGAGGAAATTCTAAGGTATATGGGTAATGATGAGGCTCAATTTCAAACCTATTATGGCAAAACGGTTCCTGAAGTCCGAAACCAAATGCGGGAACCAACCCAACAGCAAATATTGGTACGCAAAATGCGCCAGGAAATCTTATCCAGTATTACAGTTACTCCGAGTGAAGTGCGGGAATTTTACAACAAGATACCTAGAGATTCCTTACCATATTTTAGCTCCGAAGTAGAATTGGGTGAAATTGTTTTTACTCCTGTTGTTAATCCTGCTCAGAAAAAGGTAGCTTTTGATAAATTGACAGAATTGCGAAGACGCATAACATTAGAAAATACAAGCTTTGCAGAATTGGCTGAGAAATACAGTGCAGATCCAGGAAGTGCTAGAAATGGAGGTGACTTGGGTGTCGTAAAACGCGGCACATTCGTCCCTGAATTTGAGGCCGCTGCCTACAACCTCGATAAAGATGAGATTTCACCTGTTATTGAATCCGACTTTGGCTTTCACGTCATTCAATTGATTGATCGCAAAGGGAACAACATACATTGTAGGCATATTTTGATCAAGCCCGATATCACAAATGAAGATCTGGTAAAGGCGAAATCCTCCGCGGACAGTATCCGCAATATGCTGATGACTGATACTATTAGTTTTTCCGCTGCTGTAAAGAAATATTCAGACAAAAAATCTCAGAGTTACAACAACGATGGCTTGAAATTGAATCCAAAGAACGGAAGCACCTACTACTCCATTGCCGACTTGGATCCTGATGTCTATTTTGCGATTGACAAAATGAAAGATGGCAGTTTTTCAGCGCCAGTTGAACTGAAAGAACCTGATGGCTCTAAGCAGTATTCTATTTTTAAATTGATATCTCGATCTAGACCACATAAGGCAAGTTTGGAAGAAGATTATACAAAGATTGCAGAAGCAGCCTTGGAGCAAAAAAAGGGAATGTTCCTGATTGAATGGTTAACCAAACATACTTCAGATACGCACATCGAGGTAGATGAGGGATTTAGTGATTGCGGGTTCGAAACAAAATGGGGAGCAGTGCTACGGAATTGATTGATAATTCTTTGTAGGATGTTATGGTGTAGCAGAAACCCACTCTTCACCATTTGCGCTCAATTCTTTCTTCCAGATTGGGACAGTTTTTTTCAACTCATCAATGATAAATTGACATGCAGCAAATGAAGCCGCACGGTGAGCCGTAGAAACGCATATCACCACGGGATATGCTCCAATTTCTACCAAGCCCAAACGATGCTGAATCCATATTTTGTGAATTGGCCACTTTTCCTGACATCGCACAACTATTTTATTTAGTTCTTTCAATGCCATGGATTCATGTGCTTCAAATTCCAAATGTTGGATGAGCTTATTGGCAGTTTTGTTTCTTACTGAACCTATGAACACATTGATCGCTCCTGAACCATCACCTTGCACCCAAAGCACGCCTTTATTGGGTTTTAAATCATTGTGAGTGAGCTCAATGTATGTATTTGGAGTATTAACTATCATGCTATCCTCCACTAACTGGTGGAATCAAGACCACTTCATCCTGATTATTTAAGTTGAAATCATTTTCTACAAACTCATCGTTTACTGCAAATCTCAAACTTGGTAGCATACTAAATTTTGGATTCTTATTGATCAATTCTTGTCGGAGAGATTCGATCGTACCACATGGTATTATTAACTCGATGTGCTTATCCCCCAAGAGTTCTTTTGTGATACCAAATGCAACTATTTTGACAGCAATACTTGTCATAGATAAATTTCTTGCGTCGAAGTTAAACAAAATCCTGCATTAGAGGCTGAATCGACTAAATTTTTGCTTAATCCACAGTGGTAAACTTTGAAGCGGATTTGGTGGTTCAATTTGGTAAGACTATGCACCAAGCAAAAAAATGAATCAAGATTAGGAAAGCTTTTGTTTTTTTTGAAGTACCAATTCCAAAGACCTATACTTCAATTTTAAGCACTCCAAAATTCAGAAATCAAATTAATATTCTATAAAATAAGATGCACTAAGACGCCTCTGATGAAGCCGTTTTATGCTCTAAAAATAGAGCTTTTGTGTTTTTATGAGGGTTGGGC
>Ga0105044_10000929_pt1 | contig 37875 bp, 32 predicted proteins | sample MAT01_FD_78092 | JGI IMG/M metagenome (GOLD analysis project Ga0105044, IMG submission 78092) | Freshwater microbial communities from Lake Fryxell liftoff mats and glacier meltwater in Antarctica - MAT-01 | ecosystem: Environmental > Aquatic > Freshwater > Ice > Liftoff microbial mat | place...
AAGAATTCCAGGGCCGGCAGGAGCATGTCGAAAAGGCGGCCCAGGAAGCCGACGAGGTACCCGCCAGTTCCCTGACCGGCGCGGTCGGCGACGGCCACCACGGCCGGGATGATGTGGCCGAGGAAGTAGATGATCAGACAGATCATCACGTTGACGACGTACGAGATGCGCGTGGCGAGAGCCGAGGCGATGGCGACAAGAATCATCACCTGCCCAAAGCCAAGGGCGATGCCGAAGCCGTGGGCCAGGGTGTCGCCGAACCAGAGACCGGCACCACGGGCGAAGGTCTTGGCGGCCGGGTTGCGCACGGTCGCTTCAAAGACGGGGACCGTCCAACGCTGGGCGTCCAGCGTCAGCGGATCGACGACTTTATCGAACTCAAAGCTCTGGAAGTCCGTGGGGTTCGGATCGGGATTGTTGTAGATGCGGTCGAACTCGCGGCTCGCTCGCAGTGCGAAATTGAGGACCCAGCCCAGCACCAGCGACATGACCAGGCAGGCCATGAGCGCGCCGAGGAACTTGCCAAAGAGGAACTGTCGGCGATTGACGGGCTTGCTCATGAGGGTGATGGCGGTACGGCCCTCGATTTCCTCCGCGATGGACATGCTCGCGGCCAGGACGCCGAAGAGGGCGGGAGCCAGCATGATGATGTCGAAGCCGATCTGCTTCATCATCTTGTAGTCATCGTGGAAGGTGAAGTAAGGCACGATGATGGAGACGCCAATCAGGATGATGCCAAAGATGGTGATCAGCCAGAACATCGGCTGCCGCCAGCCCTCTCGGAAGGCGGCGGACGCGACAGCCCCGGTTTTGGGAGCGATGAGCGTCAAGAGCGGCGGCATCAAAAGGAAGACATCGACAATGAGCTGAAGGTGCAGAAGCGGGCCGTAGTAATACTTGCCGAGGAGTTCCAAACCGGCCGTGTCGCCGCCATCGCCAAGGAGGGCCGCGATCACCAGGCCAAGCAGCAGCCAGCCACCGAGGATATAGCCGGCGGTGGAGAGAGCGGTCCCCTTTCGGCGGAAGCTATTCGGATCCAGGGCGTAAAGCCAGGGGAGGGCGGCAAGAACCTGCCACCCCGCGAGCAGCAGGCTGGACACGATCAAGCCGGGATTCGAGAGGAACGAAAGCATAGCGTTGGTCTAGGCCGAAGAACACGGACCGGCCACCGAGGTTTTGAGTTGATTACGTGAAGCACTTCCCACCCGGGCAACGTCGGCCACTCGCGGAGCCAGTGACCGACTTGATGGTCTCACGCACCGAAGAACGGCTTGGCGGCGCCCACTCCGCCGCGGAGGTTCGGGTTCACGGGGCGGCTCGCCATTCGCTCCTCGGCCGCCTTCAACTCCGTTTGTCGCTCCGCTTCCGCCGCCGCGAATTCGGCAGCATCTTTCTCCGTCGCGATCGTCTTGAGCGACAGTGCAATGCGGTGCGTCTCCGGGTCCAGGTTCAGCACTTCCACATCGACAATCTGCCCTTCAGTCACCACTTCTCGCACTCGCTTCACGCGCTGTGTGGAGAGTTCCGAGATGTGGATCAGACCTTCGACGCCCGGTTCGAGTTCGACGAAGGCGCCAAACTCCGCGAGACGGGTGACCTTGCCGATGACCCGTGCTCCTGGGCGGATTCGCTTGGAGAAGTCGTCAAACGGGCTCGCGGCAAGCTTCTTCAGGCTCAAGCCGATCCGCCGGGCTTCGGGGTCGACACGCATGACGAGCACCTCGACCGTCTGCCCGATATGCAGCAGTTCCGAGGGATCATTGACGCGGGCCCAGCTCATCTCCGAAATCGGGATCAGGCCATCCTGCCCGCCGAGATCGACAAAGGCCCCGAAGGGCTTGATGTTCCGCACGATGCCCTTGTGGGTTTGCCCCTCGGCGATCGTCTTCCAGAACTCCTCGGCTTTCACCTGCTTCTCGCGTTCGAGCAGGGCCCGACGGCTGGCGAGAAGGTTGCGTTCTTCCGGAACCACCTCGACGATCATGCACTTGAGACGCTGGCCCACGAATTGATCGACGTTCTCGACGCGATACAGGTCGATCTGGCTGACGGGCATGAAGCCTTTGATGTTGTTGACCTCGATGAGCAGGCCGGTCTTGTTCTTGTTGGTGTCGGTGACCTTGGCCTCGACGATCATGCCGACGGTGACGCTGGACCAGTCCGTGACGACCTGAGTCGCACCTTCGCGTGTGAGAAGGAGCAGGCCGTTCGCGGCGTCGTAGCGTTCGATGTCGAACTCGACGAGGTCGCCCACTTCGGGCTTGCGGTCGAATTGCTGAATGGGCAGCACACCCTGGCTGCGTCCGCCGGGAACTTCGACGAAGACATCCTTGCCGTGAACGCCGACGATGGTGCCTCGCTTCTTGCCCGGGGTCGTTCCGGGGGCGGGTGCGGCGGGGCGTGCCGGTTTGTCGAGTGTCCCCGCGACGTTGAAGCCGGCCATCGCAGCTTCCAGTTCGGCCTCGATCTGCTTGTCCAGGCTGCGGCTGTCCGGCCGGAGGGGAGGCAAGCGGTTGAGATCGGGGGGCGAACCACCTGGGTTCTGCGGCTTCTCGCCAGGGGGGCCGCCGCCACCGGGCCGCTTGAAGGATCGCTCCGCGCCGCCCGCCCGTGGCTTGCCCGGCATCGGCGGTCGATGCTTCGAGCCAAACGACTGGCCCACGTCCGCCGGGGCCGAGGCTGTGGCCGGGGCAGGGGCGTTTCCAGGAGAGACAATCGCAGGCGTTTCCACCACAGGGGTTGCGGTTGCGACCGGGGGGGTGCCTTCAGCTTTGGTATCCAAGAACGTATTCGCCTTCTCGACCCACGTTGGGACGTCTTAGGAAAGGTCCGCCACGCCCACATCGTAGCGGATGGCCCCACACTGGAGCTTGAGTGAACTGTTGGCCCAGGAGAGCATGGGCTTCAACTGTTCGAGGATTCGCTTCAAGCGGCCCCGGGGAACAGTTTGGAGAAACCCCGATACGAGGAGGCTTGTAACAAAAACGGCCCGACCGACACAATCGTAACAAGGATCGTCATTTGTATGGAAGTTGTCGGGATTAAAGGAGTACTTCGCTTCCCGACGACGGCCATTGTGAGGCGGTTCGACGATCGATGTGAGGAGTTTCGAGCACTCCATGCTTTTATAATATATTCCGCTCGATCCGCGAAGCAAATGAGCCGTGTACTCGGTTTCGTCCACGACGTACCCCGCCGTCGGATGATTCAGCAGGTAATCTCGCCATGGGGCGGGGGCCTGGTGCGACGCCGGGAGATCGTTGGGGAAGAAGCGATAGCCCAGGCACACCGCCGGCGCGAGAGGCGGTTCTTGACCGATCACCAGATGGCCGGGATCGTCCAGGTTCGCCGTTTTGCTCGCCGTGGCGTAAGTGACAAGGCTCATGTTGGATAGAAAGCGGGAAAGTCCAGCGAGGGTCACGAAACCGATTTGATAGAGACGAACCTTGAAGTGTCCAGATCTTCACTCTCTTGAAGAGTCGGATTTGTCACTGGCTTCTGAAGCAGTCGGCAACGTCGCTTCGTAGAATCTTGCACATGCTTCTCAACCGCAAGCGAATCTGGCTCGCCGTCAAGACGATTCTCGCCCTGGTGATTATCGCACTCGTGGCTCGCCAGTTCGCGACGATCCTTCGCAACGACGACTTCCAGAAGCATCCCGTCACCCTTCAGTGGGAATGGCTTGTGCCGTCGGGATTGTTGTACCTTGGCGCCCACAGTTGCTGGGGCTACTTCTGGGTGCGATTGCTTCGCAGCCAGGGCTGCCATGTGAGCGTGATGGCGGGTTTGCGGGCGTACTTTGTCAGCCAGTTCGGGAAGTACATTCCTGGCAAGGTGGCTGTGATCGTGATGCGGACGGAGATGCTCAAGCCGCTGGGCTGTGCCAGGCTGCCCGTGGCGGTGACGGCGACGTACGAAACGCTGACCAGTATGGCGGCGGGGGCGTTCCTCGCCCTCTTGCTGCTGCCTTACCTTGGAGCGCTGCCGGAGGAAGTCTCCCGGCGCGTGGTTTGGGTGGGCGTGATCGCGGGGCTGCCCCTGGGGTTGGGGCTGGTCAATAAGATCGTGGCGAAGGCGGCGTCTCGATCGAAGGGGCCGGATGCGCGACCGCTGCCAAGCCCCCCGGTGCTGCTCCTGATGCAGGGTCTCTTGCAGGGGGCGTTCGGCTGGTGTTTGCTGGGTCTGAGCCTGGCGTGCACCATTCGCGCCCTGGCCCCGCAACCGCTGGAGTGGACCTGGCCAAGCTACTTCGGAGATCTGGCGGCGGCGGCCCTGTCGTACGTCGCGGGCTTCGTGGTCCCGACGCCTGGCGGGCTTGGAGGCCGGGAGTTCGTGCTTCAGAAGGCCCTGGGCCTGCGATTTGAGCAGGTCTTCACGATCGGTGCGGAACAGGCGATCGGGCTGAGCGTCGTGGTGGCGCTGGTGCTTCGGCTCGTCTGGACGGTCGCCGAGGTGCTGCTGGCCGTGGCGTTGTATCTGTGGAAGCCCAGCGTGCCGGACCACCTGGCGAATCAACCTGTTTGAAGCGAACTTCCATCATGGCCGATTCTGCTGACGGACCTCGAACCGACTTCGCGCTGCTGTCGCTGGTCATCCCCGTGTTGAACGAGGAGGAAAGCGTCGCGCCGTTGTATCTTGAAGTCGTCGAGGTGGGGCAGAGGCTCGAGCGGACGTGGGAAATCGTCTTTGTGGACGACGGCAGCACGGATGGCTCGTGGGCCAGGATCGCGAAGCTGGCGGCGGCCGATCCGCGGGTTGGCGGGGTGCGCTTCCGCCGGAACTTCGGCAAGGCCGCGGCGCTCGCGGCCGGATTCAAGGCGGCTCGCGGCGATCTGGTGATGACGCTCGATGCGGATCTTCAGGACGACCCCCACGAGATTCCCCGCTTCGTCGCCGCCATTCAGGACGGGCTCGATGTGGTCAGTGGCTGGAAGAAAGTTCGCCTCGATCCCTGGCACAAGGTGTTCCCAAGTCGGGTGTTCAACTGGCTCGTTGGCCGCGTCACGGGAGTCTGGCTGCACGATCACAACTGCGGCATGAAGGCGTATCGTGCGATCGTCTTCCACGAGATCCAGCTTTATGGCGAACTCCACCGCTTCATCCCCGTGCTTGCCGCAGCCCGGGGCTTTCGCGTCGGTGAACTCGTCATCAACCATCGTCGGCGGATGTTCGGCAGTTCCAAGTATGGCTGGCGGCGATTCACCAAGGGCTTCCTCGATCTCATCACTGTGAAGTTCCTCACCGGCTTCGGCCATCGACCACAGCACCTGCTCGGCAATTTCGGCTGCGTCCCCGCGATCCTGGGCCTGTTCGCCATGGCGATTCTGGCGGTGAATCTGATGGCCCGACTGGTCGATCCCTCAATCGGCATCGGGCCGCTCGCCCAGATCATGACGGCGGTTCTCAGCGTGGGCTTGCTGCTCTTCGGTACGCAACTCTTCATCGCCGGGCTGATCGCGGAACTTATTGTCGACCGAGGCAGCGGCGAGGACCTCGACCCCTATTGCATTTCGGAACGTGTGGGCGAAGTCGGCTCGAACGTGTAGCCGGTGGACCAAGAGGCTGAAATGACCACAACCGATCCCAGCGCCGACCTTCGACGCTCGGCGTATCTGCTGCTGATCGCGGTCAGCGTCGCCATCGCAGCCGCGAAGGTCGTCGGTGCGGAGAACGTCTTCGAGCCGAGCCGTTACGCCTCACCCATTCCGGGCGGCTATGGATTGGAGCCCGATCGCAAGTGGCCCGCGACCCGGCCGGATCCGACGATGATGATGAGTTCGAACGATCGCTCTCGCTGGGCAACGGTGCGAGCGCTCGTGGACGACGGCACATACTCAATCGGCCGTCGCGTTTATCCGGACGCCTCCGACCCGAATCAGTTCAAGCCCGAGGGCATCGTCGCTGAGGAGGCGTATAAGAGCCTTGACATCGTGCTGAGGCCGTTGACGGACGAGGAGAAGGCCAAGGGCGGACCGATCGCCAAGGAGTTCTACTCCAGCAAGCCGCCGCTCTTCGCGACCATGCTCGCTGGCGAATACTGGGTGTTGAAGCAGGCGTTCGGTTGGTCGATTGTCGCGGAGCGCTGGCCGGTGATGGTGACGATCCTGTTGACGGTGAACGTCCTGCCGTTCGCGATCTATCTGGTGTTGCTCTCACGGCTGATCGAACTCACGGGGAAGACGGACTTCGGCCGATTGCTCGCGTTCACCACGGCCGGAGTCGGAACGTTTCTCACGACCTTTTCGGGGACCCTCAACAACCACCTCCCGGCCGCGTTCTGCGTTCTCTTCGCGGCGTATCCGCTGCTGATGGCCATGGCGGAACGTCGGGAGATCACCCCTTGCGGCTACCTGGCCAGTGGCTTTTTCGCCGGGCTGGCGGCGACGTTTGAACTTCCCTCGGCAGCATTCCTCGCGGGGGTCGGCGTGCCGCTCCTGATCGCAAGGCCGAAGCGGACGCTGCTGCTCTTCGTGCCGGCGGCGCTCGTGCCCATCGTGGGCCTCTTCGCGTGCAACTTCGCGGCCCTGGGGCAACTGATGCCGGCGTACGGCGAGTTCGGCGGCCCCTGGTACGACTTCGTCGGCAGCCACTGGGCGAAGCGAGGCACCCCCGCCGCGAAGGGCATCGACTTCAACAATGAGCCCACCACCGTCTATGCGTTCCATCTGCTCTTCGGCCATCATGGCTGGTTCGGTCTCACGCCCGTGTGGCTTATCGGGCTGGCCGGGCTCGTGATGCTCGGCGTGCGATGTGCCGAGGATGTGCAGCGGCTGTTTCGGCGCTCCCCGGGGGCGGTGTGGTCGCCGGCACTCTTCTCCGCCATGACGCTCGCGGTGTCGCTCGCCGTCTTCGCGTTCTACCTGTCACGAACGCAGAGCTACAACTATGGCGGCAACACCAGCGGCCCGCGGTGGCTCTTCTGGCTCATCCCGCTCTGGGTGCTGGCCGTGCCGACCGGAGCGGATCGACTGACCTGCTGCCGCGCCGGCCGGGTGTTCGCGGCAGTGCTTCTGGGCGCCTCGGTGCTCTCTGTCTTCTACCCTGGCTGGAACCCCTGGCGGCCGCCGTGGATCATGCAGATGCTCGAATTCACAGGGGTAAAGCGATACTAAGGGTCATCATCGACAACTGTCCGATGAGCGGGCCAACTCTGAAGCCTCTGTGCCGGTGACGACCTTCCTGACCTGCCGCACGGGCGGCGTGATTCCAACCGCTCCCCTCCCACCCTCGCGTGGAATCATGTCGGATGCTGGAATCACTTCCGCATCAGGTTGAAGCTCATATCCACACTCGGTTTCCGGATCCTGCCGAAGACTGGAATCATCTGTGGTCGGCGACCCGGCAGGCATCGATGGTTCTGGTGTGGTTGACACAGGTTGGAAGGGAGGCTTGTAAGAGCTCCGAGGGATTCGATAAAGTAAAGTCACACTCTCGATCCTTGCGAAGGCTTCATGGCCACTCCTCCAAGTGCGTTTCTGGTCGTTCGCCGTGAAGACGGCTATGGGGACGTTTTCCCACTCCAGGCTGGCACGCGGTACAAGATGGGGCGGGCTCCCACCAATCGCATCGTGCTTCGCGATGATCTGTGTAGCCGGGAGCATGCGGAACTCTATTCGGACGATCTCGGCTGGACCGTCCGCGATCTCAGCAGCCTTAATGGCACGCACCTCAACGGCGAAGCCCTGCGTGGGGAGCATCGGCTGCGTTCGCAGGACGAAATTCGCCTGGGGCGGTCGCACCTGCTGTTTACACTGGATCTGGACGAACTGCCGGACCTTCCCGCAAGCCTGAAGAAGCCGGCGCAAGCAGGTGACGGACTCGAGATCAAGAAGCGGCTTGGGCAGACGAAGTATCTGCAAGGGGCGTCGCCGACCGCGGGGACGGACCTTCCCGCGGATACCCAGCATGCGATCGGCCGGGCGACGGCCACGCAGGCCCTGGCGGTGCTTTACAAACTCGCTCTCGACATGGCGGAGTGCACCACCCCCGCGGAGCTCGGCGAGCTTGCCGTCGATGCGCTCTTCGTCGGCACACCCTCCGAGGTGGCTGCGGTCCTGGCCATCAAGGAAGGCCGAGACATCGAACCGCTGGTTTATCGGCTCCGGCATGCTGGGCCGCAGACGTACCACAAGGTGTCCAACTTCGTGAGCCATGAGGTGCTCACCACGAAGCAAGCCGTGCTCGCGGAGAACGTGGCGGCGGACGAGCATCTCAAGAATCGCGATAGCATCGCGGAACTCAAGGTCACAAGCCTGATCTGTGCACCGATTGCTTTCGAGGACCAGGTGCTTGGCCTGTTGCATCTGTATCGCACGACGCCGACGGCCAGCTTGAATGTGGACGATCTCGAATTCGCGCTCGCTCTCTCCCGCCAGCTGGGCACGGCCTGGCAGCGTCTGCGGAAGCAGGCGGGGCTCGCCATCGAGAATCGCACCCTACGCGCTCAGCTTCGCATCGAAAGCGAACTCATCGGCGACAGCACCGCCCTGCACACCGTCGAAACGCAGATCGCCCGAGTCGCGGAGACACGGGCCACTGTGCTCATTCGCGGCGAGAGCGGCGTCGGCAAGGAACTTGTCGCCCGCGCGATCCACGACGCGAGCCCACGGCGTGACGGGGCGTTCGTCTGCCTCAACTGTGCCGCCCTCACGGAAACGCTTCTCGAAAGCGAACTCTTCGGCCATGAGAAAGGCTCCTTCACCGGCGCCACCGAGCGGATGATCGGCAAGTTTGAAGCAGCGGACGAAGGCACGATCTTCCTCGACGAGATTGGCGAGATGGCGGCCGGCACACAGGCGAAGTTCCTCCGCGTGCTGGAGGGGCAGGCCTTTGAGCGAGTCGGAGGCAACACGCCGATCAAGGTGGATGTCCGCGTGGTGGCCGCCACGAATCGACCGTTGGAGGAAGCCGTTCGGTCAGGGCAGTTTCGCCGAGATCTCTTTTTCCGACTTCAAGTGGTGCAGCTTGACGTTCCACCACTTCGCGACCGCATCGAGGACGTGGCCCGCCTGGCGGAACATTTCCTCCGCCGATTCGTCCGCGAGACCGGCCGCAAGATCCGGGGCCTGACGCCCGCGGCGATCGAGAAGCTCAAGAGCCATCGCTGGCCCGGCAACGTGCGCGAGCTGCGAAACGTCATCGAGCGAGCCGTCGCTCTTGGCGTTGGCTCGCAGATTGATGTGGGCGACATCTGGCTCTCCGAACTCGATGCCGGGATCACGGTGGTCGATGGGATTGCGCCCTTCCGCCCCACGTCGCTCGAAGAGGTCGAGAAACGCCACATCCTTGAAACACTCCGCCACACGGACTGGAACAAATCCCAGGCAGCCACGCACCTGGGCATCGAGCGATCCACGCTCGATCGCAAGATCAAAAGCTATGACCTGAAGCGTTAGACTTTCCCTCGGCACAGGAACTGCAGTTGAACGCCTCGATCGATCCGAACGAGGTGCATCATGACCGAGGTTCTCACGAAGCAGGCTTCCGACAACCCCGCCTCTTACGACTCTTATCTCGTCGCATTCCACGAGGCGTTTCGCCCGGAACTGGAAGCCGCCGTTGCGCGCTATCCAACATCCGCAAAGACCCGCGTCCTTGATATTCCCTGTGGTGATGGCTTTTACACCGCCCTGTTCGCCCGCCACATGCGTGGTGGAGAACTCGTGGCCGGGGACCTCTCGCAAGACTATCTCGATCGCGCAGCCAGGCGAGTCGAGGCCGAGCGACCCCGAGCGAACATCCGCTTCGAGAAGCTCGATGCGTACCATCTCCCGTTCGACGACGAATCGTTCGATCTCGTCTGGTGCGCCCAGAGCCTGATCAGCCTTGCAAACCCCACCGCCGCTTTGAGTGAGATGCGTCGCGTTCTACGGCCTCGCGGCGTGGCGGCTGTGATGGAAACGGATGAGTATCACCACATTCTCCTTCCCTGGCCCGTGTCCCTGGAGCTGGCGATTCACAAGGCCATCCGCGTCGCGAGCCGGCGCCGCTACGGCAGCGGAACGAAGCTCGCACAGGCCCGGAAACTCCGGAGCACGTTTCTTGCAGCGGCACTCAAGCCCATGCGAAAAGGCACCATCACCGCCAATCGTGAAGCCCCGTTCGATCACGCGACTCGCACGTTCCTCATCGAACATTTTGCCTACCTTCGACGGTTGATTGGCCGTGACCTCGCGGCAGAGGATCTGACGAGGTTCGACCGTTTCACGGCCGCGGACGGGGACGAGAGTTTCCTCGTCAGCCCCGAGAGTGAACTGACCTGTCTGGCGATGATCGGCAACGCCCGACGCTGATTCACGGGGCCTTGGCACGGTGGCGAGCCAGCAATTTCTGGAGGTCCGGTGGCAGTTCCATCACCCAGTGAAGATCCGCTTCGCTCGCGGGATGGCGGAATCCCAGCTCGATTGCGTGAAGAGCCAGCCGCGGAGCGCCGCTGTCCTCGGAAATCTCGACTCCATCGCGGGTCCGGTTGTAGACCTTATCTCCGCAAACGTGGTGGCCCGATTCGGAAAGGTGGATTCGGATCTGGTGCGTGCGGCCGGTTTCGAGTCGGCACGAGAGCAGTGTGAAGCGCTTGAGTCGTTCTTCGATGGTGACGTGGGTGACCGCGACCTTGCCAACATCCGGCAGCGTGGTGCTGCCCCGGCGCCCGTCGCCGCGATCGCGAACAAGGCTCGAGCGGATCGTCCCGGCCGCGAGATAGCCCGGCACTAGCGTCAGGTATCGCCGTACGACGGTGTGCTTGCGAAACTGAAGGCCGAGTTCCCTTTCGGCGAGCACGGAGCGAGCAAACACGACGAGGCCGCTGGTTTCCTTGTCCAGCCGATGCACGATCCGCAATCGAGACAGCGACTTCGCAGGCCGCTTGAGGCGGTGAGCGACGGCCCACTGCGTGAGGTCTTCGAGAGTGGGATCGAGCGCTCGCCGATCCTCGGCCCAGGCGAGTTCCGCCGGATGGCGAACCGTATTGACGCCGCTCGGTTTCTCAACCACGACGACATGCTCGTCCAGGTGGCGAACGACCAGCCTTTCCGCGTGGGCCGAGCGAGGCAGCGGCTTCGGTTCCGGCAGCAGCGTGACGAGTTCACCTTCCTTCAGCCGGCGAGCTTCATCCGAGCAGACCGCATCTCCCACTTGAACTCGGCGTGCCGTCACGAGCTTGCGAACCTCGTTCCAGGAAGGACCGCCGAGCCTGGAACGCAGCACCTTCGCAAGGGTGTGCCCTGCTTCGACGGCAGCAACGGGGAAGGGGGGAAGAACTGGTGACATCAGCCGCTCTTCCGCGCCAGCAGCATGACGATGTTAATTGTGAGCGTCACCACTTCGTGTTCAAGTTCGTTAGCGATCTGTGACAACGTTCTCGATGGCATCGGCCTCTTCCTCTCGCAATCGAGCACTCAGTTCTCGAATCCTCTGGATATTCCGATCGGAACGTTTTGAAAGAAGCTCGGACCATGCCTGAAGCATACAAAGCTTTCGGCTCGCCGGATCAAGGATCCACCTCGTCCAAACGTTGTGTTCGACTTTCGGGCCCGAGGGATCGAAAGAGCCCAGAAGGGACAGTTGCAGAAGCTTTCCATCCTGATCAGCCAGACGCCAGCGAATGCAACCGGGAGGAGGCACATCATCGGCCTGGGCTTCGAGAAAGTCGGAAGCCTGGATGACGGCTTGATTCAACGCCTCCGATCGTCGGATGCGAGGTTCAATCTCGATCACAGCGATGGTGCGGGTATTCACCAGGTTCAGGATCAGCATACTCGATGAGTTTGCGAATCGACAAGTCTGTGGTCGAAATGAAGGACACCAAACGTTACTCTTCGCTCTCGTTCTCGCCCGAGAATTCGCGGTCGTTCCAGTCGTCGTCGGGGTCGGGAACATCCATGTACGCTTCGCAGTGCGGGCAGACCTGGGTTCGCCCCATCTCCGAGGCTGGCCAGTCGGACGACTTTCCACACTCCTCGCACTCCGCGGCAACGGTGCCCGTCCGCTCTTGTTTCGACGGCCGGGCCGCCGTGGTCTCGCTCATCTCGATCTCGATCCATTTCTTCGCAGGCTCGATGTGAGCGGCATCCTTCACCCACACTTCGAGGCCGCGCTGCGAGTCGCCTGACACCATCCCAGAGATTCCCTCAAAGCCGCCGGGCCCGGCTTCCTCGATGATCTGCGTGGGAAAGCCCTCCGCTTCGAGCATGTCCGCGATCATGCCCGCGGAGGCCTGATCGTCCGCCACGAAAACACATCGGGGATCGCGATCCGCCATCGGAGAACCTCATGAAATCAGGTCACGTCAGAGGTCAAGGCTTCCGCTTGGGTCTGCGAACCGCCGACTTTCGCCCGGGCCGGTATCCCTTGTTCTGCGTCAGTGGCGGACTGTCGCGTTCTTCCCCGTCGTCGCTGTTGCTGGGGTTCGCCACGCTGTGATAGTGGTCGCCCTTCACCGCGGCGTTCGCCTGCTTGCGGCGAGCCTCGATCGCTTCCTTCGGCGGCTGAGCCGGGATCAGGCCTTCGCAGCCGCCGATGAGGTCGCTGCGCCCCGCGTGGATCAGGGCGTCGCGAACCTCGAAGTAGTTCTCCGGCTTGAAGAACTGCATCAGGGCTCGCTGAGCCTTGCGATCGCGAAGCTTCTGGGCCGTTTGCACCGGCTTCTTCGTGAATGGATCGAGGCCCGTGTAATACATGCAGGTGGCGATGTCGAACGGGGCGGGGATAAAGTCCTGCACCTGATCCGGGCGATAACCGTTGCGCTTGAGGTAAACAGCCAGGTCGATCATCTCCGCCAGGTCGGACCCGGGATGGCTGGCGATGAAGTAAGGCACCAGTTGCTGCTTCGGTCGGCCGGCCTCGGCACTCGCCTGCTGGAACTGCTCCGCGAAGACTCCGAAGTTGCTGATCGAGGGCTTCTTCATCAATTCGAGCACCTTGGGGCTGGTGTGCTCCGGCGCGACCTTGAGCCGGCCGCCAACGTGATGGGTGGCGAGTTCCTTCACATACTCAGGCGATAGCTGGGCGAGATCCATCCGGATGCCAGAGGCGACGAAGACCTTTCGCACGCCGGGCACCTCGCGAACCTGCTTCAGCAGTTCGATCGTGGGGCTGTGATCCGTTCCCAACAACTTGCAGATCGTGGGGTGAATGCAGGAGAGCCGTTTGCACTTGGCCTCGACCTCGGGTCGCGTGCATCGCATCCGATACATGTTCGCGGTCGCTCCGCCGATATCCGAGACGACGCCCTTGAAGTCGGGATCGTCCGTCATCGACTGCACTTCGCGAAGGATGGATTCCTCCGAGCGGCTCTGGATGATCCGCCCCTGGTGAGCCGTGATGGAGCAGAAGGTGCAGCCGCCGAAGCAGCCACGCATGATGGTGACGGAGTCCTTGATCATCTCGTGGGCGGGGATCGGCTCGCGATAGCTCGGGTGCGGCTTGCGGGTGTAAGGCAGGTCGAAGATGGCGTCCATCTGCTCCTGCGAAAGAGGAATGGCCGGCGGCGTCTGCACCACGGCCTGGCGGTCGTGAAACTGCACGAGGGCCGCGGCGTTGTACGGGTTGGTGTTCGTGTGGATGACGCGGGTCGCTTCCGCGAACTGAAACTTGTCGTCGCGAACCTCCTCGAACGTGGGGAGTAGTTCCACGCCCTTGAAGCCAACGATTTCCTGGGGCCGGGCTTTGAGCGCTTCACTTTCCTTCGCACCAAGCGCATACGCCACGCCGCGGAGATCTCGCATCTCGCGAACGGTCTGCCCCGCGGCGAAGCGCTTCGCGATCTCGACGATGTTCGACTCGCCCATGCCGTAGACGAGGAGATCGGCCTTGGAGTCGAGGACAATAGAGCGCTTGACGGTGTCACTCCAGTAGTCGTAATGCGCGAGTCGGCGTAGCGAGGCTTCCACTCCGCCCGCGATCACGGGCACGCCCGGGAAGGCTTCGCGAGCCCGTTGACAGTACGCCAGAGTGGCCCGATCCGGACGCAGGCCGATGCGGCCGCCGGGAGAGTAGGCGTCGTCGTTGCGGACCTTCTTGTTGGCGGTGTAGTGATTGATCAGGGAATCCATGTTCCCGGCTGAAACGGCGAAGAAAAGTCGGGGCCGACCAAATTCGCGCCAGGGCAGACAGCTCATCCAATCCGGCTGACTTAACACTGCCACGCGAAATCCGGCCTTCTCCAGGACGCGGTGGAGGATCGCCATAGCGAAGCTGGGGTGGTCGACGTAGGCATCTCCGGTCACGAAAACGACGTCCACGGCGTCCCAGCCATGGTCTCGCATCTCGGCGGCGCTCACGGGCGCGTGTCGATGGATGGGCCGCTCGACTCCACCCTTGTTGGCCAGGGGCAGCTCGATGCGGGAGCCTGATTTTCGTAAGTGATCGGTGGAACTTGGCATTCTCGAACCCTGAACGGCGAACCCGTTGGCACTCTTCGTAGTATAGACGTTACTTCGCTTTTGTAAGCCTCGACTCCCAGGATCGCGAAGGGGAACTGAGAATGGTGTTACCTTTTGGTAACAGTGTTTTGGCCGGGCCCGATTTCACTCCGGCGCGATTCGGTTTGTACTAACTCCTGGCCCAGAAAAACATTCGATTCAGTGTCAATCGAGCTTCCTTTTTTGGAATCATAAAGTTAGTGTAAACCGTGAATGTTGTCGATTCGCTCGTAATCGACGACAGGTGTTTCACTCCTAGCGCCCCATCCGCGGGAGGACAGGCCCATGCCTCGTTCTATCGTTCGCTGGTTTTCGATTGCCTCCGCTCTGCTCGTTTCGGCAGTGTCGGCGTATGGCCAAAACGCTTCGTTCAATGCCCTTTTTCAAGGGGCCGATCCCAAGGGTGAATTCAATTTCACCTGGAAGGAACAGGAACCTGGCAAATTCTCCCGTCCAGTGGGCCGCCTTGGCTGGGAAGTCCCGCCTAGCGAGTTCAGCACGGGCGGGATGGACCGCAGTTTCAGCGGCTATTGCTCGGAACCGCTGGTTCCTGTGGTGGCGGGTAACCTTTACCGCTACCAGATTCAGTCGCCCGAAATGCCGGAGATCTACGGCTTGAAGGCTGACGAAACTGGTGTGAACCTCGCTCGCCGTCGGGCGACCTATGTTCGCGAACTCTTCGGGCGATACTACTTCTCCACGCTGAAGTCGACCGATTCCGTGACGCCCCTGGCATTCCAGGCCGCGTTGTGGGAGGTCATTCACGAGAGCGAATTCCCTGAAGTCGCCGCTCCCTTCAATCTCTTCACGGGGAACTTCCGGGCCAACTACCCAAGCCCGGCGGAGTCTCCTGCGTTCGTTCAGCAAGCCCAGCAGTATCTCGCCAGCCTCACGGGCGATGATCTTTCGACCTTCTACGACAACACGGCCGTCGCGGGGAAAGAACTTGTCCACATGAAGGGCATCGCCACGGACGCGGGCCTCGTGGGCCAGTCCCAGTTCGGCCTTCGCGATCCAGGTGCGGGCGGTGGTGCTCCGGGCTTCAATGGTGCCACGGCTAACGGCGGGAATGGATTTGGGGGCCTGGGGGGATCGAACTTCGGTGGTCTGGGCAGCGGCGGCGGCGGTATTACGCCCGGAATCTTCGGAGGCGGTGGTGGAGGCATTGGCGGCGGAGGAAGCTCGGGCGGAGGAAGCTCCAACCCCAATACCACGCCCCCCAGCACGACCCCGCCCACGGTCATAACTCCCCCCACGACGGGTGACGGCGGCGGCGGTAGCCAACCTAACACTCCGAACGAACCGGTGCCCGCTCCGGCCGGTATCCTGTTGGGTGCGATCGCCTTCGGCGTGATCGCGGGTCGCCGTGCCATCCTTCGACACAAGAGCTAAACCTCGATCGTGAATGATTCCTCAAAACGAACGTCTGATCTCCCCATGGAGGTCAGGCGTTTTGCTATAACATACGGCCGTCTTTCCATGGTCACCATGCGCCCGACGTTCATGCGACTCAAGGCCCGCGCCAGCGCTCGCCCCAGCGGAAGTAGAGTTGCCGCAGCATGCGGTCCCAATCCGCGGAGGAACGGCTCGGCGGATAGATGCTCACGTCCTTCATGGCTTGATGAAACACGACGCTCGGGGTTCCGTCGCCCCCAAAGTTGGTGATGAAGACCGGGAAGCGAAAATGTCGCCCTGTCGCATCGGACGCCGCTTCCAGGATGGGCTGGTGGCTTGCGTCTTTCGGCAGGGCGGCCAGGAGATCATTCGGCGCATCTGATTGAGCTCGCTCCACCGCCTGTGCCCAGAGCTTCACGGCTCCGTAGGCATCCACCATGGAGTCGGTGATCACGCGGTTCGCTCCGTACCGAGCACGGAATCGATTCGCGAAGCTGTTCTCCACGGAGGCGGATTCATTCGAGAGCGTGCTGGCAATCATGTCGCCTCGCAGCGTCTCCGGATCGATCGCTCGGTGGAAGTCCTCCAGATCCTGAAGGTGCAGCACCCGGGCCGTCACGCTGGGCTGGGCGGCTCGAAGTTGCTGAAGGAAAAGGACGGAGTTTCCCCCACGGAATGCACTCACGATCACATCGGGTGCGGCCGCCTGAATCTTCTGGATCATCGGCGTAAAGTCCTTGGATCCCAGAGGAACGTAAACCTCGTCGACGAGTGTCGCCTCCGTGGCTTTCGCAAGCAGATCCCTGGTGATGGCCCCGGCCACCCGGCTCAAAATCACATCCTGCCCCACGATGAAGAAACGCCGATGCCCGGAGGAGGCCAGGTAGTCGATCGAGGGGGTCACGACCTGGGCCGCCGACGGGCCGAAGTAGACGATGCGTGCGGATTCCTCCATGCCTTCATGCAGGCCCGGGCAGAAGAGCACCGCATTGAATCGCTCGATGAGCGGGCGGATCGTTCGCCGGTTGCCGGGCGACGAACTGCCGAAGATCGTGGTGACCCCGCGATCGTTCACGAGTAGTTCCGCCTGGTGAACGGCTTCTTCGGGAGTCTGGCCCGCATCGCTTTCGACCGGCACCACCTTCCTCCCGAGCACGCCGCCACTTTGGTTGAGCTCGTTCACCGCCAGCATCACCGCATCGGCGAGGGAATGCTCGAGTGCGGCCATGGAGCCGGACTTCGAATAGAGCACCCCCACCCGGATCTCTTGTGGAACCAGGGGGCTCGCCACATTCGTCGGGCCATCGCGACGGCCCGATCCGCCCAGGGCCAGGAAACTCGTCAGCGCGACGAGGATGCTCCAGCCGATGACGTTGATCCAGGAGATGCGGCTGAGAAGTGCGGGACGCGCCGCTTGCGGCTCCGCAAGAGGAAGTTGCACAGGCAAGGGGAAAACGGCCTCGACCACGGCTGTCGGATCTTCAGCATCCCTCAAGAGTGAGGGAGTTAACCTCAGTGATGAAGGCTCGAGCTTTGAAGAACTGATGGGGCTGGGTGTGGGGTGCGGCAGAGTGGGTTCCGACGCTTCGACCGTCGCGATCTTGATCGGCCGTTCCACCGAGAGCGTGGTGCGAGGCGTTCTCGAGAGACGCAAGGTGTCTGAACGAACCGGGTATCCCAGCGAACCGGAGGTTCGGCCCAGGATCGGTGCGGAGAAATCGATCAGCACCGAATCCAGAATCTCAACGACCTCGTTGGCGCTCGCGGGACGTTGATCAGGCTCCTTCGCGAGGAGTCGATCGATCAGTTCGTCCACCTCCGGAGGCACCAGGCGATTGAGCTTTGTCGCACGTATCGGATGCTGGGCGGCCAGAGCCATGAGCACGGTGGCGGAACTCGGGCCGTCGAAGGGCAGCTTGCCGGTGAACATCGCGTACATCACGGCGCCGAGGCTGAAGAGATCGGCCCGGCTGTCGACGTCCGAACCGAAGGCTTGCTCCGGGCTCATGTATTGCGGCGTACCGACGATGATGCCGGTGTTGGTAAGCTTGGTGCTGACGCTCACGATACGAGCCAGGCCGAAGTCCAAAAGCCGAACGCGGCGGAACTTCTGGGTCGCGGGGTCGGTTTCGAGCCAGATGTTCGCAGGCTTGATATCCCGGTGTACGAGGCCATGGGCATGGGCGTCCGCCAGGCCGGCGGCTGTCTGCCGGGCGATCAGAAGTGCAAAAGGGATCGGCAGGGGAGCGCTGCGATTGAGCCGTTCGTCCAGGGCTTCGCCGTGCAGGAACTGCATCGCCAGGAAGGGGACATCGTTGTGCAACCCCACCTGATAGACGGTGACGATATTCTCGCTCTCGACCGCCGCCGCGATCCGGGCTTCCTGAAGGAAACGCTCCCGGCTCGCGTAGCTTTCGAGATATTCCCGACGCATCACCTTGAGAGCCACCGGCCGGCGCAGATGCGTATCTTCGCCACGGAGAACAACGCCCATCCCGCCGATGCCAAGGATGCTCATGACCCGGTAATGGGCGATCCGGCCGAGATCGCCAACTTCGACGGGCGTGTCGAGAAAGGAGAGATCCACGCCGTTGGAATCGGTTTCGGACGTGGGCGTGGACTCGGAATTCGCGCCCCCCTGGGCACGCAAGGCTTCGGGCGCTTGTGAGTCCCGATCGTCGTGGGCGGAGTTGGAATCAGCAACATGCATCGGTGGAAATCCATACCGTTCCGAAGGCGCGTCGAAGGAAATCAAGTTTAGATCGATAAAGACGGATGTGCCGGTAAGGGGATGTGATTCCCGGCTCGAAATTGACAGAAAGCTGCCTCTGAGCCGGGTGAATTGCGCCCCGGAGCGGAAATTGTTGTCAGCTCCGATTCTGCGAACGGGGGTTCGGCCAGGCCGATGATCGCCATGCCGTCGATGCCTCAGTTTCGTCGGCCGCGGCCTTCGATGATTCGTTGCTCCGTGATGACCTTGTCCATGAAAACGTCGTGCGGGGCCACGGGGATCTCGTCGAAGATCTGACAGTCATAGGCGATAGCGACCAGCGGGGCGTCCGCTCGGGCATGGGCAAGCAGGCGATCGTAGTAGCCTTTACCTTGGCCCATTCGCCCTCCGTGAAGGTCAAACGCCGTTCCGGGCACCATCACCAGATCGAGTTCGTTTGGCGTCACACGTTTCGCGGGCAGGCTGCGGAGTTCGCTGCGGGGTTCGAGAATCTTGTACGCCCCTTCGACCAGTTCCGACATCTCTTCCAGAAGGAAGAGTTCCAGTTCGTTCGTCTCGACCACGCACCAGGGCACGACGACTTGCTTGCCGTGGGTCAGGGCCTTCGGCAGGGTATGGCGTGTGCGAACCTCGCTGGCGGCATCCACGTACCACATCACCGTCCGGGCGGATTGATACTCGGGAAGTGCCATGAAGCGATCGCAGATCTGCAAGCTGATGGCGTCCTTCTCGGGCTGGGCCACGCGATTCTTGCGGGCCTGTTCGCGAAGGGCGGCCTTGCGAGTCTGCCAGTCGGCGCCCGGGGAGGATGTGCTCATGGGGGAACTCTGTTTCAATGGCGAATCGGCGTAGGGCCAGTCTATTCAATGTCAGGTCTCTTGGCCGGACCTGCGTCACAGCCAACCGGAGCGTTTAAAGCCACGGTAGAGCAACAGGCAGATCGTGGCCATCACCCCGAGGACGAACGGGTAGCCGTAAGTCCACTTCAGTTCGGGCATGGTCTCGAAGTTCATGCCATAGATTCCCGCGATCATCGTCGGCACGGCCAGCATGGCGGCCCAGGCGGCGAGGCGGCGCATATCCGCATTCTGCGAAAGGGAGATCAGGGCCAGGTTCGCCGTCAACGCCGTGGTGGTGAGTTCCTGCACGCTGTCGATGATTTCGATGATGCGAAGGACGTGATCGTGTACATCCTGGAATAGCTCGGCGGTCTCCGGCGTGATCAGCGGGCAGGTCGTTCGCATCAGATGGCTCGAAATGCTGACGAGCGGCGCCGTGGCTCGCTTCAGGTCGAGCAAGTCTCTCTTCAAGTGATAGATGCGCACCGCCGCGTCGCGGTTGAGCTTCCCCGCAAAGATATGGGATTCCAGTTCTGCCAGCTCCCCCTCACAGTCATCCACGATCGGGAAGAACTGATCGACGATGAAGTCCATGAGGGCATAGATCACATAGCCGGGCCCGCGGTTGAGCATACTGGCATCGGCCTCGCAGCGGGTGCGAACCCCGACATGGGAGCGAAGCGAGCCATGGCGGACGGAAACGAGATACCGTGGCCCGGCGAAGATGTGCGTTTCACCGAACTCGACGCGGTCCTCTTCCGCGATAAGCCTTGCGGTCCGCAGTACCAGAAAGAGGGCGTCGCCGTAGTGTTCGAGCTTGGGCCGTTGATGGGCCTTGTGAGCATCTTCGATCGCGAGATCGTGGAGGCCGAACGCCGCCTGGACGGTGCGAAGCGTCTCCTCACTCGGCTCGTAAAGGCCCACCCACAAGAAGAGGTCAGGATTCTCGTAAGCCTTCGCGAGGTCCGGGATGGCCACGTCCTTGATGCGGACGCCAGCCCGGTACGCCGCGGAGTTCATGACGCCGGGCGCGACGCAGGTGAGAACGGTATCCGGAAGAGGCTCATTCACCATGGAGTGCGTGCCACTGAGGAGAGATGGGGAAAGTCTATTAGAATAGAGCTTTATGAACGACATCAGCCCCGCAGTGGAACGCGCCGTCGACAAGGCGAGTGAACGAGCCAGCCCGACCCCGTTGCGTCTGGCGCACTTGCTCCTCGCGCTGCTCGAAGACGACGAGGGCCGCCCGGCCATGCTCTTTGAGTCCAGGGGCTTAACGCTCGAGCCCCTGCGGCGCGGGCTTGAAGAGACGCTCGCCGAAAGCCCGCCCGCACCTTCCGTGCGGTTGCTGTATCACGCCGCTCGCGAGTGGTCCGTGGAACATCGTGCGGATCCGAACATCCTCAGCGATGCGTTCCTCTTCGCGGTTCTCAAAGCCGATCCTGCGATCCCGGCGTACCTGCTGTCGCTGGGGGTTACGCTTCCAGTCGAGTGGCAAAGGCCGAGTGACCAAGCCGAAGCTGCGAGTGTCGAGTGGGACGCATCAAGTGCCTCAACGCCAGCGGCGAGCCCTCATGCCGACATCTCAGTCTCCGAATTCCCAGTGACAAGTGATGAGCCCGCTGCTGACGCTTCACGCCCTGCCGTCCTGGCCGCGCCCAGCCCTCCGCACTCTGCGATTGTCAGCGAGGCCCGCGTGGTGGACGCGAACCTGAATCGCGCTCGCGAATCGCTCCGGGTGCTCGACGACTACTGTCGCTTCGTGCTGGGCGACCGCTTCCTCACCGAACGCTTCAAGGGTCTTCGACATCGACTCGCGGAACTCACCGCTCGGCTGCCCGCCCGCTTGCTCCTGGCATCGCGAGACACGCTCGCCGACGTGGGCACGACGTTGACCGCGGCCGGGGAGTATCAGCGTTCCTCGGCGGCGAGCGTGGCGGAGGTGAACCTCAAGCGGCTCCAGGAATCGCTCCGAAGCGTCGAGGAGTTCGGCAAGGTCCTCGACTCGGAGTTCGCACGCGGAATCGAGCCGCTGCGATACGAGGCCTACACACTGGAGCGAGCCGTCGTCCGCGGGGCCCAGGCTCGCGATCGGCTCGCGGGAGCGCGGCTGTACGTCCTTCTCTCGGGAACTGGCGGCAGGCACGACCTCGAGCACCTCATCACGGCCTCGGCTGCGGGAGGCGTGGACGTGATCCAGCTTCGCGAAAAGCGACTGGATGACCGCACCCTGCTGGATCGGGCCCGTGCCGTGCGCCGCTGGACACGCGAGGCCGGGGTGCTCTTCATCGTCAACGATCGGCCCGACATCGCCCTGCTTGCGGAAGCCGACGGCGTCCACCTCGGGCAGGAGGATCTCTCGGTTTGCGAAGCTCGCCGTATCCTTGGCCCCGAAGCGCTCGTTGGCGTCAGCACGCACTCGATCGAGCAGCTTCGCCAGGCCGTGCTTGACGGCACGGACTACCTTGGCATCGGGCCGACGTTCCCCTCTTCGACGAAGCACTTCGATCACTTCCCCGGGCTGGAGTTCGTGGCCGCGGCGACGGCGGAAACCTCCCTGCCCGCGTTCGCGCTCGGCGGCATCGGTCCGAACACGATCGAAAGCGTCACCGCCGCCGGCGCCAGGCGTGTCGCCGTTTCCGCCGCGATCACGGAAGCCGAAGATCCCGAAGCCATGGCACGTTGCCTACGGCGATCGCTGGAGGGGCAAACGGATCTGTAGGTCAGTTCGAGACTTCCGGTCGCGGGGGAGATGCAATTTCCGGGCCTTCTCCTTTCCTCCCCATGGTAACAATTCGGGTGATTCGGGAGGATTGGAGGCTTATCGGCAATCTGGGTAGTCTAAAATTCCCTGGCAGGATATGGTGCAGTCTGTCGGAACCATCCGATAGGTAGGAAGCACCGACACGGCGGAGTCAGGGAATGGACCACCTTCAGGATGTTCTTGAACTGCTTCGTCGAAAGGGCCTGCTCAAAGGTCGACTGCGGGGGGTGCTTCACATCGCGATTGGCCGCACGCTCTCGACCCCCGAAGGCCATGCGATCTCTCGTGGAATGACCTGGCGAGAGCTTGCCAACCTGCTACGCGATCTTCGTTTCGATCCGGCCATGGTGAGCGAACTCGGCCTCGATCCGGAGACGCTTTCACCGCGTGATCGCCTCAAATTCTGGTACTCCGCGATCGGTCTTGCGAAGGTGGATTCCCCGGCGGCCTTCGCGGAAGCGGAGAAAGTGGCGGCCTCGCTGAAGCCCTTCGATGTGATCGTGGGTCCGCCCCCTTCCATGGCGAGCAAGGCCACGATGCCCACGGTGCTGCCAACACCGATCGTGGAGAATCCGCCGCCACCGCCGAAGCCCGCCAAGTCCCAAAAGTGAGTTGGCAGCTAACGTCTTATCGTGCTCGTCGCAGGAAGAGGCCGTACACCAGTGCCCCGATCCCGATGAACACCATCCCCACCACGGCCTCGGAGCGCTGGTGCGGCGTGGCGAACATATTCGACAGCACCGCGGCCATGATAAGCACATACACGATCGGCACGACGGGGTACCCCCAACAGCGATAAGCCCGGTTCTCCGCGGTCGGCGGGATCTTCCAGCGGAACACAAAGATCGATGCCACCGAGAGCGTCTCGAAAACGACCGCGCCGAAGACGCAGAAGTCGGTGATCACATCGAAGGGCGACTTCTTGTCCGGCAGGTTCACATCGAGTACCCCGCCGAACAGGCTCAGTGTCGGCAGTCGATTCTGCGTGAGCACTCCCACCAAGATCAGCATCAGGCTGGCCCAAAGGGAGAGCACGATTCCCGCGACCATGGGTGTGTTGAATCGCTGGTGAAGTGTGCTCAGTCGCCGTGGGGCGAGGCCGTCCTTGCCCATGGCGTAAAGCAGACGCGGGCCGACGAGCAGATTGCCGTTGAGAGCGCCGAAGACCGAGACGAGCAGCATGCCAGACGCGACCACGCCACCGACGGGGCCCAGCAAACGCAGGCAGAACTCCGTGGCGACGGGCGTGTTGTTCAGGCCGGCCATCTCGATTCGTGGAATCACGAGGTAGTACGCGAAGTTCGCTCCGCAGTACAGCACGATCAGGGCCAACACGCCCCCGATGAGGGCCAGTGGAATGTTCCGCTGCGGCTCGCGAACTTCCTCCGCCACGGGGGTGATGTTCATCCAGCCGTGATACGCCCAGAGCACGCCGACGAGGGCCGCACCGTATCGCCCCCAGTCGATTGCCGAGAAGCCGGAGGGCAGAATCGGCGAGAGTCGGCGAAACTCCGGCGGGTTCGCGGGGGCGTTCACGAGCGCCAGCACCGCGATCGGCAAGCCGATGATGAGGAGCAGCGAGGCGATCTTCACCGTGGTGATGGCGACCTGCATGCTGCCGCCGAGTCGGGTGCCGCGAGCGTTCAGCATCGTGAGAACGCCGATGACGCCGATCGTGATGGCCTGGCGTGTCCAGAACGTCAGGACTTCCTGGCCGTCCGTGGTGAGCGCCTGGCGCAGGATGTCGTGCAGGGACTCGGTGAACATGGTGCCAAGGGCTGCGATCGATGCGGCCCGGATGATCCAGAAATCGACCCAGCCCCAGAGAAAGCCCGCGCAACGACCGTACGCTTCGCGAAGGAAGACGTAGCTGCCGCCGGCCCGTGGGAAGAGGACCGCGACCTCCGCGATGGCGAGCGAGCCGAGCAGCGCGAGAACGCCGCCGAGCACCCAGACGCTGATGGCGAGCCCGAACTCGGACACGTTCTCGGCGACGTTCTTCCCCTTCTTGAAGACACCGGACCCGATGACGGTGCCGATGACGATGGCGATCGCCATCCAGGGCCCGAGGACGCGGACGAGATGCGGAGACGGGTGGGAGTTCATGGAAGGCGTGAGTTCTCGGTCGGTGGGTTCGCGGTCCCTGAGTTGTATCACGACTCGCGACCCGTCGCGACGGAGATTCCCTGGAAATGTGGGCCATGGGCCTGACTCGTGGCCCCGTCGCTTGCTGCTCACGGATTCGCTGTTGAAAGACGCCCATCGCCGTGGGCGGGAGGTTCAAGTCTGGACGGTGAACGATCCCCGGCAGATGGCCTGGCAGATCAAGCAAGGCGTGGACAACATCCTGACCTCCGATCCTGATCTTCTTATCCAGGTTCGCGACGACTGGGAACGACTCACGGGCCCGGAACGGCTGCTGTTGTCCTCTCGCCTGCTCCTGCATCCCTGAAGCGAATCGCTCAGGATTCGAGCAACCCCGCCCCGAATTCCTCTCCCGGCGTCGCGTCGGGAACCTGCGTCGTCGCAGTCGCGGAGATTGCCAGCTTCGCCGCTTCCTCACCCTCGACAACGTCCGCGGAGGCGTGGACTCGCTGAATTGTTTCTTCCGTGCTCGTCGGGTCCACGGCCCGGCAGGTCTCCGTGAGGCGATCGCCGATCGACTTGAGCCTCGCCTTCCACTCCTGAGGTTCCAGCCCCGCGGGCGTGAGTTGCTCGAACTCTTGGAGCAGCAAGATCAATCGCAGCAGGTGTCGGAAAATGATCCCTTCCTGCTTGGTGAGATCGCGAGTCGTGACGTACGTATTGAAGTTGCCTCCATAGCGAAGGATGTCCCCCGCGGCCCAGACGGCCTGCGTGTTCAGATCGGCGATCTCGGGGTAGGTCGCATCGAAGAGCATCCGCAGCTTCTCGGCCAGCGTTGGCGGACGGTCCTCGAAAGGATCGGGCTCGAACGCTTCCTCGTCGTCCTCCGTGGGCGTGGCGGCGTCCGGCTTGGCGACCATCAGGCCGCGGGCGATGAGGTCCGGGTCGAGCGTTTTCGACGCGAGCGGGCCCACGGGCATCTCGAAGGGGACACGCACGAACTTCAGCAGCGGCCGGGGAAGCTCGAGCACGCTCTCGAGCGCTTGCAGGAGTTCGTCCTCATCCGCCTGGCCGAGGTGATTGATCAGGAATGCGCCGTAAAGCGGATGCACCGCCCGGAAGACGAGGAGCTTCTCCATCGCCTCCGTCGGCGTCGCGGTGATCGGCTGGTATTCCGGGACCACCTCGCGAGCAACGGTGCTGGCGGCGCTTTCGAGCCCCTTGATCGCGGGCGGGAGTGCGGGGGGCGGAGGTGCCGAAGAACTCTTCGCCTCGGCCGTGGGTGGTTCCGGTTCGAGTTTGATGTAACCCTTGTCGTGCAGCGTCACCAGCATGCGGTTCAACTGCTTCATCCCCGCCTCGACGCGAGGCTGATCGAGCAGCCGTTTCCGCACCACGGTGCGAATCCGATCGACCTCCGGCGACACCTTCAGCAGATACGCGAGCAATCGCCAGGGCAGGGGCCCCTTGCTGTAAAGCCTTGCGGGCGGGGCGGCCTTGAGTCGTTCAAAGTCCCCTTCACCCCAATACTTCTTCGTCGTGTTTCGGCTCGGCTTCTTCCGCAGCATGTCCTTCTTCTTTTTCAGAAGCTGCGGATCCTTTGTCGTTTCTGGGATCTGGTCGTACTGCTGCTTCCAGCGAAGGATGCGGACATCGTCCTCGTGAGCGTAAGCGTAGACGTGCCCCTCGGTGTCGAACTGTGGCCGACCGGCCCGGCCGAAGATCTGATGGGCAGTGCTCGGGTCGATGACCTTTTCCTTGCCGAACGGACCCTTCACCAGGCTCGAGAGCACGACGGAGCGTGCGGGCAGGTTGATGCCCGCGGCCAGTGTCTCCGTGCAGAGCGCGACGGAGAGCCGCTTCTTTTCGAAGAGATCCTCGACCACTCGCCGATACTTCGGCAGCAGCCCCGCATGGTGGACGCCGACGCCGCGGCGGAGCATCTGTTTGAGCTTCGGGCCGACGCCGTGAGGCCATTCGAGGGCGTCGACTTCCTTGTTCACCGCACTCTTTTGGGCCGGGCTCATCAGGTCGAGCCCCTTGAGTTGCTCGGCCACGCTCCAGCATTCGTCGCGGTTGAAACAGAAGACCAGCGCCGGCGTCTTCCGCGAGGCATCGTCCCCCTTGGCCATCTCTACCAGCAACTCGTTGAGGAAGTTGTCCGGCACCCAGTGATACGTCAGAGGCACCTTCCGTTCCCGGCCTTCCACGAGTTCCAGCGTCCGCCCATGGCAGCGGCTTAGCCAGTGGAGGAACTCCATCGAGTTGCCGACGGTCGCCGACAACAACAGCAGGCGGACATGCTTCGGCAGCATGTTCAGCGACAGTTCCCAGACGATGCCCCGCTCGGGGTCCGCGAAGCTGTGGAACTCGTCCATCACCACGGCGGAGGTGTGGGTGAATTCAAATCCATCCGGATGCAACAGGCGGTTGAGGAGAATTTCCGCGACGACGACCAGCACCCGCGCCTTCGGGTTCACACGTCGATTGCCCGTGACGAGCCCCACATCCTGCGCGCGAAAGCCCCAGCGGACCGCGGCGGCCTGCATCTCCACGAACTTCTGCTCGCACAGGGCGATCAGAGGCGTGGTGTAGTACGCAATCGTGTTGGAGTGGAGAGCCTCGAAGAGTGCCGCCTGGGCGATCAGCGTCTTGCCGGTGCCTGTGGGGGCGCAGACGAGCACGCCTTGCTCTGCGGTGAACCACGCCAGCAGAGCTTCCTCCTGCACGGGATACGGCGGGTAAGGAAGCTGATCGAGGTAGTTCGTGGCGACTTCGTCACGGGTCATGGGGATGTCTGCATCAGGAAGGTCACTCGCCCCGGGTCGCGGCGGATAATGAGATCGCCTTACACAAGAGGCGTCCGTCCCGCCGAGGCAAGTTCCATCTGGCGGCGGAGGTCCGCGAAGTAGGCCGTCAGCTCGTCAGCGTCCTTGACCTTCCCGCTCGAGCACGCTTTCGACGAGCAGCCTCCGCCAGTGCTGCACGAGGTGCAACCGCCGCCGCCGGAACCGCAGCCGGGTTTGCCGCAGCCCTCGGGTTCCGCGGGCGAGCCGGCCGTTCGAGCGAGATCGAGGAATCGAACGATAAGGCCGAAGGTGGCGGAAAGTTCCTCAAGCAGCGGCCCGGCGTCGCAATCGCTCCAGGCCAGACCGTGAAGGATCGCGGTGCGTCCGTCGAGGGAGACCTCGGCGTCCACCGCTTCCATGGGCAGGCCGAGTCGCTCGACACGCGACCGCGCGAGGGCGAGCAACTCAAGTGCCCGCAAGCCGGCAGCGTCATGTGCGGAGTCATCGTCGATCGTTGCGGCTCGATTCAGCTCCCCATCGGCGGAGACGTTCGCGAATCGGGCCTGAGGTTCGCAAAGCACGACGCCAATCTCGCAGCCCCGCGGGCCGGAGATCACGACGCGATCCCCGCGTGCATGGAACTCATGACCCGGGGTCGTGAATCGACCGAGGTAGGCGGGCTTGCCATACTGTACGAGGAAGTCGCCAGGCATCACGCCGCCGTTTCTTCGAAGCCGAGGAACTCTCGCATATGGCGATCGTATTCCTTGAGGCCGTGCTCGGAACTGAGGTCGAGGCGAAGCTCGTTGATGACCTTGATGCTGAGATCCTTGAACCACAACTGCCAGCAGGCCGAGCAGACCTTCGCATGAATGAACAGGCCGATGTCGTCAGGGATGGGCGGCTTCGCTAGCGGCTTCGCGCGCTTGCCTTCCATGCAGCCTGGCCGCTGGCAGCGGAAGCCGGTCTCGGGCCCGTCGTCCGTCGAGGCGGCTTGCTGTTGCTGTTGAGGAACGGGGGCTCCATGCTTCGCCAGCAGCGTGCCCATCGCGTCGCGAGGCATCTTGTCGCCGCGATCGTTCGCCACGTGCCAGCCGCGAGTCAGCACTTCGATCGCCTTGTCCTTCTCCCCCATTTTGAGCAAGCAGTCCCCCAGCAACTGGAAGACCTTGGAGAACTCCGGGCTGAGTTCGAGCGTTCTCTCGAAGGACTTGGTGGCCTCGGCAAGTTCGCCCGCTTCCATGAGAAGCTGACCCAGACGGAAATGGCCGAGTTCGTTGTCGGCATCGTCCGTCGCCATCTTGCGGAACTGAGCAATTCTCTCTTGAAGCTGACTCATCGTGGAGGCCTCGATTAAGGGGACTGTCATCATCTTATCAGGTTGGCCGATTCGCAGGTCAGGGCGCCGGATAGATCGTCACGGGCAGGTCGTACGTGAAGACGCGATTGCCAACGCGATCGGTGGCCTTGATCTTCACGCTGAACTTCCCGGGCCGGTTCATGAAGAGGGGGAACTGACGAACGAAGCCCGAATCTTCCTCCTTGATGCCGCTGTCGACTTTGTCCTTCAGCGGCTCAGGCATCGTCGGCTGATTCTTGTCGTCGAGGGCCTGGAACTCGATCTCGACGATTGGCTGTTTGGTCTTCGGATCCCGTGTGAAGCCGACGATGACGAAGTTCACGACAATCAGCTGGCCCACGAACCCCGAGGTTGGGGCGGGAATCCGGCGTTCCTCGTCGTAGAAGGTGTTCACACCGACGATTCCGAAGTCCTTCTTGAGCACGTCGAACTTTTGAAGAATGGTCGCACTCGATTTGTTCGACAGATCCGTGACCGTGATCTTGCAGGAGAAGTTTCCCGGGTCCTGGTCGGCCCCCACGGTCACGAACGCGCGAGCCGGAATCTTGCTGCCTCGCAGCGGAGCGAACTCGGCGATCTCGCGCGGATCCTGCTTCAGCACCTGCTTGCCCAGGGCGTTCGTCACTTCCAGGCTCATGGTGTAGCGAACCGCTCCCAAGGGATCGATGGTAACGCCATCAATGTCGAAGGCGATGAAGAGAATGTCGCCCGGCAAGACCTGGGCGTTCGGCCGGGTGCCGCCAAGTTCGCCGATGGTGAGGCGAGTGTTCGTGATTTGAAGACCCGTCTGGGCATGAACGGCCGCCAGCACGGCAGCCACGGCGAGGGAGCACCACATGGCGAGTTCCTTCGAGTTGATAGAGGGACATCCGTTGCTCAACGGTTCATTGTGCCCGACGTTGACGGCTTCGACCAGACAGGGAACGAGTGGAATGAGGGAATGGCCGAATCTGACTCTTTTACCGGCCAGGGACTTCTCCAAAAAATCGCAGCGGAGCCCTTGTTCGCCAGGGCTGCGGTGTATGATGTAGACGGCTCGACGGATGTCGTGCAACCGTGGCACGACGGGCAAGAGGCTGACGTCTTCTGGGCTGGTAGCCGGAAGGCGAAGGCGTGGTCCCGCAGAAAAGGAGGTGGTCCTTTGAGTCTTTACCAGGATCAAGAGGGCCGGCTGGATTGACGGCCATGTTTACGGGTGGTCCGTCAACTGGCTGCCCTGATTATCGGACCCCGGGGGCGTATCTCTCCCGGGGTTCACTTCATTCCCGGGCGAACGAATCATCGTGCTTCATTCGCTCAGCATCTCTGGGACATTTCCTCGATCCGTTTCCATCGCTCCTCGCTGACTGGCATGACCGACAGGCGGGAAATGCGAATCAGCTCCCAATCGGCGAAGGTCCCCTCGGCCTTGATCGCAGCCAGCGTGACTGGTGTTTTCAGCTTGCGAATCGGCTTCACCGGAATCACGACCTGCTTGCCCTTTTCATCGTCGGCCGCGGGCTTCGGGTCGCCGGCCGCCTGCATGACGCCGACGATCGCCTTTTCGTCCCCGGTGTGATAGAAGAAGACGCGATCGCCCTTCTTCACGGCCCGCAAATGCTTCTGGGCCAGTGCGTTGGCGACGCCGTCCCAGTCCGTGGCGCGATCGGTGACGAGGTTCGCGTAGCTATAGCAATCGGGTTCGGACTTGAAGAGCCAAAGGGCCATGAGGGTTCCTCGCAAGGTGGGAATCTCGATGTTGTATCAAGCCAGCAGCGCCCAACCGTAGACGACGTTGAATCCCTCGGAAGACAACACAGCAACCGCTTAGCCGCTACGCGAAGACTCCGCGTCGCGGCTCAACCTGGCGGCGATGTCGTGCGTTCGCTTACCGCACGCTGGCGGCGGCGATGCCTTCGCTCGGCTTGTGATCGATGTGCTTCAGCACCAGTTCCGAGGCGAGCTTGTGCATGAACTCCATCTTGAAGCGATCCAGCGGGATCGCACTCGCGTCGCGAACCATGCCTTGCGGATAAGTGAACGGATGCACGTACGTGTAAAACTTATCCTTGCTGCGTCGAGTGCAATCGTACACATCCACGTTGACATCGGCGCGGCCCTGGTACACCTGATTGGCGCTGCCGGGCTCGTAAATCTGAAGTGCGGAGAGTGTGATATCCAGCACGTAGTCCGCACCAAGCTGCCGGCCGAGGTCGCCCGGGTTCATGTAACGGGATTCGGGATGCGAGGCCTGGAACTTGTCCACCGTGGCGGCGGGCACGATCCTGACACGCTCCTTGGAACCGTTGGCCAGGTACAGTTCGGGGAACTTCTTGGTGATCAGCGTCGCGATCTGGCGGTCCACCCCGGCGAAAGCCATCGGTGAGTTTCCGGGGATGCTGCAAAGGACGATCAGCTTCACTTCTTCTTTCGCTTCGCCGTTGGTGGCGAGGTGCGGCCGCAACGGCATCTCCGTGGGGATCTTGCCCTCATCCCGCAGCAGGAAGGCGGTGGTGGTGATCGGATTGCAGCCGATCGCGATCACCGCGAAGAATGTGCCCCACACCGCCACGTAAGCCCATTTGGCACGAGCGTTCATCCGTGAACCCCCCCCACAGAAAATCGGATCTCGGAATGCGGGACTCGCGATTATCGGCTCACGAGTACTAACCCCCACCGCACCATCATCAGCACGAGAAAGACGCCTACGATCGAAGTCGCAATCAGGTCGCCTCGGCCACGCGGGATGAAGAAGATTCGCCCCCGCAAGCCGCTCAACAGAGCCCAGGGCAGCAGCAGGGCCCAGAGCAACGCGATCAGCGTTCCGACCCAGTTCGCTCGCAGCGATGCCCCCACGTCCCCCCGGACGAGAAGAGCGAAGCTTGTCGACATCCCGCAGGACGGGCACGGCTTGCCAGTCCACGCCAGGAAGTTGCACTCGGGCACACCCAGTTGCGTGTGCGTGGCCATCGTTCGCGGTCGCCCAGCCTCGTCATAAGGCTGGATCCAGGTCGCGATCCCGAAGATCGTGGCGAGAAGGATCGCGACGATGATCAGTACGACTCGAACATACCAGCGGCGCCCCCCGCCATCGGGCGAGTCGTTGGGCGATGCCGGCTTCGCGACACGATCGGCATTCAAGGGCGGCACGGATAGCCTCACGGGAAGGTAAGGTCAAGGCGAAGTCCGGTATAACAGAAATCAGCCTCGTTATTCTACCCGGATGGGACCCTCTTGTGGCTGGCATGATTGATGTCGTCCGACGGTTCGCCGGAAGCCGCGGTTTGCTCGATTCGCCGGGAATCGTGGCGGTCTCCGGCGGGCCGGACAGCGTGGCACTGATGCGGTCGCTTCATGAGGTGGGATGTGGTTCGCTGACGCTGGCCCACGTCAACCATCGCCTTCGCGGGGAAGAATCGGATGCGGACGAACTCTTCGTTCGCGACCTGGCGACTCAACTCGGATGCGATGTTCGCGCCCTGTCCCTCGATACTCAGGCCGACATCGCAACCCGAGGCGAGAACCTCGAAGCGGGAGCCAGGCGGATCCGCTACGAATGGTTCGAATCGCTGGCGGGCGAGCTCGGCGCAACATGGATCGCCACCGGCCACACCGCGGACGACCAGGCCGAAACGCTGCTGCACCGCCTCATCCGTGGCACCGGCCTCCAGGGCCTCCGCGGCATCGCTGAGACGCGGGATGTGTCCCATTATTGCATCGTTCGGCCGCTGTTGAACGTCTCACGAGCGGATGTCATCGCGTATCTTGCGTCGCACTCGCAGGAGTTCCGTACGGATTCCTCGAACGCGGATCGCCGCTTCACCCGCAACCGGATTCGCCACGAACTGATGCCAATGCTGACGTCGATGAACCCGGAGGTCGTCGCGAGCCTCGGTGAACTGGCGGCGCAGTCGGCCGCGGCGTTCGAGGTTGTCGAGGCCGCCGCCGCGGAATTGCTGGCGAATGCCGAGAAGCCGCAGGCCGGGCGAATGCGGATCTTCGATGCGGAGCGGCTGGCGAAGGGGTCCGCGTTCCTGGTATGCGAAGCCTTCCGGGCCGTGTGGGCTCGCGAGGCCTGGCCGATGGGCGGGATGACGGCCGAGCACTGGAAGCGGCTGGCGGCGATCGTTCACGGCGACTCGCCAGCGGTGGATTTCCCGGGCGGACTGCGGGTTCGGAGGGTCGGGCGGGTGGTGCAAGTGGAGCGGGAATCATAGAAAAGCCAAGGCGGGGGCGTGAGTCTCCCGGTCGATGTGTCAAGCGCCACCTCGGGGGACTCACGTCCCCCGCTCGCTTTGAGGAAATCATGCTGCGTCCGATTCGCCGTGCGTTGCTCAGTGTGTCCGACAAGACGGGGCTCGTGGACTTTGCCCGCGAGCTTCACACCCATTACGGCGTCGAACTCATCGCCACCGGCGGCACGAAGAAGGCCCTCGCCGACGCCGGCCTGCCGGTGAAGGACGTGAGCGACCTGACCGGTTTTCCCGAGATCCTCGACGGCCGGGTGAAGACGCTACACCCTGCGATTTTCGCAGGCCTGCTCGCGAAGCGGGACCGCCAGGAGCACATGTGGACGCTCCGCGATGCCGGCCTGCTGGAGATCGACCTGGTGGTGTGCAATCTCTACCCCTTCGAGCAGACCGTCGCGAAGCCGGGGGTGACTGAAGCCGAGGCCACCGAGAACATCGACATCGGAGGGCCCTGCATGGTGCGGGCGGCAGCAAAGAACTTCGAGAGCGTGGCGGTGGTGGTGGATCCGGAGCAATACACCGAAATTCTCTCGAGCCTCGAAGCGAACGAGGGGCAACTTGCACGAGATCACCGAAAGCAACTTGCCCTGATCGCCTTCGCCAAGATCACCGATTACGACACCTCGATCTGGGAGTATTTCACCAACCTCATCCGCGCGGATAGCGACGAGGACGACGAAGCCTGGTCCGAGGAATTCGATCCCGAGTTCGATCTCAAGCAATCACTTCGATACGGGGAGAACCCGCATCAGAAGGCCGCATTCTATACCGAGCCGGAACTCACGCGGCCCTGCATCGCCACCGCCGAGCAACTGCACGGCAAGGAACTGAGCTACAACAACATCCTTGACCTCGACAGCGCCCTGAACCTCGCTCGCGAGTTCACATCGCCCGCGGCAGTCGTCGTGAAGCACAGCAACCCCTGCGGCGCCGCGACGGCGTCGACCCTCGCCGTGGCCATCAACGCGGCGTGGGAAGGCGATCCCATCTCCGCGTTCGGCGGCATCCTTGCCTTCAACCAGACGGTCGACTCGGACACGGCCCGGGCCCTCATGAGCGGCGAACGCTTCGTCGAGTGCATCATCGCGCCGGACTATGAACCGCAAGCCCTCGACGCCCTCAAGGGCTGGAAAAAAAACATCCGCCTGTTGAAGACCGGCCCGCTCTCCGGCTTCCCGCAAGGCCTCGACTATCGCCGAGTCGATGGCGGCCTGCTCGTGCAGACTCGCGACGTCGGGGCGGACGACCCGGCCACGTGGAAGATCGTCACCAAGCGGCAGCCGAGCGAGGCCGAACGCAAGGCCCTGGAGTTCGCCTGGCTCGTCTGCAAGCATGTGAAGAGCAACGCCATCGTCCTTGGTCAGGGGACGCAGATCGTCGGCGTCGGAGCCGGGCAGATGTCGCGGATCGACTCGACGAAGATCGCCATTCGCAAGGCCGGGGATCGCGTCAAGGGGAGCGTGCTCGCGTCGGATGCATTCTTCCCGTTTCGGGACAACGTCGATGTCGCCGCGTCGATGGGGATCGCCGCGATGGTGCAGCCCGGAGGCAGCCAGCGTGACGCCGAGAGCATCGCCGCCTGTGACGAACATGGCCTCGCGATGCTGTTCACAGGCGTCCGCCACTTCCGCCATTGAATTGATCTGGCGAACCCGAAGCGTGAGCGCCGGGGCGGCCCGCGCGGCAGGCTTGCGGGGCCATGTCGGTAGGAAAAACGCCCTGGGCTGCGGTGGTCTCGGAAAGTGACCGCACATGTCCCAGGCCCGGCGCTTACGCTTCGGGTTCGCCGGGATTGCTAACCCTCGTAGGTAAGGACTCATGGAACAGGCTTCTCACGATTTCCTTCGCTGCATTCTGGAGACGCCGTCGCCCTCCGGGTTCGAGCAGGCGGTTCAGCGAGTCGTTCGCGACTGGGCGCTCGGCTTCGCGCACGAAGTTCGCACCGATCGCCATGGCAATGTCTTCGCGGCTCGTTTCCCCGAAGGCCGGCCGGCGGATGCCCCGCGCATCATGCTCGCGGGGCACTGCGATCAGATCGCGCTGATGGTGCAGTACATCGATGCGGAAGGCTTCCTGTACATCCAACCGATCGGCGGCTGGGACATGCAGGTGCTGCTCGGCCAGTTCCTCACGGTGTGGACGAAGAGCGGCCCCCTCACCGGCGTGGTCGCAAGGCGAGCGATTCACTTGCTCAACCCGGACGACCGCAAGAAGGTGCCGGAGTTCCAGGACGTGTGGGTGGACATCGGCGCGAAGAACAAGGAGGAAGCCGAGAGCCTTGTGCGCCCTGGCGATCCGCTGACCTTCGCCCTGGGCTATCGGCCGATGCGGAACGACCTCGCCGCCAGCCCGGCGATGGACGACAAGGTGGGCCTTTGGGTGGTGATGGAAGCCCTGAAGCTGCTGCAAGGGCGAGCTTTGCAGGCGTCCGTTCACAGTGTCTCGACGGTGGCGGAAGAGATCGGCCTTCGCGGCGCGACCACGGCGACTTATGCGGTGAATCCGACGGTCGGAATCGCGGTGGATGTCTGCCATGCGACCGATACGCCGGGCAACGACAAGAAGACGCAAGGAGAAATCAAGTGTGGCGGCGGCCCGGTCGTCTTCCGCGGCCCGAACATAAGCCCGCGTGTCTTTGATCTCCTTGAAGCGACGGCCGCGACGCACGCAATCCCCATCCAGATTCGTGGCGTTCCCCGCGCCACCGGGACGGACGCAAACGCCATGCAGATCAGCCGTGAAGGCACGGCCTGCGGGCTCATCGGCATTCCGAACCGTTACATGCACAGCCCCGTGGAGGTGGTGCACCTCGAAGACCTGACGAACTCGGCCAGGCTTCTCGCCGAGTTCTGTGCCGCCGTCACCGCGGAGACGGACTGGATTCCGTGATGTCCGACCTTAACCCTGAAGATCTGTTCGAGGCCATCGACCGCCTGCTCGCGGGGCTGCTGGAGCGTGCCGGCGTCACCCAGCCGCCGGTCGATGCGGTCTCCGTCGCGGGCGATCATCTCGGGATTCCGATCGAGATCGTCGAGCCCGAACTCGATGAGCAGGGGCGGCCGAAGCAGGCTCGGCGCCGCGAGTCGGCCAGCATCGCTTTGACCGAAGGAATGACGCTTGAACAGCAGAACGCCGTCGCGGCGAACGGCGTCGCGCGATCGCTGCTGCCCGAGGTGCTTCGCAAGCTGGAGATTCCGGGCGGGGCCGAGAGCAAGAACGCGGTCAATCACATTCGCGGGCTCGTCGTGCCCCGGCTGCTGGTTCCCACAAAACTGCTGCGGGCGGAGCTGCGTCATTGCGGCTACGATGTGCTGGAACTTCAGCGACGCTTCGTGACCGCCTCGGTGGAAGTCGTGGCCCAGCGATTGCTCGATCTGGACGAGCCCTGTGCGATCACGATGGCGGACGACGGCATTGTCGCATTTCGGAAGGCGAATCGCTTCGCGATCAATCGCAGGCTGCTGCCGGCGGAACAGGAGTGCCTCGACCGCGTGATGCAGTCCGATGGGCCGGAGCGAGTTCGGTCGGAGACATGGACGATCATGGGCTGGCCGGTGCCGGACCGACCTTTTCGACGAGTTGTGATGCGTTCTGTCCCGGATGAGGTATAATAGCGTCACCTTCCCGGCGGTTGCAGTTGCAGCCGCCGGATGGCTTTTTTGACGCACCCCCCGAACGGGTCGGTGTTTTCCGATCCCATCGCGACCTGAACGTCGGCGAATTCCTCATTCGCATGACCGCGATATTGATGTGCAGGAGCGCCAGGCCATGGCACTAGACCGCATCCCCATGACGCGGGAAGGCTACGACGAGCGGAAGGCGAAGCTCGATCACATGCGTCACACCGAGATGAACGAGGTGACCATGCGCGTGGCCACCGCGCGCGAGATGGGCGATCTGAGCGAGAATGCCGAGTATCACGCGGCTCGCGAGGACCAGGGCATCCTGCAAGCCAAGATCAACCAGCTGGCGGACGCCGTCAGCCGGGCGGTGATCGTGGACCGATCCGCTTTGCCCAAGGATATCGTGGCGTTTGGTAGCCGAGTGAAGGTCTTCGATTTTGACATGGACGAAGAGGAATTCTTTGAACTTGTCGGACCGGGGCAAGAAAACCCGGATAATGGGCGTATTCTCACCAGCAGCCCCATCGGCCAGGGGCTCATCGGCCGCAAAAAGGGCGAGGAAGTGGTGATTCAGGTGCCCCGTGGCACGCTCAAGTTCAAGATACTCGAGATCTCCATCGCGGAAGGCATTTAGGTCGATGCAAACATCAAACTCCCGGATTCTTTTGATTACTCCTTGACGCGGTGGTAATTTGGGCGAAGGCTGTGGTGGTAGCCGTTGGACGATCTCATTTGGCGATCGCCCGACGTGCTGGAGGTGGTCATGTCCGACCCCCGCATGCAGAGTATGCACCTCGAAAGCCAGCCAAGGCGCGAGCAGTTCCGCACTGCCCGACAGCTTCTGGAGAAGGCTTGCGGCGTGAAGACCGCCAAGACCGAGGGTCGCGGGGGTGAACCGGACGAGGCTCTCGACTCGCCCACGATTGCCGCTCCTGCCTGCGAACTTCCTGTCCCGCCGAAAGTGGTTCTGACCTTCTATTTGAAGGACGGGACGAACGTTTATCCCTTGCAGATTGGCATGAACAGCATCGGTCGCCTGCCGGATAATGACGTCGTTATTCGTGATGAATCCGTCAGTCGCCGTCACTGTGCGATCGTGGTTCACACCGATTTTCGCTGTGAGGTGCACGACGTGGCCTCGAAGAATGGAACGATTTTGAACGGCGTCAAGATCGCCGGCCCCACTCGGATGCAGTCGGGGGATCAGATTCATCTCTGCACGAAGAAGCTCATGTTTGTCATCAGCGAAGCCGCCCCCGCGGCCGTCTGATCGGAAGGGTAGTTGCCCTTGCTTTCCGTCCGTGACGGCCAGATCTCTTGAACTCCCTTCCTTAATTCCTTTAGCCCACTATGGACGGGCCGCACTGTGCGGTAAGATGACCAGACTTCAAGGGGGCTGGCTCGTCCCCCCTGATCTCCCGAACCAACCCTGGTTTAGCCTCTCGGCATACGCACATGGCAAACGCGATCTTCCCCTGCCCGTTTTGCGGTCGACGCATGGGCGTCAATCGCGACCTGCTCGGACGACAAGTTCGTTGTCCGCACTGCAAGCAGGTGATCCAGGCCCCTGCGACGGAAGGAGGCCTCGCCACTTCCCCGTCCGCGAAGATGGCGCCTGCCCCTGCGGCCGCCCCGCCGCC
>Ga0105044_10000932_pt1 | contig 37821 bp, 31 predicted proteins | sample MAT01_FD_78092 | JGI IMG/M metagenome (GOLD analysis project Ga0105044, IMG submission 78092) | Freshwater microbial communities from Lake Fryxell liftoff mats and glacier meltwater in Antarctica - MAT-01 | ecosystem: Environmental > Aquatic > Freshwater > Ice > Liftoff microbial mat | place...
AATAGGGAGCTATTGCGTATTGAACCGCAGCTTCCAAGCCTTTTGTCATTTGACGGATGATCTTGTCTATGTTTTCAATCCTATACTGCTTAGCTAAGATTTTAATTTCATCGTGTCCTAACCAGACTGAACCTACTTCATCTTGCCAGACAGCTACGCGTAAAGGAAGATCTGCTGCAATGCTCTGATTGCTAAGCATTAGATGTGTTCCTAAAGCTGGATTTCCAAAAATTAGTGTTTGGGTAGGCCTGAGAGTTAAGTTTGCTTTGGCCGCTCCTTGAGTGTGATCAACTCTGGCCATTATCTGAACTCCTTTATTTTTCAAAAAAGCTTCTAGGCGATCCATGGTGGCGGGTACATCATAACAACTTTCAATGCATTCAAGTGCGTTTGATCCGATGGGGGGTCCTAATTTGGGATTAAATGCACCGGCGATGCGACGAGCCAACTTTGTGAGATCTATCTCCCCTTTATTAGCGCAGAGAGTTACACAAACCAACTCTTCAGGAACTGTAAACCGGCTTAGATAGCATGAAAAACCCGGCACATCTCCGCGAATGCTCATTAATCCTTTGTGACCATGGAATCTCCAACCAGCATTAGCTTGAATTTTTGTCCCATCATTTAGGCTTACAGCCTGATAGATGGTTTCCCGATTTTCTTTTTTATTTACTAAAATGTTACCCGCTAATCCGATATCCCATAGGCTTATGTCCTCTGCCGAAGCCCAGAGCGATGCATAAGCATTCAAGCCGCTAGAGTTATTTTTGGGAACTGGCGAATTTTTTCCTTCTACTTCAGTATAACCACTAGCGGTTTCGGTCGGATTAATGTAGACGTTCTCTAAAAGAAATTCCTTATGTTTTGGACTTGATTCATTGAGGGTTTCTTGTTTAATCGATTTAAAATCGGAAGAGAAAAAAGTGTTCTTAAGACCAAGACGATCAATCTGGTTCTTTTTTACAAAGGCTTCATAGCTCATCCCGCTGATTCGTTCGATTCCTAAACCCAACAAAAAAAAGTTTGTAGCGCTTTGTGCAACGTCAGTTCCTGGCTTAAATACCAAGGGTTGATCTTTCACTAACGCTAGAATTTGATTTGGTTGGTACTCTTTGGAAAAATCAAATGTGGATTGCTTTGTATAATCAGGCAATCCAGAAATATTCCCTAGTAATTGTCTAAAAGTGATCTCTAACCATGCCTTCGGCATCTCTGGGAAGTGTTTTCCAAGGGTGTCATCTAAGTGAAGTTTACTCTCTTCAACTAACTGCATAATAGCTACCGCAGTATAAGCGCAGGTGATTTGGCCGATATTCCACAGAGTTTTTGTTGAGGCTAACAATCTTTGTTCGACATTTGCATTTCCATAACCCACAACACGTGGAATGTAAGGAGCTTGTACAATTGCAAGCGTCATGCCAGGAATGTCGTGCTCTTCCATAAAAGCGGCGATCATTGCATCAATAGTGATCCCTTGGAATTGCACGTTGGGATTTCCTCTATCTGCAAATGATTTTTGAAAGGATGTCAACATGATTAATCCAAGTAATAGTGATTTAAAATTCATTAAAAGTTATTCCTATGCCATCGTACCCCTTAGTTAGGGATAATTCTTTATCTCTTTTGACAATTAGACTCCAGCCGCAGTGATCTTCCCGCTCTTGTTCCTTAAGTAAGAGATGCTTTAACTTAATTTTAAAGGAAGAAACATAGACATATTTTTTTAACAGTGTTTCTAGACTTTCATGCAAAAACCTCAAAGAATTTTCTTTAGAATCATAGTATTCGAAAAGCTGTACCAGATCTCCCTTAATGTCAAAAAAATTAGGATAGCTATCCTGAGGGATATTTTTGATATAATCAAAAGAAATGGAGAGAGAATGAATTGGCGATATCTCTAACTCAAATGAAAAATGTTCCGTCATCTCAGTTGTTTTATCATAACAAACAATGGTGCTGCGATCATGGGGTTTTGTTGGAGTCGCAAAAATCTTTAAATGCGATGTGATCTTACTAAGCGTTGGGAATTCTTCTAAGATGTGCAAAATTAAATTCCGATTTAAGATTTCCCAATAAGCGGCTTTATCCTCATAGTTTTCCACAAATGCTACGATTTTTTGATGCAAAAGTTCTAAATCGAGTTCTTCTGTCGGATAATTCTCTACTGTACTCTCGCTTAAAGAAAGATCAAATTCAACTTTATGTAAGTCAAAGCGATGATCTAGAACGATATTTTTTACATGAACGTTATAAAGATAATCAGAGGCATCGCTCGCATAACCCGCGCCATAAAAATGCAAAAAAATTAGAAAATAATACACATTAAGCAGTTTTTTCATAAATACCCCTTGAAATCCGTTACATCGCAAATTTTTCTTCCACAATTTTATAATTTGTTTTTTATTTTCAAAAATAGTACGAGGAGATTTTAACCAAATGTTTTTTATATGCCTGAACCATCATTTAATACTCAATCCCCTGCGATAGAAGTTTTAGAACTTTGTCGGTATTACAACAGCTACGCTGCAGTTGATCATGTTTCTTTTAATATTGAACCAGGGATTATTTTTGGACTTTTAGGTCCTAACGGGGCGGGTAAGAGTACAACTATTAAGATGTTGACTACATTATTGCCTGTTTCATCGGGAACAGCACGCGTCTGTGGATACGACATCAATCTTGAGCCTGCTCAAATCCGTCAAATGATCGGCTACGTCCCCCAGTTACTCTCGGCGGATGGGGAATTAACCGCTTATGAAAATCTACTACTCTCCACTAAGCTGTATGGACTTCATCACACCTATCGCGAAAAACGCATCAGTGAAGTTTTAGAATTTATGGGTTTAACTCCGCACGCACATCAGTTAGTCAATCAATTTTCTGGCGGAATGATCAGGCGTTTAGAGATTGCACAGGCCCTTGTCCATGAACCCCAAGTGCTTTTTCTTGATGAACCAACCGTTGGCTTAGATCCTGCTGCTCGGAAAACATTGTGGAAACACATTCAAGAGTGGCGCAAACAATTTGGCACGACAATTTTGATGACCACACACGATATGGACGAGGCTGATAATCTATGCGATGTGGTGGCATTTATGCATTTAGGCCGTATTGTGGCTATGGACGCCCCAAGTCGCTTGAAAGCTAAATTGGGTCCAAAATCTTCTCTTGACGATGTCTTTATTTTACACACCGGCAGTTCTATTAAAGAAACTGGAGACTTTGCCAATGCCAAACAAATCCGAAACACCATATCCCATCTTTAACCTTTGCAGACAAAGAATTGAACAAGTTATAGCAATTGTGGAAGCAGACTTGCGCAAGCTCCGTCACGATCCTTATGAGTTATTCACTCGCATGATCCAACCTGCCATCTGGTTACTCATATTCGGCCAAGCCATGGCAAACACAAAAGCGATTCCAACTGGGTCCCTTTCTTATTTAGATTTTATCGCCCCTGGAATCTTGGCTCAAAGCATTTTATTTATTGCGATCTTCTACGGCATCGCTCTGATTTGGGAAAGAGACATGGGAATTTTGCATAAAATTTTAGTGTCGCCTGCGCCAAGATCAATTTTAGTGGTAGGCAGAGCTATTGCAGCAGGCTTTCGCGGCCTTTCCCAAATTTTCATTATTTACTTGCTTTCATTATTCTTAGAGATAAACTTACGCTGGGATTTTTGGGCGTTTTTGGGGGTGATAGCCACAGTTATGCTAGGAGGAGCTATTTTTTCGACTTTTTCCTTAATTATTGCTTCTATAGTCAAAAAGCGTGAGCGTTTTATGGGGATTGGACAGGTATTAACCATGCCGCTTTTTTTCGCCAGCAACGCTTTATACCCTATTGAAATGATGCCAAAGTGGTTGCAAATCCTGGCGATTATAAATCCTCTAACTTATCAAGTCGATGCTCTGCGTAATTTTATGATTACAGGTAAATCATCCAACTTCCATCTCACCACTGATTTTGCTGTCAGCATCTGCGCTTTTGCCATACTCGTGATGATAGCAACTAGGATCTATCCAAAAATATTATACTAAAAACTTCTTATGTTAAATGGCTTATACAGAACATTGAAAAAAAGTTTTGCTTAAACTTTTGATTTATACTATTAAGCAATCAAGAGACTTTGTGAAAAACTAATCTTTGAGAGGTAACATGACAAGTAGACATTTTTTTAGTCTTGATGCGCTTCAAAATCAAAAATGTGATGGGGGAAATATTACACACGTCACATCTAAAGAAGTACCTGGTTTCGTAAATATTTCATTTGCCGCTTTAAAACTTAATAAGCAAGGATCGCAAGAACCTATTTGGCATCCGAACGCCAATAAATTAGGTTACTGCCTTCAAGGCGAAGCTTTAGTATCGCTTCGCAGTCCGGATGGAGCAAACGATTTTATGGTTAGCGCCGGCGACATGTTCTTCATCCCTCAAGGATTTATTCATTACATCGCCAATACATGCAGCGGTGATACGCATATCAATTTTGCTTTAAATGCGACACAACCTGAAACAATGTGCCTATCAAAAGCTATTGGTTCTTTATCTAACAATGTATTCTCTACAACGTTTAATACTTCTCCAGATTTCATTCAGGGTTTAAAGCAAACCAAGAATAATGAATTAATTAAAACGCTTAGTTCACCAAATGTGGAATCCTCTAATACCAAAACGAACCATTTTAAATTCAATGTTGCAAACAGCAGCAAACCGATCTTGACGAAGGGTGGCTATGTCCAACTTGGAACAAAAACAAATCTTCCTGTTCTAGACGGCTTAGGAATTTTACGTTTTGGTTTAAATCCAAAAGGAATTGTAGAACCTCACTGGCACACAAATGCCGGCGAATTAGTTTATATCGTCAAAGGCTCTACGCGCATTACAGTACTTGCACCAGACGGCACAATTGATAAGTTAGAAGTAAACGGTGGCCAAGGAGCCTTTGCTCCAGCTTCTTATTTTCACAATATTGAAAATATTGGGAATGACGATGTAGAAGTGATTGCTTTTTTCAGCCATTCCTCGCCTGATTATATCGGCATTGGTGAAGCGATTGGCTCTTATTCCAATGAAGTTTTAGGATCCATCTTTAATGTCGCCCCCTCTTATTTTGACAAACTAAAAAAACCTGAAGCACCGCTTGTGATTGTCCCGATTTAAAACTCAAAGAACCTTCCGGTAAGGGAAGGTTCTTTTTTTTTGTTAATTGTGAGATTTTCTAACACACTAAGAATCTACATTTAATTTGAAATAAAATTATTTCTGAGTTATTCTGCAGTTTTGTTTAAACTGTAAGGGGCCATTCTATGCAAACAATTTCCGCAAATGTATTAAAACTAATCCTTCTGATTTCCCTCAGCTCTTTAAGCCTAGCTTTTGGGGAAGACATAGCCAAACCGCCTGCTAGTTCAAGATGTGCTCAGGATCATGAAGCCTTATCTGGTGAATGGCCTGTTGTCGGACTAGATTACTTCAATTCAAGAGTCAATCTCCAAGAAAAAAAAATTAACATCCGCAACGTTTCCAGCTTGAAAAAAAAATGGGGCCGCATCAACCACGAGATGGGTGGATCTGCTGTACATTCACAACTCACCATTGATGGGAAAATGACTTATGCTGCAGATACAGGAGGAAATGTTTTTGCTTTAAATGCCCATACAGGTGAAGTCATTTGGAAAACACGCATTGGTGATCAACAAACATTTGTGACAAGTCCTACCATTACTAAAAAAACACTCTTCATTAGCGGAAGCAAGCTTTATTCGATAGACCGAAAAAATGGACGTATTAGATGGCAAACTCCTCTCTATGATGCAGGTCAATTTTGCGATCAATGCTCTAGCAATACTACTGTAGTAGGTAATCGGGTCATCGTGGGTGTAGGAACCACTTCCCCTTCTGCTGCATTTAGAGGAGCAGTTATCGCTTTTAATAAGAAGACAGGCAAAAAAGTTTGGGAATTTTTTACTACAAGTGATCAAACGCAGCCCTCTCCGCAATTTGGAGCGGGTCATGGGGTTTTATCTACTCCGGCAATTGATATAAAAAATAGCGTGGTTTACGTCGGCACTGGCCATGCTTATAATGGTGTGGCAGGACCCCTTTCTAATGCTCTATTGGCCATTGACCTTAATAATGGAAAACTCCTTTGGAGTTATCAATTCAAAGAGGGCGACGTCATTGATCCTAGCAAAATATCGTCAGAAGACAATTTTTCAGGACATAATGTGAACAGTCATCCAAATCTATTTACGGTGAAAACCCCTACTGGACTTCTAGATTTGGTAGGCATCGGGTGCAATGATGGATCTTATCGTATTTTTAAACGGGAACAAACAAACGCTGCCGCAGTACAATCTTTGATCCATTTAAAATTAGATCCAGAAGCGTTCTTGCCTGGAGCTGTAATCTCTGCCATTGTAGACAATGGCGTTCTGTATCTCTCCTCCTCAGCTTTTCTGGACGAGTCTGGAAATCGCGTAAGTTTAAATTATGCTGAATTCCCGCCGACGTTGGCACAAACAAGTCTGAAGACTTTGGCTTTAGATCTTAGAACTTTAATGAATGCAGGCAATACAGAGGGTGCGATCCCTCGGAATTCCATCCTTTGGGAAAAGTTTACTTCTCCTGGAATTGCCATTTCAAATTCACTTACACTGGCGAATGGGGTTCTTTATCAAACATCTTGGACTGGCTTTATTAGGGCCTTAGACGCTAGAACTGGAGAAGAGTTATGGAGAGATATCCCACTCCCAATAGCAAGTCCTAGCTATCCGTTCCCTGCGCCCATCGTTGGCGGGGCCACAGTGGTCAATGGCAAAGTTTATGTTGGCTTAGGCTATGAACGTTATGAAAAAGTTCTGCCTGGTGGAGGAGTTGTAGTTTACGACCTTCCAAAAAACTAGAATGTGAATTTAATCTCACTTACAAATTTTGTAAGTGAGATTAAATTAAAAGAGTTTCATTTAAATTAAAATTTCATTAAAATTGTTAATTAACAAATCTATTAATAACGGTTTTAATGAAAAATCTTATCTTTTTTTTATTTCCCTTGTATCTTCTTAACTTTGCTTATGCTGAAGAAAAATCCATTCAGAGAAATGACATTTGGATAGAGTGGGATTCTTCTGAAGGACTATCACGTCTGCAAAAAAGTCATGCAAAGGAAAATTTTTGGAACTTACTTCGCTTTTATGAATCTCAAATACGTCCCACCTACTGCAGTGTTGCCACTTCAGTTATTGGATTAAATGCATTATCGATAGAAGCTCCGCAATCTAAGTTTCTTGGAAAATATCGCATGTTTACTCAAGAGGAATTTTTTTCTGAACAAGTAAGTGCTATGATCGATCAAACTGAAGTCGAAAAAAGAGGAATGTCTTTGGCGGAATTGGCTGCAGCCTTAAAAACTTTTCCGATTAAAGTTTCGAAATATGACGCTCAAGATTTATCTTCTACGGAAATTAGAGACTTGTTGATTGCAGCTCTAAAAAATTCCAATCAATGTGTCCTGGCTTTATATCAAAGAAAGGAATTGCAGCAGGTTGGCGGAGGACACTGGTCACCAATCGCAGCATATGATGCTGAAAGTGATTCTTTTTTGATCTTAGATGTCGCTAGATTTAAGTACCCACCTGTGTGGATTAATGCATCTGCTTTTATCGAGGCTCTTCGAACAACTAATATTTATGGGGAATCGCGAGGATTTCTCATTATTGAAAAAGAGATTAAATAGGCTGCTCAATTTTAGCAGTCTGGTACCATAAAGCGTTTTCAAGTTGGACCAAAGCCGTGGTAATGCATTGCTTAGTGTATTCTTTACGATTGATTCTTCCTTTAGTTAGGATGCCAACTAAGCCTTCCGCTGCTCCTAGTTTTGAATTAGCCGTAATTCCTGATTCATAGCAAGCCTGCCCAAGGTCTTTATTGTTATCTAAAACCAAGCCTAGAATCTGGGGAGGAACTTCAAAACCACAAGAGAGACCAACATGAAAATCTACACCATCAAAGATACAACAGATGCAGGCTTCTAAAAAGCCTGTTTGCGAACCCACTGCCTCAAACAAACCACTTTCAATCCCAAAACTATAATGACATCCGTTGCAAGCAAGATACGCATTGTGGGCGCGATTTTTAGCACCTCTGATCATTTCTTCAAGAGAAAGCGGCTGTTCAGCAATTCCTGAAGGCACTGAAAAAGAACTTACAATCGCTCGAACAAACTGGGGATAATCATTTAATGTTTCTTCAAGAGCCTGAACTTTAATTTCATTTGTGGTGCCAATGGCGATCTTCATATAGAATTGTTCCTTATGGAATAATAGCAGAACCGGTTGGCTATCTATTTTGGCAAAAAAACTTATTTTTTTAAAGAAGCTTTTAAAAGCCTGAAAGTTCTACAATCTTTTCAAAATTGAGGCTGCAATGATCAAATCTACCTTAGTACGATGCCCATGGGTATCTATGGACAATCCCCTCCTAATCGCCTATCACGATGAAGAATGGGGAATTCCCTGTCATAACGATCGCAAATTATTTGAATTTTTGATTTTAGAAGGGGCCCAGGCGGGCCTCAGCTGGAATACAATTCTACAAAGGCGTACCAATTATGCCGAAGCCTTTTCTCAGTTTGACCCACGCCAGGTGGCAGTATACGATCAAAATACCATCGAAAAACTGTTAAAAAATGAAGGAATCATTCGCAATCGTTTAAAAGTTGAATCATGTGTCAAAAATGCGCAACTTTTTTTACAAATTCAGCAAGAATTTGGCTCATTTGATAAGTACCTGTGGAACTTCGTCAATGGACATTCGGTGATCAATCATTGGAAAACCCTCAAAGAAATTCCCGCTGAATCTCAAGAAGCCAAAGCTTTAAGCCAAGATCTTAAAAAAAGAGGATTTAAGTTTATTGGTCCTAAAATTATTTATGCTTACATGCAAGCAATGGGTTTGGTAAATGACCATACGCTAGATTGCTTTCGTCATGCACACGTTTAATATCTCTTTGAGCTTTTAAAAAATTAATTATTTCGTAGCCGGCCTTCATCCCATCCCCTGCTGCAATGGCGGCCTGCCCATAGATTTGGGCTGTTGTCGCATCTCCAGCAGCAAACACACCAGAAATAGTGGTCTGCTGCGTGGCGCCTTGAAGCATAATCGCTTCTTTTTCATCTAATTTAAGAGTATTTTTGAATAGCTGCGTGTTTGGAACTCTTCCAACGGAAATCACAGCGCAATCAAGCGGCACATTGACTTGATCTTCATTTGCTGCAAGCAGGACTGCGTGCAATTTCGTTCCATCTCCTAAAAATGCTTGCACTTTTGCTTCCGGAATAAATTCTATTTGGCTATAGCTATCGAGCATTTTTTTCCTTAAAGGGGAAACATTTAGGTTTTCTCCACGAAAAGCCATAAAAACTTTAGCGGCGCCAGCTCTACACAAATAAATCGCCTTTTTTACCGCATCCACACCTCCTCCAATAACTAGTGAAGTCGAGTTTTTAGCTTGATCTTGAAATTCCTGCCAGTTTTTATAGACCATCGTATTAGAGAAAATTCCTTTGCTTAGATAGGTTTGGCAATTTTCTGCCTCTAATTTTCTTTCAGAAGTTCCTGTGGCAATTAATACGGCTGCAGCCAAATAACGATCGCCGTTCGCAGAAGTGACCGCAAAAGGATACGTGGTTAAGTCGCACATGACAATACTCTCATCGATTAAATGAGCCCCGAATTTTTGCGCCTGCTTTTGTAATTCTTCGATTATAGTATCTCCATAAGTAATTTGTTTGCCGGGCCAATTTCCAACAATCGTTTTTTCATTTAGCGCTCCTCCTGGTTTTGGCCCCATGAATACACACGTTTGAAAATCATATTCAGCTGTGACAAGCGCAGCGCTTAATCCAGCACAACCCCCTCCTATGATAGCCACATCAATGTACTGTGCAGGCGTATTTTCAGATTGAGCTGATAAAGACATTCCCATCAGCACACTCATAATCCCTCCTTTTACATAGACCTTTTTGAAAAAATTGCCGGCAGCAAAGAAAATAGAGGGACCGAAACGCACAACGACTAATCCTCCAAGAATACAGAGACCGCCTACAATTGTGGCTTGGTGTAGTTCTTCCCCTAGTAATAGCGCTGAGAACAGACAGCCGAATAATGGCACGAGCAAGTAATAAGGCACGACTTTAGCAATCGGCTCGGTGCGCATTAAATAAGCGAGAATACCTCCCGCGCCTAACATACTGATCCAGCCAGAGTAAAGCACTGCACTCCAAGCTATAGGCGAGGCGTTAGATAGGCTATAAAATATCTCTTCAACACCTTCGATAGCCCCAGAAGAAATGCACAAACAAGGGATGGCAAAAATTGATGTCCAACTCACAATCCCAAGCGACTCAGCATCAGCTTTTTTAATTAAAATGTAACCTAATGCCCAGGTGCAGGCAGAAGCTAACATGAATATAATTGCCCAAAAATTCCCTTGAGTACCTTTCGAAACACATATCCAATAAACTCCAATAGTCCCCAAAGTAATTCCTGCTAAATCAAATTTTGAAGGCCTGTGACCTAAAAGCACGTAAGCAAAAAAAATGGCGAAAAGTGAACCCGTCTGTTGAATCAACACGTAGGTCCCAGGAGAAGCTCCCAGAGCTAAACCGATATTGGCAAAGCTCAGATGGCCAATACTTAAAGTGCCCGCTATGGCAGCAAGTAACGACCAAGAAATGGCAGGCCGCGCAATAAAAAATAAGCAGGGAAATACCACAATAAATCTTAATAGATTAAATAATAGCGGAGAAAACTCCTGCAAACCAATTTTGCTGACAACAGCATTGAACCCGAAAATCCCCATGGCAAGCACAGCTAAAGCAATTTTATAAAAAGGCATGTTCTCATTCTCCTTATCTGTAAATGGAGAAGTTAACATAAGCAGAATATTCATTCAACTATTATTGAATGAACGTTCAGTAAATTTTCTGGCTTGCACCCAAAAAAAACAGCAGGCATAATAATCTATTATGAAAAATACGACTAATCTTCATCAAAAAGCCGCCGAAAAAGCCCGCAATAAAATTGTGCAGGCTGGCCGCTCCCTTTTTCTTGAGTACGGGTTCTCAGGGACTTCCATCGGTGCTCTAGCCAAATTAGCTGGAATCAATCAAAGTCTGGTTTATCATTATTTTGAGAATAAAGAAGATTTATGGAGACAGGTCAAAGCAGACATTGTGTCCTCTTCAGGTATTTCAGAGGACTTTAACAATCCTGCCAGCATCAAGACTTTGGCAGCTCTGCTTGAAAGCTTAATCACTACTCGCTTTAAAGTTTATGTCGCAAATCCAGATTTGATTCGCCTGTTGATGTGGCAATCCCTAGAAGATAAAAAAGCTGCTCTGGCAGGTTCTTCCAGTACTTGGACGAAATCCTGGGAGGATATCATTAAAACCCTTCAGAAAAAGAAAAAGATTACAGCGAAATTCACACCACAAGAAATTATTTTGATAGTTAATGGAATAGTTTGGGCACCTTTTGTAACCTCTTCGCTATCAGAATTCCAAAAAAATGGAGAGATTTTTTGCGCCAAAATGGTGCAAGAATTAACTAGCCTTTTGAAAAATGAGACATAAAGTCTGTCACTTTTCTATCAATTAAGACTCGATTTCTTTGATACAAAATCCCTAAATAAATAATTCCTAAACCAATGAAGCTTAAAATAAATGGAAATAATATTGAATTCTCAAACAGGTCGTATGCTAAATGCGTTAAATAAGCAAAGACACCTAAACCACCGAAAACCAACAAGACTTTCCTCTGCAGTACAATTGAACTTACAATCATGATGAGATTGACCAAAAGAAAAAGAATTAAGTAAATTTCATGTTTATCCCATACGAGATTAAGAAAACTTCCCCAAAAAGCTACGGTCCCAAATAAATAACTCCAAAATGCAAAATTTATCTTTTTAGCTTTATCTAAAAAATAGCCTAAAACCATTAAAATCGCTCCATAAGCCATTGTCACGCTATTAGTTAGCTCCCAAGGAAATTCTTTAGTAGAGATTAACGCGATTAGATCCAGAATGAGAAACCATCCTGCAGTGAATAGGGGCACAAGTAGAAATGGAAAAGAGTAATAATTTAAGGCAATCAACCCTGCCAGGATGGTGCCGGTTTCCATTAAAATCCAACTGCCTTTTATTTTTGAATAAAAGCCTACATATTCTCCTGGATCATTTTCAGGCCAAACCCCAAAAAAATCTTCAAGCCCGTAGATAGCCAGAGGGACTAAGCATACAGCGATAGTAATTAGCAACCCTGCTGGAGTTTTCAGGTCGTTTTTAGTCCACAAATAAGCTCCTAAAGCCGCTAATGAAATTGCATAGATGCTGGCAATCAAAAAAATGCCCCCACCTCCAAACCATGCCCAACCAAGCCCTAAAAACCATGTCATGGCAGAAATGACAATAAGAGCTCCTAAATAAAATATCACTTTAGAAAGACCAGAATTAGACGACTCATTTTTTGCTAAAGAATTCCAGAGCTCATCCATTTTTTCAGCAGGAATGTTTAAATGTTCTCCTTGCAGCAAAAAGTCTTCTTTTGAAATTTCCATATTACCCAAATAGTTATAAATTCGTTAGTCTCTAAGAATTTTGCTTATAGGGCAAAACGTGATTATTTAGCTATTTTTGAAAATGGAAAGAAACTATTACAGTCAAGAGCCAATACAACAATAAACCTGCTGTCAGCTAGATTCCGAACCTTTATTCAGGTTTAGGCTCGCAAAATTTATGCGGATAAGTTTTGTCAAGCAGCTGCAACGGTGATTCTCCTTCATTATTGACCGGTTGAGTTAATCACCCCATTTGTTGAGTTAATCACCCCATTTAATGTAATGCAGTACTTGAATAATGCCCCACTATGAATAAATCGTTGAATTTGAATAATTTGAGCTTCAGGAAACAGCTTTGTATCCTTAAGAAACTCATTAGTGGAAAGATAGACAAAAAGTAGAGAGCTGTATGCCCTTATGGAGGCATCAGCTCTCTACTTAACTAATCTAGAAATCTTTTGTTGTTTCGGGCTGCTAAAGCTAACACCACCCATGTCCATCCTAGTAAAAGGATATCAATCCCGACAAATAACCCAATCACCCATAAACCAGATACTGGCCAGTCAGCTACAATTAACAATCCTAAGATAAATGTGACTAAACCGTTAAAAAATACCCAGCCCCAGTGGCTAAAGCGTAAAATAAGGGCATTTATCATTTTAAATAATCCACCTATAAAACAAAATGCGGCAATTAACAATGTAAGCGCCACAGCACTGGCAACTGGTCTAGCAAAACATAGCGCACCTGTTACGAGGTATAATATTCCTAGCATTAATGAAAAAAATACGCCACTCCAATGGCGAGCCCAGAAGCTTTGGACGATTTCAATAACTCCTGAAGCAAAGAGTAAAGCTCCTAGTAAAAAAACTGAAAAGAAAGTGGTAAAAATTGAATAGACAATGGACAAGGTTCCCAAAATAATTAGGAGAAGCCCTAGGGCAAGAAATCCACCCCAGTTTTTGCGAATTTCCGCGACATCGTGGAAGACATGACTCAATCCATATCTTTGCTGATCCATAGATACTCCTTCGAGAATGTTAATGCTCTTTTTTCTTGCTGTTAAAATATTTACTATTATTTCACAAGCAAAAAGCGTCTATAGATTTTAAGATTTTAGGGTTGAATATTTAAAAGACGCTGAATTTCTTGAATGTAAAGATGCTTTTGTTTGGAGTTCGTTATTACAACAATATGCGCTCCCTTCCCATGGATGCCAAAAAAAGAATCCTTGAGCACGATCTTTTGTTTTGGTTTGTAGGCTTCGGAATAAGTCTTAACCTTGGGCTTTAAACCTTTCCTGTTTTTTCTTTGTTTTTTTAGCTTTTTATCTACAGGTGTCATTCCATCATTTTTAAGATGCTTATACAAGCTAGCTTGATAGGGCACGATTTGGTCATCTTTGTGAATAATTAGAATTTTGCAATCCTCTTTGATCGCTTTCCAGCGTTGCAATGTATTAAATTTCCAACCAAAACTTGTCATAAGCGGTGCAAAAATAAATCCACTTGAGGAAAACTTAGAAATGGCGTCGTTAAGAGTCCCGAACGAACGATCATTGATTAACTTCATTTCATGCCCTTTTTCCTGATGATTGGCCACAACTTGAGTTGCGACTCCGCCTCCGAGAGACCACCCATCGACCAGAATATTTTCCTGAGGCACGCCTTGGGAAAGCAAATATTGAACCACGGCTTCCGCATCGACCACTAAATCTTGGGCACAAGTCGGGCTGCTTTCACTAAAACCTACGCCACGATAATTTACAGTAATGACATTAGCTTTACTGGCCGTGGAAAGATCAGCTAGATTTTCGAGATTTTGCTCATAGGCAGTGTTTTTTCCATTTAAAAAGATAATCCATTTCTGCTCCTGCGGGGGGCTTAAACTTTCTGCAGGGTGTTTAATTTCCATGGCATCGATTTTAACTTTGTCGGCAGTCTCAATAATCAATCTTTTAGAGGTAGGAACTGCTTTAAGAAAATTGTCACGTAGATTCGGCAACTGTTTTCGAGAGATTTTTTGTGCATTTAAAACGTGCTTTCCCAGTATTTTACCCATAGTTTCTTTAACTAATGCGGGTAAAAACACTACAGTTTTTTTAATAGCGTTTCTCTTAGCTTTTTTCTCTTGAATTTTAAAAATATCATGCGAAGCATCAACTTTAAAATCGGGAGAACCTAACTTAACCATATAGTTTCTGCCTTACTTATAATTACTATTTAATTAAAGTTTAGCACATAAGTTAATAAATTCAATAATTTTTATTAATAGTTTATTGCAAAATATTCTTTTTACTTCCGTAACTAAAAAGTCACAGGAAGTTGTTGCTAAAAAAAAAGCGCTCTTTTAATATGATTGAGTAATTCTTATTGGGGTGTTAGCTCAGTTGGTAGAGCGCAACAATGGCATTGTTGAGGTCAACGGTTCGATCCCGTTACACTCCATTATTCTTTATCTTTTTCAAAATTCTCTTTAAAGATTCTTTCCCAACGTGAAAAATCGGATTCGATTGTTTCTTTTTTATCTTTTGGTTTGCGTTTTTTTTGATAATTTTCAAAGTAAATAGGATCTTGGGTGGGAGTTTCAACATTCTTCTGAAAAATTTCTAAGTAGTAGGAATAGCATTCTAGCGCTGTATTTTGGGTGGGAGGAACTGGAGTTTTTTTAACAGGGGCTGGTTTTTTCGGTTCTAAAACAGGGAGCTTACTTTCACGCTTTTTATTTTCATAACGTTTATTCAACCAATTTAAAAAGGCTTCAACTGTTTCCGTTTTGCAATTTTGTCGGCGGACTAACCAGGCCAATTCCTTATCTGAAGTCACTACAGTATATTGAAGAGGATTTTTTTTAGATTTGATTTCTTGAATTATGTACGCATCAGCTGTTTGGCCTGTGCCAGAAAATATAATCTCAAGTTGATTGAAATGAGTGCGTGAAGTTTCCCCTAATTGATAGTGGGCATCAAAAACAATTGTCAGGTTTAAATGAAGTGCGGCAGCTTTATGGTTGAGGTTTTCGATAATTTTGGTCCGTTGCAGGGAGAGTGCCTCATCGCTAACTCTTAAATTACGAAACATCAAATTATAGCCATCGATGTAATAGTGCATATCTAGTTAACCTGAACGTTGGTTTATCTCCCTGGAATTCAAGGGTTTTTTGCATTTAAAAATTGCAATATTAAAATCTCCTTAATGAATAAAGAGATAGACCAAAGGTTCAGGTTATAAACTTTGTAAAACCCCTAAAAGTTTTTCAAAGGCCTTATAACGGTGGGAAATGCGATTTTTTATTGAATCATCGATTTCTGCAAAACTTTTATCATAATCGTGTTTGACAAATAGAGGATCGTACCCAAAACCATTGCGCCCTTTTTCTTCTTCTAGCAAAAAACCTTCACAAATGCCAGTCACACTTTTTTTTATTTCGCCAGATGGTTGAGCGAGAACAAGAGAACATTGGTAATAAGCCGCGCGTTGCATTTCGCGCACATGGCGCATTTCTTCCAAAAGCTTTGAACGATTCTCGGCATCCGTTGCGTCTTCACAAGCATAACGTCTTGAATTGATGCCTGGATTACCTCCCAAGGAGGGTACGACTAAGCCTGAATCATCAGCTAAAACCCACTTTCCCAGAGCTTTAGCGGCATCAAGAGCCTTGATTTCAGCGTTCTCTTGGAAAGTTTTGCCCGATTCCGGTGGAAGTTTATAAGAAGTAAAATTTAACAGTGAAAGCACATCAATTCGGGGTAAACACTTGAACATTTCCCGGAATTCGCGGATTTTATGCAGGTTGGTACTCGCTATCACGATTTCCATGCCTTTTTTCGTTGAAATACTGTCCAATTTAGCTCCTTTAGCGTTCATTATTCAACTTCTTGTACCAAAAAGGGTCAAGTTCCTTGCAAGAGCAATTATTCCTTAGCCTTGAAAAATATTTTTTATACTTTTGATAGTGAATTGCTGATTACGGAATTCAAAGGACTCCCCAACTTTTTTTCCTAGCATTGCTTCGGCGAATTTTGATTGAAAAGAAAGCGTATTTGTTTCAGCATCAGCATCCCAAGGTCCTAGAATTGTGTACGAAATCAGTTGACTGTTTGTGTCTTCCAGCTCGATGATATTTCCTACGCCGACTTCGTTTGTATAAATATCTTCTTTAGTAATAATGCGGGCTCGATTTAACTGTTCAGATAACTGTTTTAATTCACCTTGAAGACGCGATCTCTTTTCTAAAGCAAATTTATATTCAGAGTTTTCTCTTAAATCTCCTAAAGAACGAGCAGCCTCAATTTCGCGCGCATTTTCTACGACTTCAGTGGTTCCGAGTTGACGAATTCTTTCTTGAGTTTCTAAATACGCTTTTTCAGTAGTCCAAATCGTTTGTTCATGACTTGAATGACTTTTATTAATCTTAACTTGATTCAGCGAAGGATGCACGACAAAGGCTAAGGAGGCTAAGATCTTTAAATCATGCTCTGAAAAGGTTTGGCATTTAGAGGCTAATAAAAGAAATTCTTTTACAAATTCTTTATCCATCCCTTCAATAATTGCGCGAATCACGGCATAACGCTTTTCACTGATCATGTTGTACATCTTGCGGATCAGATCGCGATTTTGCGGATTGTTCTCCAACTTACTCATCAAGACTAAAAAGCCATCAAGGAAGCGTCCTTGTCCTTCTTTATCGTTGAAGGGAATATTCTCAGTTTTCTTGACTACTTTTTGAAAGTACCACACAAAAAGGTCTGGATTGGTTTCTGGGTGGTATAAAAGGTAGTCGATTTTCTTAATCAGAAGCTTTTTAGAAGTTTCGCCTATGCAAAGTTCTTTCAATAGGTATTCACGTAGAGAAGCTTGATCCGCTCTTTCTAGGGCTTCAAGGAAAATCTGAGACCAGTCTTCCCGGCTTTCTCTGATAAGCGCCAAAGCGCGTCTTTTGAAAGGGGTAATTTCGATTCTTTGAATGATTTCGATCGGAGAATCGGCTTTTTCGATCATGGCTTGCGCAAGCTTTCCATGTTCTGACAGGGATAAAAAAGATTCTAGGAAAAGGTGAACTTGGATTTCCTGTTCGACTGTCAACCCTTCAGTTGTTAAAATCCCCAGAATTTTTTCTTGCAGGGATTTTTTAACATCCTTATCTCTAAGCATATTAGGGAAATCGCGAACAAATTGATAAGACGTTTGCAGTAAATCTGTTGTATTGGTTTGTTTGTGGATCGCTTTATTCATTCGATCTTCATGCTTTACCGCTGTCTTTCTAAGCCGGAATGGCTCTTTGATCCCCTCTGGAGAAGCAATCATCGTGTCTTTCTTTACCTTAGCGCGAGTCGTTTGCCACCATTTATTCCAATCCCCCTCCGGGATAACCAATTCACATAATTCATCTTTTATCTCAGATGCAGTTTTAGGTCCTGTGTCGCGAAGGAGTAATTGAATGATTGCTACGGGATTTTCTTTGGCGTCTTTTTCAAGTAAATCTGGATTAGAGAAGCGGCGCGCTAGAAAATGCTCGTCGGGTAAAGGGATTAAAGTTTTAAGAGCATTGGCAAAGGAAAGATCTTTACGCCCGGAAATCCATTCAAATTCCAGCTGAATTTGCTCTCTCACAGAAGAGATAGAAATAATTTCGCCTGTTCCCCATCCAGAGTTATGGAATACAAACTTACCTTTCTGCATGTGGGCGAGCAGATCATAATTAGAAAGAGCATTAGGAAACTTGTCTTTTTTTCGCAACCCGATTAAGCGGAGTCTTTCTTCGAACAAAGAATCTTCTGGATATTTTTTCTTGAGAATGTCAATAAAGATATCCGCTAGCAAAGGTGTGTCTGTGGTTTGCAGATCGGCTAACAACTTTAAAACTTCATAAGACTCATTAAAGTCTGAAATTTTCTCCCAAGTTGGAAGGGCTGTTTCGATGTGCTCTCCAAAGGATTTTGCTAAATCAGATTTTTTAACCATTTGAAGTAAATTTATCAGTTCGTCCACATCAACAACGTCGCATGTGCAGTACTCTTCCCATAACTGAAAGAATTTATTAAAATCTCTATTCTGAATTTGAGTTTGAAATTCTTCCAAATAGCCCATTGCTTCACCCTTTATCTAACATTTGAATACAAAATAATTTACGGATTAGAAAAAAATCTAGCTTATGTTTAAAGCTTAAAAAAAATTAACTCCCTAATCATAAGTGACTTCTAGACCAAGTTCTTTGGTTGAAATTTATTCGAATTAAAATTACTGATGTTCCATCATGAAACAGTATAGCTTTGCGTTTGATTTATTTCAATTCAGAGTTTGATGAATCTCATTGAAATTTAAATAGCTGTAAAATGAAAACCTATTACATCCCTTAAAAAGGCGACAATGATAGGCCCTGCTTGAGCTTTTTTGTTTTCCATGTTAAAATAAGGTATAGGAATTTTAAAAATCTCAATGATTTTCCCTTTTAACGCGGATTGACATGAAACTATTTTCTTATTATTTGGCCGGGAGAATTTAATGAAGGATGATGATCCTGCAAATATTTTTGACTTTGCCTCTAAGAAGGGATCAAAGTCTAAGAAATCCGTGTCTAAAGAGCACTCAAGAAAAACTTCTTCTTTAGCTGCTGATCATCCCATTTCGCCAGTTCAAAAGCCACCGATTGACCAAGCAGCTAAGGATGAGTATCCAAGAAGAAGATCGTCTAAAAAGGATGAGCCCTATAAACCTCCTCCTACCACACAAGTTCCTATCAATCAAGTTTACCATATCCCAAGCGAGCCGGAGTTACCCCCCAATAAAGCCTCAAAATTTCGACAAAATTTTGAGAAAAAGAACTATACTGACACCGAATTGACTCAAACTTTGGAAAAAATTAGTAAAATGCGTCGTGATTTGGAAAAAAAGTTAGAAGATTTATATGAACAGTCTGGCATGTCCAGAGAGCAATTGCAATCTTATATGGAAAACCCGCAAAATGTGGGCACCCCTATGTGGGATAGAATTCAGCAACGACGTGAAGAATTATCAGAAAAGCTATCTGGAATGATCGGGGCAGAAGAAAAAATTCGTGCCACGGCGAAAAAAACTCAAGAAGCTGATAAAATCACTAAAAATCGAAAAGGGAAAACCCTGGGAAATCGAAAGAAATGGATTCCCATTCGATAAATTATAATCCTTACTATTTTACTCACTAGAGGCCCAATGGTTAAACGAATCGATCTTTTTGTTCCATATAGAAGCTTGTACGGTGTTTTAAACGCTTTTACAGAAGATTTTGCGGAAGCGCTGTCGCGCCAAGGAGTTGTTTGCAGGATTTTAGAAGCAGACCGAGCAAATCCTCAACCATTTCTCGATCAACTCTTTCAAGACCCTCCCGACTGCACACTCTCCTTCAATGGACTTCTACCAGATGAAGAAGGTCGCTTTTTTTGTGATTTAATCCAAATTCCACACGTTGCCTGTTTAGTTGACGCCCCCACGCATTTTTTACCTCTCGCAAGCAGTCCGTTGACAATTATCACCTCCGTTGATCGTCCGAGCCAAACTTTTTTTAAAGAAATTGACCATGAGCAAACACTTTTTATGCCCCATGGCGTCGATAAAGATTTCAAGGATATCAATGCTTCCAGAAAATATAGTGTCGTCATGCTTTCTTCTTGCATCGATTATGAAGCCATTTACGAAAGCTGGCAATCAAGCTTTGCACCCCCTTTAGTTGAAGCTCTTAATGAGGCAGTTGAAACCTCACTGCACCACGAAGGAATCTCCTATATGCATGCCTTTGTACAGGCCATTGACAAACAGGCTAGACTAGGGAAAGCAATTGATCCCAAAATGAATTTTGTGGAAGCCCTAGATATGCTTGAACGATATATTCGTGGAAAAGATCGGGTTGAGTTAGTTCGCAGCATTAAGAACGCACCTGTTGATGTCTTTGGGAGCGACGATGGCACAAAAAAATGGAGTGACTTCTTTAAAGATCAACCAAATGTACGTTGTCATCACCAAGTGGATTATGATGAAGCCTTGCAAATCATGCAGCAAACAAAAGTTTTATTAAGCAGCTGCGCCTGGATTAAAGATGGGCTTCACGAACGTATTCTCGCAGGCACGCAGGCGGGTGCATTAGTCGTTTGCCAAGAAAACCCTTACCTCATTGAAAATTTTACGGCAGACCAAAGTTTGCTATTCTACAAACATGGCGCTTGGGAAAAATTAAATGCGCAGGTGGACTATTATCTCGAACATGAACAAGAACGTAAAACCCGCGTGGAGCAGGGGAAAACACTTGTACAGCAAAACCATACTTGGGACCATCGAGCTCGCCAGCTCCTTAAAGAGCTGAATTTGATTTTAGCCAATGAGCGTTGAGGGAAAAGATGCCTAGCTGTCCAAAAATTGCCATTCTAATGCCTGAAAGTAGCCAATATGGAGTTTTGCACCACTTTTCTGAAAAAATTTCTGAAGCTTTCTCTAGAGAAAAAATAACCTCATGTTTGTTTCAAGCCCAAGAAATGGAAAAAAAATTAATAGAATACCATCCTGATCTGACCGTAAGCTTCAATGGGGCCCCGCAAGACGCAGAAGGCAATTTCTTATGTGATGTGTTGCAAAAACCCCATCTTTCGATTTTAGTAGACGCTCCTTATCATTATTATGATTTGTTAAAAAGCCCTTATATGGCCATCGCGTGCGTTGATCAATTTTTTTGCCAGCTGCTGAACTCCCTGCAATTTTCCTCAACCCTGTTTCTTCCACATGCCGTAGAACCTGAGATTTTTGTCGAGAAGCCTTTAGAAAAAACAATCGATATCCTGATGCTGGCTACTTTTATTGATTATAAAAAACGAATGAAGGAATGGAAAAATCATTTTCCGTCTTTTGTAGTGAAAAGCATGCAAAATGCTGTGGAAATGACTTTTTCTGATGCTCAGACCTCCTATATAGAGGCTTTTCACACCGAAATTAATGAAAAAATCAAACAAAGCCGCAACCATAATCTAAGAGAAATCCCTTTTTTTACTGTATTTCGTGAAATTGAACTTTGCATTAAAGGGAAGGGGCGCATCGATCTTCTACAAGCTCTTGAAGATCATCATGTCCATCTCTTTTGCTCGCTCGAAGATGCCGCTTATTGGAAAAAAGCGTTAAAGAAAAAAACACATTTTACCTTTCACCCTCCTATCCCCTATGCCGCTTCTTATGAAGTCATGCGAAGCAGCAAAATTGTCTTAAACAGCAGCCCTCATATTAAAAAAGGTGGGCAAGAGAGAATTTTTGCGGGACTTGCTTGCGATGCCTGTGTGGTGACCGCTGAGAATGCGTATTTACTTGAAAATTTTATTAATCATGAAGAACTTGTTTTATACAAACCTTTGGAACTTGATTCCTTGAGTCAAGATATTCATAAGCTCTTGCAAGATAATGAAAGACGTCAAAGCATTTCTCAAAAAGGTAAGCAGAAAGTTTTAAATCATCACACTTGGGATCATCGAGTCAAAACAGTGCTAGAAAATTTCCCGGTTTTATTTCCACCTTAACAACATTCAATCGTGAGAAAACTAATGTCTGATGATTTTCTGCTTAAACGGCTGTTAATGGTCCAAACACAGCTTATTCCACGAGGAATTCATGATGAACGAGTGCTTAAAGCGATGGAAGAAGTTCCACGCCATTTATTTGTGCCTGTGAAACAGCAACGTTATGCCTATGAGGATGGCCCTTTGGATATTGGAGAAGGACAGACAATCAGTCAGCCCTATATCGTCGCTTTAATGATTCAAGAAGCCGTTGTTAACTCAACAGCCATTGCGTTAGAGATTGGCACAGGTTCAGGATATGCAGCGGCGGTTTTATCAAAAGTTTGCCAACAAGTTTATACCGTTGAACGTTTACCCGCTCTAGCTCAACAAGCTCAAGAGAGGTTGCATCGGCTAGAATTTCTAAATGTGGAAGTCATCACGGGGGATGGCACTCTTGGCTATGATAAAAAAAGCCCTTATGATGTAATCATTACCACAGCTGGAGGGCCAATCACTCCAAAAACTTTAAAGCAGCAGCTAAAAACGGGTGGAAATTTAGTCATTCCGGTTGGAGATCAGTTTAGCCAGGAACTTCTACGTATCACCGCTCTTCCCGATCATACTTTTTCCTCTAAACATATTGAATATGTTCGTTTCGTGCCCCTAATTGGAGAAGAAGGATGGAAAGCCCCTCCTTAAAAGATCCACCAATAGGTTAATGATTGGGGCAGCTATGGGCTGCATTTCCGCTCTCACATACAATGGAACCAAATGAAATCGAAGCTGGAACCCTGAATTTATTAAGCAGCCGAGTAAAGAATGGATACAGTTTTTCGTTTTCCCCTTTCTCTATCGCCACCGGAATCATTGGATAGGAGCCATCTTTCAGAATTTCTTTTAGGGAGTAGGAATGATTTAATTTATCCAATTCACCGCACACATCATCATTGTCCACAAAAATGCAGACTGAAATCCCTCGATCTAGAGCGCTTTTGATCGCATTCACACAGTCTAAATTTTTTTCCAGCCTTTCAATCGCAGGCATTTGTACGATCCTCAGCAAGTGATACATTCTTCTTAGCCATTTTGTATGATCATGCTCATGTTCGATGAAAAAGCGCATCCGCCGCCTTTGAGCCCCCAGTAGCAGCAGCGTGTCATTCCAAGCGGTATGTGTGCATACGTAAATTGCAGGGGTTTTAGGAATATTTTCCGCCCCTCTGAAATTAATCTTAAAATGCAACCGCGATAAAATCATCGCCACGAAGCGGCTTAAGTAATCGAAAAATTGAAAAGTAACTCCGACAGTCACAGCTAGGGAAATATTTCCAATAATTGTAAATCCTTTATCAGCACTTAAACCAAACATTTCTGTTAAAATGTAAAGCAGACAGGAAGCGCAGAGGACTCCAAAAAAACTTAAAAAATTGGTGGCGGCAACAATTTGTCCCCGGTATTTATTTGGGCTAGCCACTTGAATATAGGAATCCAAAGGAATTTGATAGATTCCGCCAAACATTCCTAAAACAACAACTAAAGGTAAGATCACAAATAGATGATTAGAAAAAACGTCCATCAGGTAGCAACTGATTACAATTCCCACCCCGGCAATCGGCACAAGGCCTAGCTCAACGATTTTGCCAGAAATCTTGCCAGCAAGCAATGATCCCGTTCCAATTCCCAAGGCGGTCAATAGGAATAGATATCCTCCCTGGATATCTGTAAGATGCAAGGACTGCACAGCAAAAGGAATCATATTTAACTGAACAAAAGCTCCTAAGAAAAGAAAAAATGCGGATCCTAAAATAGCTGCTAAGAGCGAAGGTTCATTGCGTGTGAATTTTAGGGTTTCATAGATTTCATGCAAAAAGCGGGTATTAAATTTCTTGCGAGATCCAGAGGGAGGAGTGTACTCAATGCAAAAACTGGTTAGCATACCAATTAGGGCAATCAACACACAGAAAACTGAAGCAATAATAAAATCTTTTCCGGTAATGTCCAGTAAAAAGGAGGCAGAAAAGGTACCTAAAATAATAGCTAAAAATGTAAATGAGGTCATTAAGCCATTTGCTTTAGAAATTTTGTCAGTCTCTACAAGCTCGGGTAGAATTCCATACTTGGATGGACCAAAAATAGCACTTTGGGTGGCAAGCAAGAATAAAATACAGCAGGAACCCCATTTACTTTCATAAATAAACGCAAGTAATCCTAAACTCATAATGACGAGTTCAAAAACTTTAGTCAGCACAATAATATTGCGTTTACTAAAACGATCGGCGAGAGTTCCTGAAGAAGCTGAAAACAGAAGGAAGGGGAGCACGAAAATCGCACCTGTCATGGCCAGGATCTTGTGACTATTTTCAATTCCTTCTAATTGAATAAAAAAATAGACAATCAAAAGTTTATAAATGTTATCATTTAAAGCACCTAAAAACTGAGTCACGTTTAAGTAAGTAAAAGAAGAAATACTGCGAATCATTGGTTGATTTAAATTTTTCTTATTTACTCGCTTTAAAGCTTTGACCACGCGGCTTTTCGCCCTTACCATAGAGTTCTTCTGGTTAAATTATTATTTTAATACTTTTCTATTCTACCTAGAAGTATGTAGACTCTCCCCTTTAGCCACAAGTGTTTTTTTCATGCCTAATGGAATAGAAAGAGTGATTTAACCTATTAAGTTTGTGGAGATAAACCTGAAAATCCGTTAAACTTTACGCATTAGAAACAAGCACATATCAACTAATTTTTAAATCGATTTATGCAATCAAAAATTCGTGTTTTAGATGAACATACCATCAATAAAATAGCTGCTGGGGAAGTGATTGAAAATCCTTCATCTGTCGTGAAAGAATTAATCGAAAATGCTATCGACGCTGGCGCTTCTGAAATTTGCGTGGAAATTCAAGAGGGAGGCAGACAGCTAATCCGCCTTTCTGATAATGGATCCGGCATGAGTCAGGACGATGCGCTTTTGTCATTAGAACGGCATGCGACTTCCAAATTGAAGGAGGTTGAAGATATGGAAACTTTAACGACGATGGGATTCCGCGGCGAAGCCATTCCTTCGATAGCTGCGATTTCCAAGTTTATGTTATTGACTGCTCAAGAAAATACCCAAAACGGAACGCTCATTTTGGCAGAAGGCGGAAAGATTTTGCGCTGCAGCCCTGCGGCACGTTCTGCTGGTACAACCGTCGAAGTCAAATCTCTTTTCTTTAACGTCCCCGTGCGTCGTAAATTTCAAAAATCCCCCAGTTATGACACCCATGAAATTCTTAAAATTCTGACAATTCAGGCCCTTGCTCATCCTCATATTCAGTTTGAACTCATCAGCAACCATAAGACTGTCTTAAAAACTTCTGCACAAAAAAAGTCCTCTTTCAAAGAGATGGCCTATGAAAGAATGACCGAAGTTTTAGGAGATGATTTTGTGAAGGATGTGACATTTCTAGAAAATAAAGAAGGGGAATGCCAGATCATAGGATATCTTGGACTGCCCATGGCCTCGCGCGCAAACCGAAGCCAGCAATTTCTCTTTATCAATCAACGTGCAGTCTCCTGCCCTGCCATTTCATTTGCCATTCGAGAGGGTTATGGAACAGCTCTAGCTTCTACTAGACACCCTATTTTTATGTTGCATCTAACCCTGCCAGGTTCCTTGATCGATGTGAATGTTCACCCGCAGAAAAAAGAAGTCCGGATTAGACAAGAACATCTCATTAAAAATTTGTTGCATTCAGCCGTGCAAAAAGCTCTGCAAATGCATGAGGTGACTCCTTCCCAGGCTTTTATCGTTCAGCCAAGCTTTGCCCCTTTGCCAGAAAGCGATTATAATCCACCTTCTTCTTCGGTATCTTTTTCTTTCGGTGGGCAATTTTTCGATCATGCTCTTTATGATGAGCTGTCTGTGCCACAAACTTCTGCAGTAAAAACTTCAGAAATCTCTAAACCTGTCACTCAAATCAATACAGCCGCCCTATTGCCCTCTTTCCCACCTGCAAAGGAGTTGCCAGAAGCAAACGTATTGACCACTTTGAAAGGTTTTATTCTAGCAGAAAATGAAAAGGGAGTTCTCTTAATCGATCAACGCGCAGCTCACTCACGCGTGCTTTTTGAGCAGCTCGCAGCACGCGAGCGCGCTCTTAGCATTCAAACATTGCTAATTCCCTATACATTGGAGGTCACCTCTCTAGAATCAATCAGGTTTAAAGAACACCTGCAAGAATTGAATGCCATTGGAATTCAAATTCAGGAATTTGGACTCAATACCTTTATCATTGACGGGATCCCGACCTTGCTTGGAGATACAGATATTGAACTATTAATGGAGGATCTTGTGAAAGCTTTATGCGATGCCAATCATTCACAGCTCTTTAAGCAAGAAAAAGAGAAGCAATTTGCCCGAATTGCCAGTAAAATTACTGTCAGCGCAGAACGCAAACTCTCAGTTAATGAAGCTGAAAATCTTTTACGCGAGCTTTGGAATTGCCAAACCCCTAGTTTCTGCCCCTTTGGCAAGCCAACTCTGATTCCACTAAATCCTGAAGATGTGCTTTACTTTTTCAAACATAAATAAAAGGTTGTATGCCAGTATCCACCCCTCAAATACAAACGTTATTATCCGAGATTAACTGCGATGCGCTCATTATCGAAAACAGCACGGATCTTTTATATCTCCTAGGCTTTCCCATTTCTACAGGAACATTGCTTCTTCACCAAGACGGGGGGACCTTAATCGTAGATGGACGTTATTATGAACTATGTTCCAAAAAAAGTCCTTTTCCTGTTTTACTTTCCCAAGCAGAGACTCTTAATACCTTACTTGCTGAACTACCCAATATTTCAACCTTAGGATTTGCTAGCCTAACCACTTCTTTCGCGCGGTATCTGGCATTAATCGAAATTCTCAAAAAAGGGACTCGCGAAATTCAGCTAAATCCTGTTGAAGCCCCCTTGAGAAATCTTCGAAAAATCAAGCGTCCGGAAGAAATTACTCTGCTGAAACAAGCCGCTGAACTAGGTTCAAGAGGATATGATTTTGTTTGTTCCATATTAAAGGAAAATATTTCTGAAAAAGAAGTGGCTTTTGAATTGGAAATTTTTTGGAAAAAGCAGGGAGCGGATGGATTTGCGTTTGATCCTATCATCGCTTTTGGACCTAATAGCTCGATGCCGCACTACCGTGCAGGAAAAACTAAACTCAAAAAAGGTGATGCCGTTTTAATTGATATTGGAGTGACGTGGGCACATTATCATTCAGATATGACACGAACCCTTTTTTTTGGAAACCCTGATCCCTTATTGCTGAATCTTTATGAGATCGTGCTTAACGCGCAAAGGTCAGCTTTAGAATTATGCCGCGCTGGAATTGCAGTAGGGACAGTCGATGCAGCGGCACGCAATAAAATCGTCTCAGCTGGCTATGGAGAGCAATTCCCGCATAGCTTGGGCCATGGAATTGGCTTAGAAGTTCACGAGTTTCCACTAATCCGCAATACTCCAGCCCAACAGTATGTCCAATTAGAAACAGGGATGGTCATTACTATTGAACCAGGGATCTACATTGCTGAAGTCGGCGGCATCAGGATTGAAGATAGCATCTTAATCATGGATGATGGATATGAGAATTTAACCAACCGTTCGACAGGATTATTAATTTTATAATAAAAATACCTTATGTTTAGTTTCAGACAAAAAATTCTAATCGCTTATGTCATTGTTTTTTTGGCATTTATTACCCTTCTCTATCCTTTTGCCTCCTCCACCGTTAAAAAAATTGTCATTAAAGCCATGGAGGATCGAGCTACCGAGCTCATTACACGCATTCAATCCGCACCAGATAATGAAGCTTTGATCAGGCGCATTAAATATCAAAAATCGGGATTTTTTTTTCGCGTGAGCGTGATTTCAAACGAGCACAAAGTCCTTTATGACTCTCATACAAAAAGGTTATTAGGACTCCGCTTTAGCCAAGATTATGTTGTGAACCACCCTGAAGTAGCAGAAGCTTTTAAGGAAGGCTATGGATATAATGAAGAGTATTCTAAACTGCTCTCTCAAAAATTTGTTTACATAGCTAAAGCTTTTGATTTTCATGGCAAAACCTATGTAATGCGCACTGCCTTTCCCTATTACTATATCGCTGAATTGACTCGAGATTTTGAGCTAGGATTTTTAGGCTTATCCGCCGCCGTTTTATTACTCTTTAGTCTGATGACATGGTTTATCATTCATTATCTTACAAGCCCCATCGAACAGATTTTGCATCTCATCAAGCCATTTCACGATGGGGTTGAAACAACTATTCCAGAAATTAAGCTTGCTTGGCAAAATCGCAAAGACGAATTTGGTCAATTGGCCGAGACGCTTAATGCGCTCTCATCCAAAATCAAAAATCAAATCCATAACCTAACCTATGAACGGGATGAAAAAGAAACCATTTTAGAATCGCTTGCAGAAGGGGTGGTTGCTGTAGATAAAGACATGCAGGTGACTTACGTCAATCATCGGGCGCAGGAACTGCTAAAATATCCCGCGCACCAATTAATAGGGCAAAATTTTAAAGTGACAAATCAAGCCAAATGTTACGCTCTTTTATTTGCCTGCCAGCAGGAAAATCGTCTTTTGAATGAAAATATTCTGATCAAAAACGATCATCTTAAACTCTACATTGATATCGTCGCGACTCCCAAAAAGGGACATACTGGTGCGATTCTAGTGCTGCAAGATAAGTCCTCCCACTACAAAATCCTGGAAATGCGCAAAGAATTTATTTCCAATGCGTCCCATGAATTGAAAACTCCCATTACGATTATTCATGGATTTGCTGAAGCTTTGAATGATAATCCAGACCTTCCCCCTGAAGTTTACAAAGAAGCGACGGGCAAAATTGTACGCAACTGCCAACGTATGACTATCTTAATCAAAGATTTACTTACGTTATCGGATATCGAAAATATCCCCCCTTCCAGATTGGTCGAATGCGATCTCGAACAACTTATCTCCGCTTGCATGGCCACAATTAATGATATGTTTCCACAGGCTGAAATTTCACTCATTAAAACTGAAGATCGAGATTTCCATTTAACAGCCGATATTGATCTAATGGAAATGGCACTCACTAATCTTTTAGAAAATGCGGTTAAGTATTCCAAACCCCCTGCAAAAATTTTGATTGGCCTAGCAAAAGAGGCTAACATGATAAAATTAACCATTGCAGATCAAGGAATAGGCATCCCTCCGCAGGATTTGGATCACATTTTTGAACGGTTTTACACGGTCAATAAAGCGCATTCACGCAAGTTAGGTGGCTCAGGTTTAGGTCTTTCAATCGTGGAAACAATTATCGAAAAGCATTTTGGCAAAATTTCAGTGGCTTCAGAACTTGATAAAGGAACTACTTTTACTATCTATCTGCCTGTCAATAGAGACTTTCACGTCAAATAGTCCAAAGAAGATTTTTCTTGCTTAAGGGTCCCGGTCAATAGAATTCCCCCACCGAATAAAAGAGTCAAATAACAAACAAGGCCTATTCCTGAAGCAGAACTTACTCGATAAAAAAAATCAACAGTGGTCGGCATATTAAAAGTAAAGTCAAGCATCCATGCACTAAACACACTGTTTGCCGCATGAATCCAACCTCCTAAATAGGGACAAATGAGTTCTAGGCAAAGGGCTGAAATTAGCAAAAAAACGGCAATGCTTACCAGAAATGGAAAAAAGAGATTATAAACTAAACCCATTAGGGGAAATTTGTGAAAATGGTAAAGGGTCAAGGGAAAGGCACAAACATTCACAGCTAAGCATAAGGCAATCCCCTGCCGAAAAATACTTAAAAGAGTGTAGCCGTGTTGATCCAGCAAGGGCATTTTAATGACTTCCTGCAAGGGCCTTTTACGCCAAATTTTTTCTAAAAAGCATAAACTAAGCGGGACAAATAATAAAATTCCCGCAGTGGTTAACACACTGAATTGAAAAGCAAGGCTGCGGTAACTTAAGGGATTGAAAAATAATAAAATTAGCAAAGCAATCCCAAGCGAATTGAGTCCAAAAGTTCTTTTGTTGAATAAATGCCCTAATAAATAGATGGAAATAGTGATCCAAGCTCGCATGATGGAGCAGGCAGGACCTAAGAAAAGAAAGTACAGTGTTAACAAAATTAACAATAATATGGCCTGCTTTTTTTGGGAGAACCCTTGCTGTAAAAAAAAGCCTAAAATCGAAGCAATAATCCCAAAATGGAAACCAGAGATTGCCATTATATGCTGCAATCCAAATCTCGAAAATTCGAAACTTAAAAGTTCATCATCAAATTCTCCTGTAATAATGCCTGCTAAGAAATGTGCACTTCTCTCGTTAGGAATTGATTGATGAATGGCTGCCACTGCTTTCCGTTTTAATTGAAAGCGTAACTCTGCCAAACTCCAAGAATTTTTAACTGGGATCCATGCACTCCCTTTTTTGACATTTAAAATGTAGTAGCCTGAACGCCATTCTTTAAGAATAGCATCCACATAATACGCACCTGTTGCGGGAGGATGGGCTTCTCCTTGACCTGGAAAAAAAAGGGTATATGGGAGATTACGCGCGATTGAAACATCCTGATTTCGTTCAGATTTCGGAGTAAAACTCAAAATAGAGCCTGCATATTTCCATTTTTTCCCCAGATATCCATTGACTTGCCTTAAAGCCCCAATATCAATGCATGCCACGCCAGATATTCCCTGAGGGCTAACTTCAGGATAAACATACGTTGCCGCAACGTATCCATAGAAACCGCAACAAATTGCTATGCCGCAAAGGAGGCGCATTTTAAGCGGCTTAAAGGATTTAAATGCACTGAGGAAAAAAGGGAGGCAAATCATGATCAACGGGATCAAGATCAGCCAAGAATTAGAAAGGGCAAAGTGAATGCCGATAAGGGCAAACACCGCATGAAGCAAAGCAGGATGATGCCTCCAAAAGATATCGAAGGCCTCAATGACTTTAGTTGCCGAGGTAAAGCTCATAGAGCCGTTTATTGGAACGCAGTCCTAAATTATTTTCAGGGTTATTTTTGGGATAGGGCATTTTTGCCGACCCTTCTGGCAAACCTTCTGAATAATAAATTGGTCTTTGAATTTCTTTAGCTTTTTCTGTTGATTGCTGAGCGGCTTGCATCACACTCGCTTTTTGAGCCTGCACGCGTAATGCACTGACAAGTGCTTGGAAAGCCGAAGCAAATTCCTCTTCCTTACAGACACTTTGATTTTCGTGAGTCACCAGAATCAAATGCTGATAATAGACCAAAGTCCGATTACTTAAGACGACTTGTTTACTTTTGCGTTTTAAGGACATGACTTCACCGATTAAGGTGCATTCACTTGGAAAAATATCTTCTGCAAATTGAGGATAAGAACCCAAAGCTAGTCCCATCAGGGCCTGATGCTTTAATTCATAGAGCAAGGGTTGAAGAAATTGGTGATTTTTCGCTATTAAGACCACATCAATGACTAAATTATTGTCTGTTCGCAGAGAATTGATCTCCTTGAACTCGATATTAACTGCGAATAATTTCCCAAATTCCATCGATGCCTCGTAGATCTAAAAGTTTTGCTTTGCTTTAACAAAAACGAAACAATAGCAAAAAATCATTTTTTTATTCTCTATTTTTTTGCTTGCGGCTCGCTTTAGCAAAAAATAAAGGTAAGAAAGGTCAAAACAACTCCAACTCAACTTACATTTTTTAAAAAAGGCAAGTTGAGTTTGGAAATGTTTTTTAAATAAATTAACCCGCTTTACGCCGATTATTTTTCTTCCCTAAATAATTCTCTCTATAAAGTTCTACATCATCCGTATGAATGACCCAAGCAGCACCTTTGCGATGAGCTTTCAGGATTCCAATACGAGTGGCATAATAAATTTTTTGAGCTGGCACGTTTAACATTTTAGCGACTTGATTAACAGAAAAGTATCCTTTGTGATTATCAAACAATAATTCTCCATTAAATAGAGATTTAGTTCGCGAATATTTTTGTTTTCTATAAGCTTCTAAATCTTCAAGGCTAATTGTCCAGCGAGTTGTTTCTTTTTGAGCTTTAAGTTTATTTAATTTAATAGCAACGTAGATTGCTTGTCTTGTTACTTTATTTAGCTTAGCGGCCTCTGTAATAGAGACAACTTTTTTGCCACTTTGATTTTCTTTATTTTTAGGCATTCTATACCTCCTACCCACAATATATATTTGTTATAAACATTAATCACTTTTAGAATTCAGGCTGAGTCGCTCAGTCATACGAATTCGATTTTTAAAAATTTAAACGGCATCGCTCTCATAGTCTTGAGGTCTAGCGATGTTTTACGCGTTTGCGAACAATCCATTTTACATAAAAACGAGTTTAATTCAAGCTTTTTTTTACAAAATTTCCACCACTCAAATCTGGCCTTGTTCATGGAAAATAAATAGGTGATTACAGTAGTTTTTGCAAAAAAGTTAAATCAAACCCTAGTAGATTAAAAAATATAGCAAAAAAAATCTAGTAGAAATTAACAAAAAATTAATAATTCCTCATTTTTTATTGAATTCGTAGGATTTATTGATAAATAAGCAACTTAAAACAAATGAAATTAACATCCACTTTAGATTTTATTATTTAAATGCCTATTTATTTAGGATCAGTAAGAACTCCATATTTGACATAAGGTCCAAACTTATCTTTATTTATTAAATGAGGGATAGCTAAAAATACATTTCCGATGCCTGTGCAACAAAGTAAGAGTGCACCCCAGCCATGTAAAGTATTTAAGGCTCCATGCAGCAATTGCTCCGCACCGAAAACCACCAATTTTCTTGAAGATTTCTTTTGTTCGTTATTTTTAGAAACTAGTGCTGCCATAAGAGTAAAGCTGCCTGCGGCAATTGTACAAATGGCAATAATCTCTTGCAGATAAGAACCCTGAATTCGACCGATGCTGGTAAGGGCACCCACCACAGGAATGCATTCAGCCACGTTAAAAACTTTTTCACCAAAACGACATATTTTATTAGCTTCTTGAATATAGGGCATAAGGCCTCCAGTTAATTAATTAATTTTTTATGCTATGATTTAATTGTTAAAATGATTTAAAGAGATCATTAAGGATAAATTAAAAAGTCAATATTATAAAGCTAAAACAAATTATCCTAAAATCTGAATCAAGGATGGTGACGTTTCATATGGGAAGAAAAGGACTTAACACTTACTATCAAAAGTAAGTGCACAAACTTGCCCCCCTGCCCCGTGTAGGAAAGTGATAATTATCAATCATAAATACTGATACATGAGAGTCTACATGAGAGTTTCAAAAGCCTTGCGAATCATTTTTGCTGTGTTTTTTCTTATTGCTAGCGGCAGCATACAAGGAAAACTTCCCGACATCACCCCTCAACACGCCCGTTCGAAACTTGAAGAAATTATGAAAGCCCATGCCTCTTACCATCAACTAAGCCCTGTGTTGGTAAAGAGAATCCTGACTAATTACCTGGAAGAACTAGATCCAACTAAGACATATTTCGTTCAAAGGGACATTAAACAGTGGACAGACCCTTCAGATCAATTACTAGACCAAATTCAAAAGGATTATGAAAAAAATCAATTCTCAGTTTTTGAACAAATCCAAAATGAAATGATAAAAGCAATTGCGCGGCGTAAAATTTTAGATCAACAAATTGACGAAAAAAACTTACCGGCACATGTCAGCCCCGATGAATTTAAGGACATGAAATGGACTGAGAATGAAGAAGAGTTGCTGACTCGATTGTCCCGTATTAAGGCCTTGCAAATTGAAGCTGCCTCCAAACTTAATCCTGATTTAAAAGAAAAAACTCTGCAAAGAATCAAGAAACGGCAAGAAAAATACGAAGAAGAAATTTTGAGTTCTAAAGAAGGGGAACAGACGAAAAGAATGTTAACCACTTTCTTAAAAGCTAGCGCTTCTGCCTTAGATTCCCATACCGCTTATTTTACACCAGATGAAGCGACCGAATTTATGATCAATGTGCAGCAACGTTTGCTTGGAATAGGGGCTCAGCTTAGGGATGATCTCAATGGCTTTACAGTCGTTAAAATTATTGAGGGGGGTCCAGCAGCACTTGGAAAGGAGTTAAAAGCTAAGGATCGCATTATTGCTGTCGACGGCGAACCCGTGGTGGGAATGGATATTTCAAGTGCCGTAGAATTAATCCGTGGCGCAGAAAGCACTCCTGTTGTGCTTACAGTCATTCGCGAAAACAATGATCCTAACCAACATGATGAAGAAAAAATAGATATCTCCATTCAAAGAGGAGAAGTCGTTCTAAAAGAAACACGCTACGATGCCTCGCATGATCCCTATGGATATGGAGCAATAGGTTACTTACGCCTTAATTCTTTTTATCAAGATCCTGAAAGTGCCTCTTCGACTGATCTCGAAAAAGAAATAAAAAAAATGAAGAAAGAGCAAAAGCTGCAAGGACTGATTTTAGATTTACGTTATAATTCTGGCGGCATGCTTTCACAGGCCGTTAACGTCACCGGACTTTTTATTACGAAGGGGGTCGTCGTCACGATCAAAGACAGCTCGGGAAATATCCAGCATTTGCGAAATTTAGAGCCTAAAACCACTTGGGAAGGCCCCTTGATCGTCTTAATTAATCGAGCTAGTGCCTCAGCATCAGAAATTGTCGCGCAAACTTTGCAAGACTACGGACGTGCACTTATTGTTGGAGATGACCATAGCTATGGTAAAGGATCTTTTCAGACCTTTACGCTGAACTCAAATTCAGTGGGTGCTGTCAATCCAGAAGGTGAATACAAAGTGACTCGTGGACGCTACTACACAGTATCAGGCAAAACCCCTCAATTAAATGGTGTCTTTGCTGACATTGTTGTTCCTGGAGTTTTATCTGAATCGGAAATTGGTGAAAAATTTGCGAAATACCCTCTAGAAAGCGATCAAATTAAAGATAACTTTGACGATGATCTAGCTGATATTCCCTTTACGCAGCGTCCGAAAATCAAACTTCTCTATAAGTTTGATCTTCAGCCTAAGTTGACCACTTACGCTAAATATTTAGACATTCTTAAAAAGAACTCAGCTTACCGCCTTGAGCATAACAAAAACTACCAAGTCTTTTTAAAAGAACTCACTAAAAAAGAAAAAGATGTCGTGGTAAATGAAGATGAAGAAGAAAGCTCTTTTGGCCAAAATGACCTACAGTTGGCAGAAACTTATAATATTATGAAAGATTTAATCCTAATGATCGATCTTAATAAAAAGTAATCGATCTTAGATAAAACATCTTTTTCTTGAAATCTAAGCATATGGGATTATAATACTTATTCTTAGTATTTTGAAACCCTTAAGGAATCCTTATGTCAGTACGCGTTCGAATAGCACCCTCTCCGACAGGTGATCCTCACGTCGGCACAGCCTATATGGCTCTTTTTAATATGATTTTTGCGCGCCATCACCAAGGCAAATTTATTCTGCGAATTGAAGATACAGATCAATCCCGTAGCCGCCCTGAATATGAGCAGAACATCTATAAAGCCTTGAAATGGAGTAATATTGAGTGGGATGAGGGCCCAGATGTGGGCGGCGAATATGGCCCCTATCGCCAATCAGAACGCCTTCCTCTTTATCAAGAAGAGTGCAAACATCTCATGGAACGTGGCGGCGCATACAAATGCTTCTGTACTGCTGTAGAGTTAGCCGAAATGCGCGAACTTTCAGCTAAGACTGGCGGCCGGCAAGGCTATGATCGAAGATGCCGTAACTTAAGTGAAAAAGAAATTCAGGAAAAAGAAACCGCAGGCATCCCTTCGGTGATCCGACTCAAAGTCCCTTTAAAAGGTGAATGTGTCTATGAAGACGCCATCAAAGGCCGTATCGTATTTCCTTGGGCAGACGTCGACGACCAAGTTTTAATGAAATCGGACGGGTTCCCAACTTACCACATGGCGAATGTCGTGGATGATCATCTGATGAAAATCACGCATGTAATCCGCGGCGATGAGTGGATGAGTTCAACACCGAAGCACATCTTGTTATATGAACTATTTGGTTGGACCGCGCCCGTGTTTATGCATATGCCCCTATTACTAGGTAAAGACGGTAAAAAGCTCTCTAAGCGACGCAATCCGACTTCTATTTTCTTTTACCGGGACAGCGGCTATCTTCCTGAAGCTTTTGTAAACTTTTTAACTCTGATGGGCTATAGCATGCCAGGAGATCGAGAAGTGTACTCCTTTGAGGAAATCGTCAAAGAGTTTGATTATAAACGTATTGGTGTCTCTGGTGCCGTTTTTGATATTCTTAAGCTCGACTGGTTGAATCAGCAGTACCTAATCAAGAACATTCCTGAAGACAAGTTACTGAGCCGTTTGAAAGAGTGGAACTTTAGCGATGCCTATCTGCAGCAGCTGATGCCGCTCTGCCATTCGCGCATTAAAACCTTTGGCGAATTTATGGAGTTATGCGACTTCTTCTTCATTAACCATCTGAGGTACACACCAGAGCTATTCGCTGTCAAAGGCATTACACCCGAACAAGCTTGCTTTATCTACCAAGCGATGATTTGGCATATGGATGAAGCAGAAAACTGGGGTAGTAGTGGTGTCAACCAAGCTTCCAGGGATGTGGCTGCTATTTTTGGCGTAAACCATAAAAAGATCATTATGCCGCTGCTGTTTGCAAGCATTATGGGAAAAAATCAAGGTCCGCCATTGTTTGATTCCGCCGGCATCCTCGGAAAAGATTTGACGCGCGTGCGATTATTGAATTCAATCGAATTTTTAGGCGGGATTTCCAATAAAAAAATGTCACTTCTTAAAAAGGGATGGGATGCAAAAGCCTGTGCCGATTTAGTGAAAGATGAAGCCGCTTAAATGGAAGAAATTCTTCAGTATACCTGTTCACATGCACATTCAGCTCATTTAATCATCTTTTCATTATTGATGTTGGCCGGGCTGAATGTGCCTATCAGTGAAGACGTCTGCCTTTTAGTTGGCGGAGCATTAGCTAGTACCTGCGTCCCCGACCACACCTTACGCATGTATCTGTGGATTTACTTCGGATGTTGGATATCAGCTTCAGAAGCTTATTGGATTGGCAGGTTGCTAGGCCCAAAACTTTACGACATCAGATGGTTTAATCGAATTTTGAATCCACAACGGATTGCAAAGCTTCACCATTACTACGAAAAATTTGGTATTTTTACCTTCATTATCGGCAGATTTATCCCTGGGGGAGCCCGTAACGCGTTATTTATGACAGCCGGCTTGGGGAAAATGAATTATCTTAAATTCATTTTAAGAGATGGTTTTGCCTGTCTAATCTCCTCAGCGGTCATTTTTTATCTTGGATATAGCTTTGGCCAAAATTACCCGCTCTTGATTCATTATCTTAAGACATACAACCTAATCGCGCTAGGTATCCTTGGAGTTTTAGCCTTCTCTATTGCACTCTTTGTATGGTTTCGGGGTCGCAAAGCACCCCTTATCTAAATTTTACGTTGCAAATGCTCTTAGGAGCATTTGCTTTCAGCTTAATTTTAATAGTAGCTTTCTAACTCACCTTACGCAAGTAGGGATCTGTATGAGACTCTAAAGTTCAAAAACGCATCATTCTATCAACTCCAGTATCGAATTTAAATTTTTCAAGTTCTAAAAATGCTACGCGGTTTGCACGC
>Ga0105044_10000934_pt1 | contig 37785 bp, 35 predicted proteins | sample MAT01_FD_78092 | JGI IMG/M metagenome (GOLD analysis project Ga0105044, IMG submission 78092) | Freshwater microbial communities from Lake Fryxell liftoff mats and glacier meltwater in Antarctica - MAT-01 | ecosystem: Environmental > Aquatic > Freshwater > Ice > Liftoff microbial mat | place...
CGAAGACACGACCCCGCCCGAAGACACGACCCCGCCCGAAGACACGACCCCGCCCGAAGACACGACCCCGCCCGCGGACACGACCCCGCCCGCGGACACGACCCCGCCCGCGGACACGACCCCGCCCGTCGACACATCCCCACCGCAAGACACAACCCCGCCTGTCGACACGACCCCGCCTGGGCCACTCATCGGCACCGTGACCTGGACCATTCGAACAGGCTCCGACGGCAGTGTCGACGACGGCGCCGGCATCGCCTACTGCCTCGGCGCCAACCATTGCGCGGCGCCCGGCAGCGCCTTCAACTGGAACGATCGCGACCCGCGCTCGGTCGATGTCTGGCATGTCCCTGGCGGCACGCTCCACGAGAGTGACATCGACCGCGTGGAGATCCGCTATCCGTTGTCCGATCGCTGGTCGATCGCCTGCGTACAGGTCGCGGTCGATGGCCAGACGATCCACTGCGCGCACAGCGACACCTCGCTCGGACTTTCAGGCGGCGCCACCTCCGACTGGACCGTCAGCCCCGCCCTCGAGTGTGACACCTGCTGGGACGGTGTGCTCACGCACGGGCCCGTCATCGGCGCGACCTCCGACACCACGGTCCGCATCTGGGTTCGTACCGACAGCGGTCGCCCGGTCGCGCTGCGCGTCGCCAGCGACGAGGCCGCTCTGCGCGCTTCAGAGCCGGTCCTCGTCGCGACCCCCGAGGCCGCCTCCGACTTCACGTACACCTTCGATGTCAACGCACTGACTCCCGCCACAACCTACTACTATGACCTCGCCGTCGACGGGCAACGCTACCCGCCGCTCGCCGACCCCGCCTATCACTTCCGCACTGCGCCTGCCGCCGGCATGCCGACCGCGTTCAGCTTTGGCGCCGGCTCCTGCGCCCGCGCTGACATCGACAAGGTCCCGACCCAGCCCGCGTTCTTGGCACTCTCCGCGCTGAACCCGGACTTCTTCTTGTTCGTCGGCGACAACGTCTATTTCGATCCACTCTCGAACGGCGCCATCACCAACGTCGCCGGCGCCCGCGCCTTCTACCGCGAGGGCCTCCAGCGCCGCTTCAGCTGGGCCAGCGCGCCACCCGTCGCGCGCGCCGACTATGGCCGCGATGCGCGCGCTGCCTTCTTCGAGCACACGCCGGTCTGGGCCGTCTGGGACGACCACGACTTCCTTCACGACAACTCCTACGGCGTGTCATCGGGCGTGCCGGACCCAAACCGCATCTGGGCCCGCCAGGTCTTCGCCGAGTATTGGCCCAACGGCAGCTTTGGCGCCGGCGGCCAGGGCATCTACGGCCACTTCGCGTGGGGCGATGTCGACTTCTTCCTGGTCGATGGGCGCTACTTCCGCGACATCGATCACACGGACCTGCTCGGTGATGCTCAGCGTGCATGGCTCTATGACGCGCTCGCAACTTCGAGCGCGACCTTCAAGGTGGTCGTCGACGGCAGCGACTGGAGCAGTGAAAGTATCGGTGACTCGTGGTCCGGCTGGCCGGGCGAACGCCAGGCGCTGTTCGCGCACCTCGTCGCCGCGCACGTCGAAGGCGTCGTGTTCATCTCGGGCGACTCGCACCGATCAGAAATCAAGATTCTGCCCGGCGCCGACGGTGGCTATCCGATGCCCCACATCGTCAGCTCGGCGTTGGCGACCAGCGTGCGGGCCTGCGTTGCGAGCAACGAGCTGTTCGAGGTGGCTGTCCCTCCCGGGCCCAACGTCCCGCCCAACCCACCTGGCACCCTCGCGGCGAGCTGCTTTGGTGCCGACACCAACGGTGCCCAGAGCTTCGTGATGATCGCGGTCGACACCACGCTCGACGACCCCGAGCTGGCGGTCACGATCCACGACGCGGCCGGCGTGCCCCAGCGCAGCGTCACCTTCCAACAGAGCGACCTCACGTTCGTGCCGCCCGTGCCGCTCGACGCACGCGCCGCCGACTTCGACGGCGACGGCTACGCCGACCTGGCGATCGGCGTGCCCCACGAAGACACCAGCGGCGTCGACGACGGTCTCGTGCAGGTGATCTTTGGCAGCAACGCCGGCCTGCACTCCTTTGGCAACAAGGCCTTTACGCAGACCGGGCTCTCGGGCTCCTCCGAGTCCGGCGACAACTTCGGCGCGGCCCTCGCGCAAGGCGACCTCGACGGCGATGGCGATGACGATCTCGTCGTCGGGATCCCCGGCGAACATTACGCGACACACGACGGCACCGGCCGGGTGCTCGTGCTGCGCGGCTCCGCAGGCGGACTGCAGCCCGGCAGCGAGTCGCTCGATCTCGAGGCGGACGCGCCGCCAATCGACCAGCGCTACGGCGCGGCCCTCGCGGTCGGGGACTTCGACGGCGACGGCCGGGGCGACGTCGCGGTCGGGATCCCAGGCGATGGCGGTGGCGCGGTGCGCGTCTTCGAAGGCAGCGCCGGCCCGCTCGTATCGGGTCCACGCCTCGACCAGGGCGATGGCGGCGACGCCACCGAAGACGAGGTCGGCGACCAGTTTGGCGCAGCCCTTGCGGTCGGCGACTTCGATGGCGACGGCTACCAGGATCTCGCGATCGGCATCGCCAACGAGGACGTCCCCGCGAATGTGGCGACCGGCGCCACCGCGCTGGCCGATGTCGGGCGCGTGCTCATCGCCTACGGCAGCGCGTCCGGCCTTGTGCCCGGTGACGAGCTCAGCGAGCTCCTGCCCCTATCCGCCGGCATCGCGCCCGCGGCCGGCCTGCACTTTGGCGCAGTGTTGGTCGCGGGCGACTTCGACGGCGACGGCATCGACGATCTCGCGGTCGCCAGCCCCGGTGCCCTTGCCGGGGCCGGCAGGGTCTCCCGCTTTCTCGGCGTGGCCGACCTCGGCATCGCGGCGACCGGCACCTCGTGGCGCCTCGGCGACCTCGCGCCCGAACTCGTCGCGGCACCCAACGACGCTTTCGGCGGCGCGCTCGCGGTCGGCGACTTCGACGGCGACGGCGTCGACGACCTGGCGATCGGCGCGCCGGGTCACGCCGCGGGCAGTGGCGTGGTCGTCGTGCACTTCGCGAACGACGCAGTGACGACGCTCAGCCAGGACGTCACGAACTGGACTGTCGCCGCGCCCGGCGACCACTTCGGATCGGCGCTGAGCGCGGCCGATTTCGATGCCGATGGCCACGCCGATCTCGCGGTCGGCAGCCCCGACGACAGCGTCGGCACCGCGGTCCGAGCCGGCGTCATCGATGTCATCCCTGGCCGCCCCGATGGCTTCGAAGCGCCGCTCAGGATCTACGACCTGCGCATGACCCAGCGTTGGCACCAGGGGCTCGTCGGCTTCTCAGGCACGGGCGGTGCCGAGCCGGACGACGGCTTCGGCGCCTGCCTGGCACGCTGACGCGCCGCACGTATCTCATGTCCCTACGTCAGGCTCAGCCTTCGCGTGCCAGCGCGTCGATGGCGGCATGGATCCGAGGCTCTGTCGCAGCAATCGCCAGCGCGAGATGGTCGCGATTCTTGGAGAGCTCCACCGGATTGAGATCTGCGTGATAGGCGTGGCAAAAGTAGTGACGAAAGCGGAGCAGCTCTTGCCAAGCGTGCCGCGCCGCTTCGGGTACCAATGCTGGACGAAGGCCCGGAAGGTCCGCGCAGGCCTCGTCGAGGAGGTCCTGATGCGAGCGCTCGCCGCTTGGCAGCGCCATGCCGAGGGCGCGTGCCATGCGTTCGAGCAGGCTCTCGAAGACTTGATAGGCGTGATGCAGAGACATAGGACCCGACGAGCCAGACGCGACCGCTTAGCTCTCCAGCCTGGCGTGCCTGGGAGACCGCCTCGCGCACCCTCGGGACAACGGTCGCGCGCAGCTCGTTTGCGACGGCGGCTTCCTGTTCGAGCTGTATCTCGATCACCTGTCGCACCCGCTCGCGCATCGCACGCCAGAGCTCAGCGGGTGGGTTCACGTCCATTCCTGCAGACTACCGCCCACGCGCCGAAGTAGGCACGGGAAAAAAGTCGCATGGGCCGCTGTCAGGTCCCGGCCGGTCCGCCTCTTCATGTGCAGACGGTCGCAGTGACCGACCCTGAACAAGGACAACGACGATGGCGACGATGAATCTGATGAAGGCGGCGGTTGTGGCGGTGGTGTTCGCGGGTTCGACGGGCGCGGCGTTCGCGGCCGAGCCGGTCAGCGAGACGGTGCCAGTCGGCAACGAGACGGCGAGCGTGGGCGCCACGAACGAGGCCACGCCCGAGCCGGGGCTGGTCGATGGCAGCGGCCAGGACAGCGGTGTGCAGGCCTACTGCTACTGGGAGACCTATTGCAACGTGTACGGCTACTGCTGGACCAACTGGGTCTGCTTCTGAGCCCCGCTGGGCGCACGCACTCGACGGTCTGCGTGGCACCCAGACGGCGTAGCGTCTTCACGACGAGATCCTGTATCGCGGCACAGGCCCGCTCGAGTGCGAGCGACATCGCCGCCGGTCCAGCTTCATCCGACAGCGGGCATCCTCCACCACGGGTTCAGGATCAACTCTCGATGATCCAGCGCTCGACTGCTGTCAAGCCCGTCGCCTCTGCTCACCAGCTGATCCACACTCGGCGAGAGTATGCGGCTCGATGTTGAATATGACTTGAGAATGACAATTAAGGGTGTCAAAAGCAAGGCACTCTCGCGCGCGGGCGCTTTTGAGGCAACCGATGACGTCGGCCGTTGCGCCGTAGCAGATCTCCTTCTCGTCAGGCCGCCAGCCATCCTACTGCGCCTGGCCCCCGGTGCGGTCGAGCAGGTTCTCCCAACTCACGCCGTCGGGGCTGGCGTCCACGACGACCGTCGATCCGTTCTGGTCGATCTCCGCCGCTGCCTGGGACCCAGACAGAGGCCGTGTCCCCTGGAGCGAGGAGATCGCTGACCAGATCATCGCCGCCGACCTTCCGCGTCACGACGATCTTCGAGTTCAATGGATAGAGATTTGGGCGCGGCTCCCAGCCGAACCGACCCTCGAGTCCACTGCACAAGGGGTGGCGCCTCGCGGTCGGGGCGGTGCGCCGACCAGGGTGTCAAGTGACAGCACGTGTGGGCGTCGCCTGTCAGTTCTGAGGGACGTCAAAGCCAATGCTGGTCAGTAGCCGCTCGCGGTTCTAACGGCCACGTACCCGAATGGCCCAGGTCAGCTTGGCAAGACCGCGCAGGACGCGCGGCACACGCTTCATCAGGTTGATGCTGGGTGGGCGCTTCTCGGCGACGGTGATAGGGATCTCCACGATGCGGAACGCGTCGCGCTCGGCGCGGATGACGAGCTCGCTCGCGAACAGGTCCTTGTCCTCGATGCAGCGCGACACGACCGGCAACAGGTGCTCGCGATGGAACGCCTTGAGACCGTGCGTGTCGGTGCCCTTGAAGTCGAGCAGCACCCGGAACATGCCGTTGATGACGGCCGTGCCGAGCTTGCGGAAGGCCGGGCGCTGGTCCTGCGCGTCCTTGTGCGCCTTGCTGCCGATGACCATGTCGCACTGGTCGGCCTCGAGCAGGTTCAGGGCACGCGCGTGAAAGCCCACGTCGCAGAGGTCGATCTCGTCGCACAGGACGAAGGTGCCGCGCGCCTCGAGGATGCCGCGGCGCAGCGCCTTGCCGTAGTTCGGCTCCGGGCTGTGCAGCACGCGCACCTGCGGGTGCTTGCGCTCGAGCTCGTAGGCGTGCTCGAGGGTCTTGTCGGAGGACCCGTTCTCGGTGACGATGATCTCATAAGTCACCGCCGGCAGCTCTTCCGCGAGGCGCACGATGAGGTCGTGCACGGCGGTCTGGAGCAGACCCTCCTCGTTGTAGACCGGGATGATGATCGAGGCCAACGGCTGGCCCATCGGCTGGTTGTTCGGGTTGGACACGGGACTCCTCGAAGGGCGGGTTCGCCGCACGGGCGGGCGCTCGACCGGCGCGCCATATATCGACGCGCCTCCGCTGGTGTCAACGGACATCGGGCACGGTTTCCAGGTGGCCGCGCGCGGCGAGAGTTTGTGTTACCGTCACGCCACCCTGTGTCCGGGTCATCGAGGAGGTGCGACATGACGCGCAAGACAGCAGTGGCTGCGGCCACGGTGGCGAATCTAGGGCCGGGCTTCGACGTGCTCGGCCTGTGTCTCGAAGGTCCACGCGACACCGTGACAGCCGAGCTCACAGCGACCGGCGAGATAGAGCTCGTCGAGGTGACGGGGCCGATGGACGTGGTCGCCAAGCTGTCGGGCAGGGCGCTCGAGAACTGCGCGGGCGTCGCGGTCAAGGCGGTGCTCGATACGTTTGCGCCGGGTGCCGGGGCGCGCCTGTGGCTCGACAAGGGGCTGCCGCTCGGCTCGGGCCTCGGGAGCTCGGCGGCCTCGGCAGTCGCCGCGGCGGTGGCGATCGCCGCCTGCATCGACTCGGACCTCCCCAAAGAGATGTTGTTCTCGGCCGTGCGCGAAGGCGAGCGGCTCGCGACCGGCACGCCCCATCCCGACAACGTCGCGCCTGCACTGTTCGGCGGCATCATCGCGTGCCTGCACGGCGACGGCGAGCAGGTCGATGTCGTGACGCTGCCGGTGCCGCGTGGCCTGATGGTCGTGTGCGTGAAGCCGGACTTCGAGGTGCGCACGGCGGATGCGCGCGCGGTGCTGCCAAAACACGTACCGATGGCGGATGCCGTGCGCAACCTCGGCATGATGGCCGGGCTCGTCAAGGCGCTCGCGACGGGCGATCTCGCGCTGCTCGGCAAGTGCCTCGATGACCGGCTCGCGACGCCTTATCGCAAGCGCCTCATCCCGGGCTACGACGACGCGCTCGAGGCGGCGCTGAAAGCCCACGCGCTCGGCGCCGGCATCAGTGGCTCGGGGCCCGCGATGTTCGCGCTCTGCGGCGATCGCGATGACGCGTTGGCGGTGGCCGACGCGATGGTCGAAGCGTTCGAGCGGCGCCAGATCGGCGCCCGCGCCATCGTATCGGCGGTCGACCGCCACGGCGCGACGCTGATTTGAACCACGAAGTCCTGCTTGCACCTGGGCCGGGCGCATCGTAGACCGACCCCTCGCCGCATCCCCGCTGTGGCGTGTCGAGGGAGCCATGAAGCTGCCATTTGCTCGTTCGCGCTTGCGTTCCGACAAGCCAGAATCCGGCCGTCGCGGTCAAACAGGTCGCTCCGACATCGTCTCCGACGGCGTCGTGCTCGCGCCGGGAACCTCCGGGTCGATGGTCTTCCTCGAAGCTCTCGCCGAGGCGGCGCGCCGCTTCCCGTCGGTGCTCGGCGCGGTTCGCCTGCCCGCTGACACAGCCACCTTCAAGCGCACGTTTCCCGAGGTGGTGACCCGCTTCGAGCTGCATCGCGCCGCTGCTCCCGAGCGCGTCGAGATCGCGCGCACGCTGGTTCGCGCGCTGCATGACCGCCTCTTCTACCGCGCTGGCGACACACTCGTATTGCTGGCCGACCACCTCGTCGCGCCGCACGCGCCGGTGCCGGCACGCATCGTCGGGGGGCACGGGGAGCCGCGCTGGCAGGCCGAGATCCCCTGGCGTCGCGAGCGTCACACGGGTCCAGCCGGGATCGGGTCATTGGTGGCGGCGATGCGTGAGCAGCACCTCCTGACCGACGCGGCGAAGCTCGGGCTCGATTGGATGGTGCGTCGCCTCGTACACCACGGTGAGAATGGCGCGACCGGCGCAGGCCTCGATCTGCGTGGTGAGCGCTTCGCGTTGCTCGGTGCCGGGGCCGAGCTGGCGCCGACTGAGTTGCTGCTCGCATCCGGCGCGGACGTCCTGTGGATCGACCGCGCCGCCCCGCCTGAGCGGCTCCTGGCTGGCGACTTTCCGGGGCGTCTGCACATCCTGCCCGGAACGGGCGCGACCGATCTTCTGGCCGAACCCGCGCGCGCTCGGCAGGCGATCATCGACTTCGCGGCGACGTCCGGCAGTGGCGTGCATCTCGGCCTGTATGCGTATGCGCCGGGCAAGGGGCGCGAGCTGCGCCTGGCCGCGCTGATGGACGCGATCGCGCGCAGCTTGCCGGCGCGGGTCGCGCGCTCGGTAGCGCTGCTCGTGTCGCCGACGACGCCGGGTGAGGTGCAGCCCGAGGATGGCGAGGCCGCGCGCACGCGTCGCGCGTCGGCACAGGTCTGGAAGAAAACCCTCGAGCGTACGGGCGTCTTGAGCCCGCGTGCCCACGAGACGCTCGGTGCGACGACCGTGTCGCGGTCGATCGTGTCGCTCCAGGGTGCGGCCTATCAGGCGGCGCAGTACCTCGCGAAGATGATGGCGGCCGAGGCGCTGCTGGCCGATGGCATCGGGGGCGTGGCGGTGTCGGTCTCGGCCAACGTCGCTGGCATCACCGCGACCCGCTCGCTGCTGCATCCGCTTTTCCAGGCTGCGTTCCTCGGCGCGCCGCGCTTCGGGATCGAGATCTACGAGCCCGCGACGACACGGCTCCTCTCGGGCCTCCTGGCGCTGCACGACGTCTTGCACGCGGACGCGCCTGGCGCTGCCGAGCGTTCGTCCGAACCCCTGGTCGAGCGGGCGCGCAGGCTCACCGCCCAGACGATCCATGGCGGGTGCCGCGCGCTCCCGTGGGAGCTCGAGCCGACCATCCGGGTTGGCGCCCTGCTCGGCCTCAGCAAGCAGCCAAAGCTCCTGGCGGGGCTCATCCCGCGTAAGAAGAAGCGCAGTTAGACTGCCGCGCGAGCGTACCGCACCATGTCGACGTGCGGGATGTTGTCGTCGAGGTAGGGTGCGCTGATGGTCACGAAGCCATGCTTGCCGTACCAGGCCTCGAGGTAGGCCTGCGCCGCGATGTGCACGTCGACGCCTGGCGCGAGGGTCGCGGCGACCGTCAGCGCGGCCTCGAACAGTCGATGACCCAGGCCGGTGCCGCGCGCCTCGGGGGCGCTCAGGACGCGCCCGATGACGACCTGCGAGCCCTCGCCGCTGGGCAGGAACAGGCGCAGGTAGGCGTCGGGCTCACTGGCGCCCGGCGGCATGTGCACCAGGTGCAGCGCGCGCGCGTCACGCCCATCGGCATCCTGGAAGACGCACTGCTGCTCGACCACGAACACGCGTTGACGCAGCGCCAGGATGGCATACATGAGGCGCCCATCCAGCGCCTCGAACGCGTACAGCGCAAAGCCTGCCGGCAGCGTCACGCTGCTCAATACTTCCCGTAGAACCATGGTCCCTCGGGCTCGAACTGGAGGAACGTCCAGGTCTCCTGGGTCTCTTCGAGGCGACCCCCGCGGGTACGCGATAGTGTCACGCGCGACCGGTGCACCGCGACCGATGCGCGCGCGCTGCAGCCATGGAACACGTCGCCCGGCACGAGCTCTTCGCTTTCGCTGCCGGGCCCGTCGAACGCGACGAGGCGCACACGGAAGTTCGCCTTCTTGCGCGCTTCGAACTCCGCCGGCACATCGTCGAGCCGTCGTCGCAGCCCAGCCCGCAAGGTGTCGACACGCCCGCAGTCGAAGAACTCGCCGAGCTTGTCCTCGGTCGGCAGCACCGCCACGAAGCGCTGCCTGTCGCCCCTGTCGAGGGCCGCCACGACCGTCTCGGCGACCGAGCGTGGGGTCGCGGTCGGTTCGCCGCCTCGACATCCGAGCATCAGCACGCACGCGACCATCGCGGCGGAGGCAGCAGCGGCCGCAGTTCGCACCCAGCGGCCCAACCCGTCGGTTGCCGCGCGGCCCTGCAAACGTCGCGCTCCAAAGCGGCTCATACTCGGTGTCAAACCCTTACTCGACGGGCGAAGCAGCGGTCATATGTCGCCCTTGGGGGCGCGTCCAGCGATCGTCGCGGGCTGCCGCTCGAGATGCCTCCGAGCCAGCGCCGCCGCACGTGCGTCCCGTTGCTGGTCGCGCTCGAGCCGACACGCCGCCAACGTCTCGGGCGCCTCCGGGAAGGCGTCGACGAGCTTCTGCAGCGCATCCGCGCGATCGGCGGCCGCCACTTCGACGAACCAACGCGCCATGCCCTCCGCCAGCGGCATCGCTTCCAGCGCGTTCGCCAACGCGACCACCCGATCGATGTGGCGGCGCAGTCCCTTCGCGCTCAGGCCCGGCGGGATCGCCGCGGCGAGCTCGTCGTCGTCGGCCCGTGCCGCGAGTGCATGCAGCGCCGCCAGGATCTCACCACGCCCGAGCGCGCGCGCGAGCACCTCATACGCGAGCGGCGCCGGTACGAGCGGCACCGTCACCCGCTGCTGCTCGGAGCCGGCGTGGCGCCGCATGCACAACACCCGCCCACCGCGCTGCATCGTCATCGCGTTCAGGTCGTTCGCCCCTTCGCGCACGAACCCCAACGCACCAAGCACCTCGTCGTCGCGCCGCGGCCCACGTCGCCCGCGCGTCGCCCCCCACAGCCCGAGCGCCACCACCACCACCAATACGGCCCAGGCAGGGTCCACCGCTACAACTGCGCGACGAGCCGCGCCAAGGCCCGACCCAGCATCTCGACGGTCAGCGGCCGGCCCGCTGGCTGCACCTCGTCCGTCGGCGCGTCGCCACCAAGGATGATCCTCGGGATCTGCGGCGCCAATGCGGTCAACTGCTCGACCAACGCTGCACCGCCCGGACCGGTCGTCTCGACGTCGATGATGAGCCCCCGCAACAGCCCCGCGATCGCGCGCAAGGCGATGAGTGCCTCCTCTCCGCTGCCGATGTGCTGGACGCGATGCCCGACCTGCTCGAGCGCGCGCCGCGCCGCCAGGACCAGCGCCGGGTCCGCCGTCACGACCAACACGAGCCCGCCTCGCTGGGCCGCGCTCGGCGTCTCGAAGGACGTGGGGCTCGTTGCCGGAGCGCCTGCCTCCAAAGTGCTCGCGCCCCCGACCTCGGCGTCCCTCTCGAGCGGCAGGAGGACTCTCACGCGCGTGCCACCCGACTCCGCCGTGCCGACTTCGACCGTGCCGCCGTGGCCACGCACGATCCCGAACGTGGCTGCCAGGCCGAGCTCGCGCGCTTCGATCGGCAGCGCGAAGAACGGCTCGAGCAGCCGCCGCCGCACCACCTCGTCCATGCCGCGACCGCTGTCCTCGACCTCGAGGTAGGCCCACTGGCCCTCACCACCGTGGTCCTCACCCTGCACCCCGGTGCGCACGGTGATGATGCCCCCTTCGTCGCCGATCGCGTCCGACGCGTTCGAGAGCAGGTTCAGCACGATCTGACGAAGCTGGATCGCGTCGCCGATCAGCACCGGCATCAGGTCAGGGTGCGTCAGGTCCCGCACCACCGTAACCCGCCGTCCAATCGATGTGCGCAAGATGACGAGCATGCCTTCGCACAACTGCGAGAGGTTCACGAAGCCTAGCGAAAATCGACGCTTACCACTCACCCCGAGGAGCTGTTGGCACAGGTCGGAAGCCCGTCGCGCCGCCGAGATTACGTCCCCCAACGCATCGGCCGCGGGGCTCGCAGGACCCATCTCGATGCGCGCGAACTCGGCGTTGCCGAGGATCCCCGTGAGCAGGTTCGAGAAGTCATGGGCGAGCGCGCTCGCCAACAGAGCAATGCCTTCGAAGCGCTGGATCGACAGGAGTCGCTCCTGCAGCCGACGCTCGTCGGTCACGTCGCGGGTGTGCCACAGGACGCGCGCCGGTTCACCGAACGCCTGGCCACGCGACACCAGATGCACGGTGCGCCCTTCGCTCTCGAGCGAATAGCGGTACTCCTGCATGCGACCCGTCAGCAGCGCCCGCTGCAGGATCGGCGCGGCTGCGCGCCACACGTCGGGCGGCAATAGCTCCGCCACGTGGCGTCCGAGGAAGTGGCTCGGGTCGAGCGATAATCGATTATCTCCGTTGTGGAACTCGACGACGATGCCATCCGCATCGACGATCGTCAGGATGTCGGGGATCGCGCCGAGCATCGAGTTGAGCTCCGCCTCACGCAGCTTGAGGCGCGCCAGCGTGCGCTCGGCATTGAGGACGTCCACCAGCACACGACCGATCTCCTCGAGGTGGGAGAGATCCTCGCGCAGGTCATCGCTCGCGAGATCGCGCCCGAGCGCATCGAACGGATGTTGCAAGGCGATCGCCAGGACCTCGCCGTCGGACAGCTGGAGCTCGAGCACGAGGCTCGCCGCACCCGATTCGCTACCACCCGCGTCCGCGCGCCCGGGCTCGAACTGAAGCCGCGCCTCACCGATCGTTGCACCACCGACCTGCATGAGGGCCCTGCATGGGTCGCTGCCCGTGCCCGCGGCGCACGGGGTGAGCACATCGCGGCGACTGCAGGCGCGCCGTTCGAGCGAAGCCTCACCGTCAACGCTACGCGTGCGGCGCGCGATGCACGTGGCCCGCGCCGTGAAGGCGTCACACAAGATGTCGCAGGTCCGCCCGAGCAGCGTCGCTTCGTCGTGGACCGTCGCGCGCAGCGCATGCAGCCGTTGCGTCGTCGCGATGTGTCGCTGGTGACGGCTGCGCGCACGCACGATGCCCGCAGCGCTGGCCGCACCTTGCAACGGGCCGGCGGCGGTAGGACCGATGTCGGGAGGCTTCTCTGACACTTACGCGCGGCAACCTACCATCGCTGAACGGGCTACGAAAGCTCACCCGCGCCCGCCGCGCGCTTGCCAGATCGTCCGAACCGGTGCAGACGTCGGCCCTCGCGCGGCGCCGTCTCGTGCTCGCAACGTCGTCGCCCGTCTCGCGACTTGCCAGCGTCCACTGCCTCGTGCCAAGGGCTCGGGTATGGATGCGTTCAAGCTCTTCACGTTGGCTGGGATCCCTGTTCGGGCGACGCTCGGCTTCCTGTTGTTGATCGGGTACTACGCGTACTCACTACGCAGCGGTGGCCTGCCCGCGATCAGCGGCTGGCTCATTGCGGTCACCGTCTCGTTTCTCGTGCACGAGTTCGGGCACGCGCTCGTCGCGCGTCGCTTCCGGCTCTCACCCGAGGTCTATCTGCACGGCTGGGGCGGTCTGTGTGCCCACCAGCGCGCCAAGAGCGACCGCGACGATGCGCTCATCATCATCTCGGGCCCGCTCGCCGGCCTCGCACTGGCGGGCGTCATCGGCCTCCTGCAGTGGGGCCTGTTCACTACCATCCGGTCGAACCCGTTCCTCTTCTTCTTCTTCGAGAGCATGTGGTTCATCAACTTCTGGTGGAGCCTCGTGAACCTCCTGCCGTTGTTCCCGCTCGACGGCGGGCAGCTGTTCCGACTCGGCCTCTTGCGGGTCATCAAGCCAGCGAAGAAGGCTGAACGCATCGTGCACATCGTGGCGATCGCCATCGCCGCGATCGGCGTCCTGGTGGCCGTGCTCGACAAGAGTCTGCTGCTCGGGATCCTGGCCGCAATGCTGGGATTCCAGAACATCCGCTTCCTCGGACAGGGGTCCCCGATCGAAATGAGGGCGCGCAGCGAGCTGGTCGATCAGTTGCTCGGCGACGCGATGAAGGCGTTGGCAGTCCGGGACCCGGCCGAGGCGCGGCGGCTTGCTTATCAAGCGCGGGCCGAGCGCAACGTCGGGCCAGACCAGCTCCAGCGTGCGCTCGAGCTCCTCGCCGTGACGAGCGTCGCGCTCGAGGACTGGACCGAAGCGCTCGACTGGGCCAAGGCCGCCAACGCGTCCCCGGCGATCGACGAGTTGCGCGTGCTGGCACTTGTCATGTTGGGTCGCCACGACGAGGCGCGCCACGCCGCCAACGAGGCCAAGCTCGGGCCCGACGTGCGCGAGCGGATCGCGCGCCGAACGGGCCGTTCCCTCGGCTGAGATTTCTAATCGAGGCTCGGAACGATCCGCTGCAATGCCGCCAACGCGCCGAGCGGCAGCGCGATGGTTGCACCCGGTCCCTCGGGTTCGCGCGGGTTGATGCGCACGAGTGTGGTCGTCGTGGACCGCGCCAGTCGCTCCGAGAAGCGGCGCACGGTCGGCACCGCGTGACCCGCGCCGAGCTCGATCACCACGAGTCGCTTACGGCCCAGGTCTTCGAGCCAGTGCGCGAGCTGTGCTTGCTGCCGGACGGTACGCTCATCGCGCCAGGACCCGTCGCTGAACATCAGGATGTTGGGCCGCGCGACTTCACCACAGGCGGGACAGCGTGGCCAGGGCGGCGCGGCGCGCATCGTCTCCGGGTCGACCGTGACCTTGTCAAGGCACGACCAGATCGGCGCTCCGTGCTCGCACTCGGCGACGCACTGGAGATAATGGATCGAGCCATGCGCCTCGCAGATATTGTCGTCCGCAAAGCCGGCCTTGCCGAACTGCCCATCGACATTCGAGGTGAACACGAACGTGCTATGCGCGAGCGTCGCGCCGAAGTCGCGCAAGAGCGTGAAGCCTGCGTGCGGAACGGTCCGCCGATAGAGTTCCAGGCGGTGGCCGTAGAAGCCCCATGCGAGCGCCGGGTCGTCGCGGAACCAACGCGGGTTAGCGAGGCTCGTGAACCCGAGCCCGAGCTTCGCGAACGGCGGGTAGGCCTGCCAGAAGCCCTCGTTGCCGCGGAAATCGGGCAGACCCGAGTCGACGCCCATGCCGGCGCCAGCGCCGATTACCAGCGCCTCAGCACCTCGCAGGGCCGCCTTCGCTGCAGCGCACGCCGTGTCGAGGTCGGTCGGTTCGCCCATGCCCACCAGCGTATCACGCGATGGCGCTCGGCCGCGCCGCAGGCGGGGTCAGGGCTACCCGATAGACACCTAACAGCCCAGAAGTATTAGGCCAGCCCTGTGGCAGACAGCTCTGATTACTCGATTAGAGGCGACCACCTCCCGACCGCCGACAGCGCGACTTTTCAAAACATGGGTGTTCGCGCTCGATCTGCTGTTGGGCTGTAGCGCCCCGCGCTGCAGCGGCTCGCGGGCGGTGCGTCACGCGCATCGACGACAGTGATGGCCGACCAGCCGGCGCGATGAGCTTCATCGAGGAGGTCGAGGTCGCCGCAGCGTCGCCGCCGACCGCTATCGCCGCCGACGGCTTCTCACGCGTCTTCTATCGCAGCGCCCCGAACCAGCCGCTGCAGCCAGTCGGCACGCGTGCGTACATCAAGCTCGTGTTCGACAACATCGGGCGCGCGACACCCTGATGGCATCGCCGCTCAGCGACTGCGCGACCGCCTGAAGCGAAAGCGGGCCACGCCCTCCTGCGACCTCGCCCGTGTGTCAGCCAGCTCGTCCGAAGCGGTCCCGCCCAGGCTGCTCAGTTCTTTGGGTGTGCTCCAAGGACCGATCGGAAACGCACTCGCCGGCTCCGGCTTCGGCGCCCGCGCAATCGCGTCGAGCGCCTGCGCTAACGCCGGCGTGTACTTCGCGGAGGCCACCGGCGCCGCAGGCTTTCGCGACAGCACCATGCCGCGGTAGTCGGCCGCGAAACCCGCCTCACGCAAGAGCGGCTCCCAGCGCGTCGAGCGCACCGGCGTACCATCGATCTCGGTCACCAGCGTGAGCCCCTCACGCCCCGTCGCCGCCCACGCGGTCAGTGCCCGCACTGCCTGCCGCTCATCGTCGCGCGCGCTGGTCAATGTCACGAGCTTCTTGCCACCGGCCGCAACCCACAGAAGCGGTAGGCCATCCGCGATCACTACGACCGCGCCGACCCTGCGCTTCGGCTCAGTCGCACCCGCCCGCTCGCCCGCCCGCTCACCCACGCCCGCGCCCACGCCCACGCACACGCCCACGTTCACCGGCCACGCCAGGATCCCTCCCCAGGGGCTCGCCGGATCCGTCGCCGCCAAAACGACTGCACCACCCTCTCTTGGCGCCCGCGCTGCCCGCAGCCGATCGACCACGCCCGGCAGCGCCAGCTGCGACCCCGCGAGCCCTTCGATGAAGTGCCCCCGCCGCACCTTGCCGACATCCTCCATCGCCCGCAGCGTGTCGTACAACCCCGCGAACCCGCCTTCGCCCTCGAACGCCCCCTCCGCGTCGACCACGCTCCTCCCGATCAAACCCCACCGTTCCAAGAGGCTCGTCACCCGCGCGAGCCGCCGCTTCGTCGGATTGTCCGGCCCCGCCAACAACGACACGAGGCTCCACCGTCCGCCCGCCGACAGCGCCCGCGATCCCCCAATCCCCGAGCTGCCGCCCTTGCCCGGGCTCGCGAACGCGCGCACCGGCGCGAGCGTGTCATTCGTCACGAGCCCCATCCAAACGAGGTCCCACAGCGCCGCGATCACCTCGGCCACCGTCGTCTCCGACCCCGTCACATCCAGTCGCGTCAGCAGCTCCGCAAAGAAGATCGCCCCGCGCGCCGCGAACAACTCCAGCAGCGCCCGCTGCACCCGCCCCAATGCCTTATTCGCATCAGGCACTTCCAAAGCGCCCGCCAGCGCGACCAGCGCCCCCGCGTTCGCCCGCCGATACAGGCGCACCCGCCCGTCCTTCGTGCCGAGGGCGCCCGCCCCGACCCAGACCACCTCGCCAGTGCTCATCACCTCGTCGAGCATGCGCGCGTGATAGCCCCGCACCCGCGCCGGCAGGATGCGCGTCTCGAGTTCCGACAGCGCGATCGGCAGTCCCTCCAACTGGGCTACGACCTCGACCAGCCGCACCACCCCGCTTGCCCCACGCGCGTCGCCGATCCCGTGCCAGTCGCACAAGAATCGCCCGAACGTCGCCGCGTCGACCGCTGCGACCTCCTTCCGGAGGCTCGCCAACATGCGCCGTCGGATCCGCCGCAACACCTCCGGCTCACACCACTCGCGGCTCGTGCCGCGTGGTCGATACGCCCCTTCGCTGAGCTTACCGACCCGCCCGAGCGTCGCCACCGTGGCCGCCAACGCGTCGCTCGGGATCCCCAGATGCGCCGCCACCTCGGCCACCAAGAACGGCCCATGACCGCGCGCATAGCGCATGACCAACGCCTCCAGCGCGCCCTCGAAGCGGGTCAGGAACACCGCCGGTACACCGCCCGGCACCGCCACCCCGAGCCCATCGCGATACAGCGCCACGTCCTCGATCGCGACCCACTGTTCCCGCCCCGCGACTCGCATGGCCACGACCCGCCGCGCATGGTCGAGCACCTTCAAGAACGCCCGCGCGTCCCGTCCAGCGCCATCGTCGCCCGCCACCCGCAGTGCTACCGCCGCCTCATCGAGCGCGCCCAGGCGCCGCAACAAGTCGTGCAGCCGATCGGCATCGGTCGCCTGATACGGCGCGACCAGCGCCTGCAGCTCGTCCTCGACCTCGGCCAGCACCTCATCCGACAGGAGCGTTCGCAGCTCACCTTCGCCGAGCAGCTCGCGCAGCAGATCCCGATCGAGCGTCAGCGCATGCGCCCGCCGCTCCGCCACGGGATTGTCATACTCGTACATGTACTGGGCGACGTACGCGAACGCGAGCGAGCGCGAGAACGGCGACGCGACCCGCGTCTCGACCTCGTGCACGCGCACTTCACGCCGCATGACCGCCGCCAGCACTCCCTTCAGTGCGGGCACATCGAACTGGTCCTGCAGGCAACTCCGATACGTCTCCAAAACGATCGGAAATCCGGGATGTTGCCGCACCGCCGCAAGCAACGTCTGGGCCCGCAGCCGCTGCTGCCAGAGCGGCGCCCGCCCATCTGGAGAGCGCCGCGGCAACAGCAACGCCCGCGCCGCGTTCTCACGAAACGTGCCCGAGAACATCGCCGACGTGCCGAGCCGCTCGACGATGCGCTCCTCGATCTCCTCGGGCTCGATCCACAACGCGTCCCACGTCGGGCCGCTGTCCGAATCCGCGAACCGCAGCGCAATCCCATCATCGGTCCAGAGCGCCTGCACCTCGAGGCCGCTGCGCTGCCCGAGCACCTCTTCTAGCGCCAACGCCCAAGGCGCATGCACCCGCGCCCCGAAGGGCGTCAGGATGCACACGCGAAAGTCACCGACCTCGTCCTTGAAGCGCTCGACCACGATCGTCCGATCGCTTGGCACGAGGCCCGTCGCCGCGCGTTGCTCCGCGATGTGCGCGACCAGGTTCTTCCGGGCTCGCCTATCCAATGGATAGTGCAGCGCCAGCCACCGGTCCGCCTCGTCCTCCCCCAGCTCGGCGATGTGCGCCACAAACGCGCCAAGCACCCGCCCCGTCTCGATCGGCCGCCCCGGTCCCTCCCCATGCCAGAACGGCATCTTGCCCGGCTCACCCGGCGCCGGCGTGACCATCACCCGGTCGCGCGTGATCTCCTGGATGCGCCACGTCGACGCGCCCAGCAGGAACGTCTCGCCGACGCGCGCCTCGTGCACCATCTCCTCGTCGAGCTCGCCGACGCGCGACAGCTTGTCGCCTTCGCCCTGCGCAAACACCCCATAGAGCCCGCGATCCGGGATGGTCCCGCCGTTGACCGTCGCCAACAGACGCGCACCCTTGCGCGCTTCGAGCCGATCCGTCGCCCGATCCCAGTTCAAGCGCGGCCGCAGATCCGCCACGTCGCTCGACGGGAACCGCCCCGCCAACATCTCGATGACCGAATCGAAGACGTCATCGGTCAGGTCACGGAAGTTCCACGCGCGTCGCACGAGCGCCAGCAGCTCGCCGCGGATCTGCGGCCCGACGGCACACATCGCGACGATCTGCTGGGCCAACACATCGAGCGGGTTCTTCGGGATCGTCAGCGCCTCGATGTGCCCATCGATCATCATGCGCGACACGACCGCCGCCTCGAGCAGGTCATTGCGATGCTTTGGGAAGATCCGCCCACGCGACGTGCCGCCGACCTGATGCCCCGCGCGCCCGACCCGCTGCAGCCCGCGCGCCGACGAATCCGGCGACTCGACCTGGATCACCAGATCGACCGCGCCCATGTCGATCCCCAGCTCCAGCGAGCTCGTCGCGACGATGCCACGCAGCTTGCCCTGCTTGAGCGCCTCCTCCATCTCGCGCCGCTGCGCATGCGCGACCGACCCGTGATGGGCCCGGACCAGCACCTCGCCCTCGGCCTCGCCCGCCGCCGCCGCCGCCTCGGCCGCCAGCTCGTTCAGGCGCTGCGCCAACCGCTCCGCCAGGCCGCGCGAGTTCACGAACACGATCGTCGAGCGATGCTGCAGGATGAGCTCGAGGATGCGCGGCTCGATCGCCGGCCAGAGGCTGTTGCGCTCCTCCGGGGTCGGCGTGAGAAGCGGCCCCGAACGAGGCCCCGCCCCGCCTTCGCCGCCTTCGCCATCGCTGTCCGCATCCCGCAGGTAGGGCTTGCGCATGTCCTCGACCGGCACCAACACCTGCAGGTCGAGCCGCGGTGGCGCCGCTGTGTCGACGATCGCAGAAGCCCGCGCGCCTGACAGGAAGTGCGCAACCTCCTCGGCCGGACGCACCGTCGCCGACAGCCCAATGCGCTGCAGTGGCGCGTGCACGAGCGCGCTCAGACGCTCGACCGAGAGCATCATGTGCGCGCCCCGCTTGGTCGGCGCGATCGCGTGGATCTCGTCGATTATCAACGTGCGCACCGTCTTCAAGTGCTCGCGCGCGTTCGACGTGAGCAACAGGTACAGCGACTCCGGCGTCGTTACGAGGATGTCGCCCGGCCGCTCGACCTGCCGCCGCCGCTCCTTCGCGGTCGTGTCCCCCGTGCGCACATCGATGCTCAACGGCCGGAACGGCAACCCGAGCTGGCGCGCGACCACCTCGATGCCCGCCAACGGCGAGCCGAGATTGCGCTCGACGTCATAGACCAGCGCCTTCAGCGGCGACACATACAGCGCCCGCCAGCCCTCTTCGGGTGTCTTTGTCTCGCTCTGGGATGCGAGCCGATCGATCGCCACCAGGAACGCCGCCAACGTCTTGCCCGACCCGGTCGGCGCGATGAGCAGCGTATCCTCCCCCCGCGCAATCGCCGCCCAGCCCTTCACCTGCACCGGCGTCGGCGCCCCGAACGCGCGCGCAAACCAGGCGGCTGTCGCCGGCCCAAGCGGTGCCAGTGCCGCGACCGCATCCTCCTGCTCGAGTGCTTCAGTTCGTGCGCGTCCGACCATGCGCCGCGAACGCTATCGTCGCACTGAACAAAAGTCCAGCCCGGCCGCTCGCCAGCGCCGCGCCCACGCTCAGCGGTACGCAGCCAACGACGCGGCCGTGATCGGCAACGCCTTCATCGCGTCCGCCGCCGCCGCGCGCAGCCCCGGCAGGGTCGCTTCGGTGATGGCCACAAACGCCCGCTCGCTATCGATGGCACCCGTCTCCCAGACGAGCGCATAGGCCCGCTTGTCGGTCTGCAACGCCGCGGTCGGCGGCGCTTTGTGCGTGACCTCGAGCGCGAACCCCAGCAGGAACCCGGCCGCCGCCGGAGCGATCGGCCGCTTCGTCGCAAGCGTCAGCGCGAGGTGCTGCGGCAGCCGCACAAGTGCGACCTCGACCCCTTCGAACGTCGTCGCCACCGCGCCTGCCCGCGCCGCTTCCAGGCACTTGCCGAAGTCCATCAAATGCGTGTCCGAGAACAACATGCGATAGCCGCGCTCCTGCCGCAGCACGAAGAACATCGTGATCAGCAGGCCCGCCGCCACGCCACCCAGGATTGCGATCCACATCGCGCGCGATGCTGGCCGCCTGTCCTCGACGCGTCAAGCGCGACCGTGCGACGCTCGCGCACATGCACGTCGTCACCAGCGCCTCGCCGCCCACCCGTTCCGCCTCGGGTCGCCTCACTGTGTACGCGGTCCCGATGGCGACCGACAACCTCGGCTGGCTCGTCGTCGCCGACGGCGCGGCCGCGATCGTCGACGGCCCCGAGGCGGGCCCCGTGCTCGCGGCCTGTGACGCGCTCGGCGTGCGGCTCACGACCGTCATCAACACCCACACCCATCACGATCATATCGGCGTCAATCGCGACCTCGAACGCCGCGGCCTGCTTGCTGGCCTGCGCGTCATCGGGCCGGGCGCCGTCGCCGCCGCGATCCCCGGTCTCAATGATCCCGTTGCGCCTGACAGCGACGTGACCTTCGGTGGCGTCGTCGGCCGCGTGATCCTCACCGAGGGCCACCTCAGCGGGCACGTAAGCTATCACTTCGACGACCTCGCCTTCACTGGCGATGCGCTCTTCACGGGCGGCTGTGGCTACCTCTTCTCGGGCCCGCCCGCGGCCATGTTCGAAGGCCTGGCGCGGCTCGCGGCGTTGCCATCCGAAACCTGGATCTTCTGCGGCCACGAGTACACCGAAGACAATCTCCGCTTCGCGCTGACGCTCGAGCCGACCAATGGCGCGCTGCACGCGCGTATCGCCAGCGTGCACGCGACCCGTGCTCGCGGTGAAGCGACCGTGCCCGAGCGGCTCGCGGTCGAGCGCGCGACCAACCCGTTCCTTCGCTCCGATGCGCCCGAGCTCGTGCGCCAACTCGCCGCCGCCATGCCCGAGGCGACCCTCGATTCGCCGTTAGCGGTCTTCGCCGCGACCCGCAAACTGAAGGACCTCAAGCGCTACAAGGTCACGCCCGCAAATGTCCCAGGCCAGCCGGTTTAGTACAGCGCAGAGCGCCATCGCAGGCCAATCACTGGACTCGCCATCACGCACCCTTCGTAAGCGTTGCCTTTCGGGGCGACCCCAACGATATTGGCGCCCGTGCTGCGCGATACCATGCAAGACCTCCCGACCGGTGCGCCGCGCTTCTTGTGTCCGCGCTGCCGCGCCCACCTGCCGACCTCGGGTCCCTGTCCCAACGATGGTGCGCAGGTTCTCCACGACCGCACCGACCAGTTGCTCATGCAGCGCTATCGCTTCCGCCGGCCGATCGGTCGTGGCGGCATGGGGGTCATCTGGGAGGCCGAGCAGCTCTCGCTCTTGCGCCGCGTGGCGGTGAAGCTCTTGCCCAATCGGGACGAGGAGACGAGCAAGCGCTTCCGCCGCGGTGCGGTCGTGATGGCCAAGATGGCGCATCCGAATATCGTCGCGGTGCACGACCACGGGGACTCTGAGGGACCCGACGGGCCCGAGCTGTTTCTCGTGATGGAGCGCCTGTCGGGCGTAGCGCTGAACCGCTTCACGCTCAGCGAGGCGCTGCCGTTCGAGCTGGCGGTGTCGGCCGCGTCGCAGGCCCTGTTGGCGTTGGAGCACGTGCATCGGCGCGGCTACATCCACCGCGACGTGAAGCCCTCGAACCTGTTTGTCACGGCCGTCGACGACGACCCGTTCGTCGTGAAGCTGCTCGACTTCGGCATTGCCCGCATCGCCGACGCGGAGTTGTCGCCCGACAAGGTTGTCGCGGGCGAGCGCGAGCGCTCGATGCGCGTGACCCAACCGCTGCGCATCCTCGGCACGCCCGAGTACATGGCGCCCGAGCAGATCCTCGGCCAGCCCCTCGACCCACGCGTCGACCTCTATGCGGTGGGCGTCATGTTCTTCCACCTCCTGTTCGGGCGCCTGCCCTATCACGGCGACCGCCATGAGCTGTATCAGGCGCATCTGCGCGAGCGGGTCCCGGCGATCGGCCAGTGGATCAGCGGGCCCGAAGCGGCGATCGACGTGTGGCAGGACTTCTTCTCGAAGGTGCTCGCGAAGTCGACCGAGCAGCGTCACGAGACAGCGCTCGCGATGCGTACAGCCCTCCTCCAGCTGCCGCCGGTCACGCTGGACGAGGTGCGTCGATGAGCGCCGCTCCCGCGCTCGACGCGGCTGGCATCCGCGCCTTCCTGGCCGAGCACTATCCGCAAGCGCTCGACTATCCGGTCACGATCCACGAGCCGGACGGTGACGCGCTCACGGTCGAGCTCGCCGTGACGGGCCACATGTTGCGCCCGGGCGGCACCCTCTCGGGGCCGACGCTGATGACGCTCGCCGACGTGGCGATGTACTACCTCCTGCTCGCGAAGCTCGGACCCGTGGCGCTCGCGGTGACGACCAGCATGCACATCGACTTCCTGCGGCGCCCCGCGCTGACGACCGTGATCGCGCGGGCCGAGCTCCTGAAGCTCGGCAAGTCACTCGCGGTCGGGCGGGTGACGATGACAAGTGCTGGGGATCCGCGCCCGATCGCACACGCCTCGCTCACGTATTCGTTGCCGCCGCGCTGAGCCGCCGCACTCCGGCGCATCTGTTCAGCACAAAGAATCGACGAGATGCCCAGCCTCGGCGATATCCATGCGATGCGCATGCTGCTCGTCCAACTCGTCGCGTGTCTCCTGCCGGTCGGGCTCGGGTTCGCCCCCGCCTGCGTCGAGCGTGCCCCGCCCGCGCCCGCGCCCGCGCCCACGCCCGCGCCCGCGCCCACGCCCACGCCCGCGCTCACGCCCGCGTCTGCGTCCGACACCACGGTCTTTCCGCTGTGGCCGACCGTGCAGCACGGCACACTCGGCAATGGGCTTGCCTGGTATGTCATGCCGCATCGCATGCCGCAGGGCAGGGCGCTCGTCTGGCTCGCGGTCGACGCCGGCTCGGTGCAGGAGGACGATGACCAGCGCGGTCTCGCGCACCTGGTCGAGCACATGGCATTCGAAGGCACCAAGCGCTTCCCGAAGTCGTCGATCGTCGACTGGTTCGAGCGCATCGGCATGCGCTTCGGCCCCGACGTCAATGCCTACACGGGCTTCGACAATACGGTCTACCAGCTCGAGGTGCCGACCGACGACCCGACCCACCTCGCGACCGCGCTCGATGTGTTACGCGACTGGGCCCACGACATCGAGATCCAGCCGACCTCACTCGAGCGCGAGCGGCGGGTCGTGCTCGAAGAATGGCGCCGCGGCCGCGGTGCGGGCGAGCGCGTCGCCGAGCAGCAGCGCGCTGTCCTGTTCGCGGGTACCCGCTATGCCGAGCGCGTGCCGATCGGTCTGCCCGACACGATCGAGCATGCGCCCCAGGCCGCCATCGAGCGCTTCTATCGCGACTGGTACCGGCCCGATCTGATGGCCGTCATCATCGTGGGCGATGTCGATCCGACCACCGCCCAGGCCGCTCTCGCAGCGCGTTTCGCCGACCTCGCGAACCCGACCCCCGCGCGCGCACGCACGCCCGGGGGTGTGCCAGACGTCGGCCCGGCAACCGTCACGGTCACGACCGATCCCGAGCTCTCGCAGTCGCTCGTCACGATCTACGACCTGCATCCGCACCGGCCCGAGTCGACCCACGGCGACTTCCGGCGCTCCATGTCTGACCAGCTCTGGATGTTGATCCTGGCCGAGCGCTTCGACGTGCTCGGGCGCCGGCCGAACTCCCCGTTCTCGTCGGCCGGGGCCGACATCGACTCGATGACGCGCGACATCGATGTGCTCCGCCGCACCGCCGTCGCCAAGCCAGGGCTCGTCGATGACTCGCTCCGGAGCCTCTTCACCGAGGTCGTACGCCTCCAGCGCCACGGCTTCTCGGAGGGCGAGATCGAGCGCGCCCGGGCCCACATGCAGCGCTTTTACGAGCAATACGATCTCGGCTACGAGACCGAGCCGAGTCAGTCATTCGCCGAGGAGATCACGCGCAACTTCTTCGAGGGCGAGTTCATGATCGGGCCCGCCGCCGAGAAGAACGCGGCGCTCGCGGTGCTGCCGCGCATCGAGCGCGCGGACATCGAGGCGGTCGCCCAGGCCTTCGAGGTGAGCGGCCGCCGCGCCATCATGATCTCGGGGCCCGAGGACGCGGTGTTGCCGACGCGCGAGCGGGTGCTGGCGATCATCGCCGAGGTCGAGGCCGCGACCCTCCCACCGTGGGAGGAGACGCCCGCCGTTGGCGAGCTGATGGCGACCCCGCCGACCCCCGGCACTATCACCAGCGAACGCGTCACCGAGGCGATCGGCGTCACCGAGTGGACGCTATCGAATGGCGCCCGTGTGGTCGTGAAGCCGACCGCCTTCGATGTCGATCAATTCGAGCTCATAGGCAGCTCACCTGGCGGCTTCGCGACGTTGTCGGACAAGGATGCGGTGGCACTGACCTACACCGAGTCGGTGCTCGGTGTCGGGGGTCTCGGCGGGCTCGACGCGGTGGCGCTCGGTCGTTGGGCGGCGGGCAAGTCGGCCAGCGCCAGCACCGGCATCTACGCGACCAGCGAACGCGTGTCCGGCTCGGGCGCGACGCGCGATCTCGAGACCGTGCTGGAGCTCGTGCACCTACGCATGACCGCCCCGCGCCGGGACGATGCGGCGATCGCCTTGTGGCAGGAGAACAACGCGACGGAGCTTGCGGCCGCCCAGCGCCTGCCCGAGGACAAGGTCGGGCGCGAGCTCACCGAGGCCCTCTATCAGGGGCATCCGCTGATGCGCCCGATCGTGCCCGCGGACCTCCGCGCCATCGATGTCGACCGGGCCTTCGCGTTCCATCGCGAGCGCTTCGGCGACGCCGCCGATTTCACGTTCGTCATCGTCGGCGACGTCGACCTCGCGCTCTTGAAGCCGCTCGTCGCGAAGTGGCTCGCGAGCCTGCCGGCCACCGACCGAATCGAGAAAGAGGTCGACCGCGGCGTGCGCCTCGCACCCGGCGTCGTGACCCGCAGCTGGCGGGTCGGCAAGGAGCCCAAGGCGGTCGTCACGATGTGGTTCCACGGCGACCAGGCACCCTGGACCCGCGACGCCGAGCGCGACATGAGCGTGCTCACTCAGGTGCTCGACATCCGCTTGCGCGAGGTGCTGCGACAAGATCTCGGCGGCGTCTACAGCGTCTCGGTCGGCGGCGGTCTCGAGCGCACGCCGCACCCGTCGCGCCAGCTCACCATCAACTTTGGCTGCGCCCCAGCCCAGGTCGATGCACTCGTCGCCGCGACCCTCGCGGAGCTCGGCCGGATCGCCAAGCAAGGCGTGACCGACGAGGTGCTGGCCAAGGTGCGGCAGGCCGCCCTGCGCGATCGCGAGGTGAGTCTCCGCAACAACGGCACCTGGCTCGCGTGGCTCGAGTACACCGCCCGCTTTGGGGACGACCCGACCACCATCCTCGACCCCAGCGGCTATCAGGCCCGCATCACGAACGCGTACCTCATGGCCGCCGCCGCCCGCTACCTCGATCCGCGCGAGCGCTTCACAGCGATCCGCCTGCCCGAGTGAGCGCGATGCCCGTTGCCGCTGGGACGTCCAGTTGTCCAAGCCTGACGTGCGCGTGGGTGATCACCGCCGAGCCGTCGCTCTGGAGGTAGGCCATCCACGAGAACGCATCGTCGTATCCGAGCGAAGAACTCGGGTGATCCTCGTAGAGCGTGGGCCGCATGCTCACAGCCTAATGAGGAGTCGCGCCGGGTACAACGACGGTCATCGACTCAGAGTCGGGTAATTCAGCACGCCGTAGAGCATGCTCGCATTACCGAATGCTCAGCCGCAGTTGGCTGGCTCGGCGCTCGCACCCGAAGCACCGCCGTCCTCGGTGTTGGCCTTGCAAGCCTCGCGCGCAGCCTCGGCGTCCTCGTTGAGCAGGCTGTCCGCGATTGACTGCACGCCGCTGCCGAGCGAGACCTTGTAGCCGCTCGCGGTCGGCGAGATCTTGAGCAGCTCGATCGTGCCCATGCCGACCTTCTTCGATGTCTCGAAGATCTGCACGTCGATCACCGGCGCGCCGCTGAGCGCGAAGGTCGGGGGGGTGCCGGACCAGCCGGAGCCGCTGTTCGTGAGCGTCATGCTGAGCTTGCCTTCGAGTTCGACGCCAGCGCCGACCGACGCGATGCTCGGCAGACCGCCGCGGATGGTCGCGGCGCACGACGCGCTGACGCCGGCTTCGAGCTCCCAGCTGTTCTTGGTGCGAGTCGCGGAGAAGCCGCCCTTGATGTCGGGCTTGGCCTGGAAGAAGACGCCCGTGCAGATCGGCACGTTGAGCGAGGGCAGGTTCGGAACCTTGGCGAATCCTTTCACGAATGCGCCGCCGCCATCCTTCGAGGTAACGCCGAACGAGAAGCCGAAGTGGTCGCCGGCCGGGAACTCCATCTCGCCCACGACCTCGGGCGACTCGGGCTGGGCCGCGGGCCCGGGCGCGCCCCCACTGTCATCGGCCGGGGTCTGTTCGGGCATCGTGCACTCGCCGCCGTCGGCAGGTGTCTCCTCGGCGGGGGCCTCCACGGAGGACGAGTCCGGCTCCGCCACGCACGACTGGTTGGCGTCGGAGGCCTCCTGGCCTGCCGAGCTTTCAGCCGAGTCCATCTCGCTCTCGCTCTCGTTCATCTGCACCACGCGTTTCTGCACCGGCGCGCGCTTCTGCTGCACCGGCGCGAGATACGAAGCACCCTCATCGAAGCTCATGCCGCGCAGACCGTCGCGCATCGGGCTCGGGCCACGCGAATTCTCGGCGCTCTTTTCACTGCTCGGCGTGGTGCTGGCTGATCGCTGGATGCTGGCGTGCATGGCTGGGTCCTCGTGCGGGTCATCGCCTGCCGCAGCAAGATCCAGTCCGGCCGCAGGCAACGCAGTCCGAGGTCGATACCACCCAGCTGCAAGCGCCGCGGCTGGAGAATCCTCATGCTACGCGCGGGTCAACCCTCGAGCGGGCAGCGCCGACCACGGAGACGCCAGCCCCCATCGAGGTCTGCTGTCCCCACTCTTCGCTCGGGGAGGTCAACAGCCGCTGCGCATGCAGACGCTGCTCGGCGGGCCCGTCCTCGCTGGCGTCGCGAGCGCCCAGAGCGCGGCGAATGTGACCGCCGCCTGCCGATCCGGTAGCTTGGTGATCATGCGCTCGACAATGCTCCTCATCGTCCTGATGTCGCTTGGCTGCAGCGACGCGTCCGCGCCACCGCCCGTCGCCGCGGTCCAGGCGATACCGGCGCTTTCTGTCTATAGCGAGTTCGAGTCGCTCGACGCGGTCTCAGCGCGCTTACCAGCACTCGCCGCCCACGGCCTCGGCCTGATTCGCCTCGTTCGCCCGGAGGAGATCGGCCAAGCGACACTCGCGTCCTTCTTCATCGAGGCTGCGCGGTCCGGCATCGCCACGCGTGCCTGGATCGTCTTGTCCAAGGACGACGGATACTGGCCCAACGAGGCGAATCTCGAGCGCTACGCCGAGACGATCGACGCTTTCCTCGCCTGACGCGCCGAGGCGGACGTGCCCGTCGGCTGGATCACCTTCGACCTCGAGCCGAGCTGGCAGTACACCCACGAGCTCATCGCGACCGGGACCTCGGGTGCCGGCGCCGCGCGACTCGCGGACCTGCTCTCGCTCATCCAGTTCCACGTCGATCCACCCGCCTTCGCAAAGAGCCATGAGCGCCTCGCCGCTATCATCGCGCGTGTACACGACGCGGGCCTGCGCGCGCATTGCGTCACCTTGCGTCACCTACCCCATGGTCTTGGACGACCTCGGCGACGACGACCGCGGTGTGCAGGACGGGCTCGACATCCCCGTGAGCGGACTCGACTGGGACGAAGTCTCTTTCATGACCTACCGGAGTGGGCAGGCGCTCTATTCGGACGTACGCCTGCGGTCGAGCCCGGTCGACCCACGACGGCTTCTCGGGCCCACCGCGAGGAACGCTTGACGATGCCCGCACGAACATGCAACAATGTTGCATATGCAGACCGATGACGTCGTAAACCCTGTCCCTGTCACCGTCCTCTCTGGCTTCCTGGGCGCCGGCAAGACAACCGTACTCAACCGCTTGCTCGCAGCCAGCGGTGGCAGGCGGATCGCGGTGATCGTCAACGACCTCGGCGAGGTCAACATCGACGCCGACCTCCTCAGGCGAGGGGCGTTGAAGCACGTCGAGGCTGAGATGGTGGAGATGCACAACGGTTGCATCTGCTGCACGCTGCGCAGCGATCTCCTCGATGAGATCACGCGCCTCGCTTCACTCGGTTTCGACCACATCGTCATCGAGTCGACGGGGATCGGCGAGCCGCTGGCGATCGCCGAGACGTTCACGTTCGAGCTGGAAGATGGCTCGACACTCGGCGACGTCGCCGCCATCGACGCGATGATTACGCTCGTCGACGGGGTCGGCTTCCTCGCCGAGTGGAAGGCAGGCCGCTCGCTCGCAGAGGTCGGACAGGGGCTTGGCCCAGAGGACGGGCGTAGCATCACCGACCTGCTCGTCGCTCAGGTCGAGTTCGCCAATGTGTTGGTCATCTCGAAGATCGATCGTACGACCGCGGCCAAGCTCGATGAGCTCGAAGCCATCTTGCGGGCGCTGAATCCCGACGCGACGATCCTCCGCGCGGTCCAGGGCAATGTCCCGCTGAGCGAGCTGCTCGACACGGGCGCGTTCGATATGGACGAGGCGCGTCGTGCCCCAGGTTGGATGGCGACGCTGAGGGATGACAAACCGCCGGAGACCCTCGAGTACGGAATCGAGAGCTTCGTGTATCGCGCCCGTCGCCCGTTCCATGCCGAGCGTGTATGGGCCTGGCTGAACGAACCCGGGCAGTGGGATAACGTGCTGCGTTCGAAGGGCTTTTTCTGGCTGTGCACGCGCATGGGCGTCGTCGGCGCCTGGTCCCAGGCGGGTGGGTCCGCCGCCTGCGAAGCCGCCGGTACCTGGTTTGCCGCAACCCCGGTGGACAGCTGGCCAGACGACCCGGAGATCCTGGTCGAGGTCAATAAGTCGTGGGTCGATCCATGGGGCGACCGTCGACAAGAGCTCGTCTTCATCGGCCAACACCTCGACCGAGAGCGCATCAGTGCCTCCCTCGACACCTGCCTCCTGACGGATGACGAGCTCGCTGAAGGTGAAGACGCATGGTCGCGCTACGCTGATCCGTTCCCCGAGTGGACGCCGCCGGAAGTCGACGACGCGCCGGACGCGTCTGTCGAGGCAGACACCGCGAACGTCGATGAGGTGGCGGCATGACGAGCTTTGTCGTCAGCACGGACCCCGAAGCGATGATCGCGATCAAGCGCCCGGAGACAAACCTGGTTGTGTGGGAGCGGTCGTCCGATCCCGAGCTGGGCCCCTGGCTCGCCGCCTTGCTGCCGGACCTTCAGGAGGTCTCGTGCAAGCTCAGCGCGGCGTCGCGCGTGCAGTTTCCCGACGACCCATACGACCCTTCGCCGCTTGTGGAGAACCTGCCCGAGCATCCGTTGCGCGACAGGCTGAAAGCCGACCTCGCCCGCATTCTGCGCCTGTTCGCCCGCTCACTGGGTGACACGCCACGCCTCCACGTTTCGCTCGCCCCGGTGCATAACGACATGTGCCGGAAGTTGCACGTCGATCGCGTGCTGGCCCGCCTCGTGACAACCTATCTCGGGCCCGGCACGGAGTGGGCGCCCAACGATGCCGTCGCTCGCGAGTTCGTCGCCGCTTCCGCCTGTTGTCCGGCCGATCACAATAAGCGGGTGATGCGCGATCCACTGGCCCTGCGACGGGCCAAAGCGGGTGACATTGTCGTGATGAAGGGCGAGGCGTGGCCCGGTAACGCGGGACTTGGCGCGGTGCATCGCTCGCCAAAGATCGCGGAGGCCGGAGGTCGGCGACTGGTGTTCGTCGCGACCTGGTTGGCACCGATTGTCCGGGGAGTGCTCCTGTGAGCGCCGCCGCCGGCATCGGTCTGGGTCTGGTGCTCGGGGCGCGGCATGCGCTCGACGCCGACCATCTGGTCGCAATTACCGCGATGCTGCAAGAACGCCCGGGGGTGCGCCACGCCTTGTGGATGGCTGGTCTATGGAGTCTTGGGCACTCCCTGACATTCCTGGCTGTCGGCCTGCCGATCATCCTGCTGGGCCTGCAGTTTCCCGAAGACCTCGCGGTCATGGCCGAGGTCATGGTGGGCGTCATGCTTGTCATGCTCGGCGTGCGCCACGCATGGGTCCATGGACGACGCAACGACGTGCCAACAGCGCACTCGCACTCGCATTCGCATGCGCGAGCTGAGTCTGCGCGACCCGTCGCCCGTCCGCTTGTCATCGGGCTCGTGCATGGGCTCGCAGGCTCTCATGCGGTGGCATTGCTCGCACTCGCGGCACTCGCCGAGCCGGCCGGCGCCTCAGTCTATCTTGTCATGTCCGCGCTTGGCATGGCGGTAGCCATGTTGATGATAACCGCCCTGGCGTCCCTATCGATGAAGCAGTTGGTTCGAACCGACCTCGTGAGGCGCGTTCTGGTCTGGTCCGCGGCGACGATGAACGTCGGCTTTGGCAGCTACCTGTTCGTCGATTCCTTCCTTTCCTGAGCTCTCGCTCGCTTCTCGATGGCATTGACGGGCCATTGATAGAGCGAGAGCTCAAACTCCTGAATTCATCTCGTCGCTCCATTGGAGTTTCTGTGAATCGATCAACGAAAAAGATCCCGGTCACGATCCTGACCGGCTTCCTCGGGGCCGGCAAGACGACCCTTTTGAACCGGATCTTGAGCGAACGCCATGGCTTGCGAATCGCTGTGATCGAAAACGAGTTTGGCCCGATCGGCATCGACCAGGCGCTGGTCATCAGCGCCGAGGAAGAGGTCTTCGAGATGAACAACGGATGCATCTGCTGCACCGTGCGGGGCGACTTGATACGCATCCTCGGGCGCCTTCTGAAACGGCGCGAGCGCTTCGACCACATCCTCATCGAGACCACGGGGCTGGCCGATCCCGGCCCCGTCGCGCAGACGTTCTTCGTCGACGACGACATCAAGCAGCACTTCGCGCTCGACGGCATGGTGACGCTGGTAGACGCGGCCCACGTCGAGCTGCATCTCGACGAATCCCCAGAGTGCCGTCACCAGATCGCGTTCGCTGATCGGATCGTTCTGAACAAGCTCGACCTCGTCTCTAAGGCCGACGCGGCGCGCGTCGAAGCACGCATCCGCCGCATGAACGGCCTTGCCGAGCTGCTCAAGGCGACGAATGCCGACGTGCCCATTGACCGTGTTCTGGGTATTGGCGGCTTCGATCTCTCACGCGCGCTCAAGGAGAAGCCGACATTCCTCGCCCCAGAGTATCCGTTCGAATCGATGCTCGCCTACGAGGGTGGTCCCGCGACCCTGGTCCTGAACGACGGCCCGGACCCGACGATGCAGGTGCTGCTCGTTGCGTTGCCGGCCGGCGAGCTGGCGCTCGACAGCCTGGCCGAGCCTACGCTGAGGTCGTGGTTGGACGCGCCGGTGGTGCTGAAGCCGGGTGACACGATCATGCCCGGCAAACCGTCGCTCTTGGATCTTGCGGGTTCAGGCCCGAAGTCCTTTGCGCTCGTGCCGCCCTCGCCGCGCTGGGTCCTCGTAAGCCAGCACACTCCCGAGGAGTTCGCGCTCGAGGTGGGCGGCGACGTGCATGCGCTCGGGCGTCATGACTTCGTCGCTGGCCACACCCATGACGACACGATTACCTCGGTCGGAATCCACCTCCGCGGGCAACTCGATCCTAAACGCGTGGACGCCTGGCTTGGCCTACTTCTGCGCAGCCGCGGACAAGACATCTTCCGCATGAAGGGCATCCTCGCTATCGCCGGCTCTGATCGGCGCTTCGTCTTCCAGGGTGTCCACATGCTCTTCGATGGGCGCGAAGACAGGCTCTGGCGCTCGGCCGAAGAGGCAGCTTCGGACATCGTTTTCATCGGCCGCGGTCTCGACCAGCTCGAGCTCGAGGCGGGATTTCGCGCATGTCTCGTCTGACCGAGTTGCAGGCGGAATGCCCTGCCCGCTGGCGGCTCGATATCGGGCAGGCAGCGACCGCGTTCGACCTCGGAACAAGCGTCATGCTCGGGACAGCGGACGGCGACGTTGTTTCGATCGAACCAAAAACCGGCGCCGTGATCGAGCGCAGTCGACGGCATCGCGGCGAGGTCATGTCATTGGCGGTAGAGCCCGTCACCGGGCGGCTCGCAACCGCTGGCGCCGACGGCACCGTCATCGTCAGCGACCCGCGAGGTGGACAGCGCGTCGTGCACGCGTTCGCCCGCACCCCCGAGTTCGTGGCCTGGCAGCCCGGCGGGGGCGGACTTGCGTACGCGTTCGGGCGCACCGTGCGCTTCCAAGCCGGCGACGGAACGACCTCGGATTTCGAATTGGAGAGCACCGCGACCGGACTCGCGTTCTCGGCGGACGGCAGGAAGCTCGCGGCGGCGGCATTCGGCGGCGTGAGCATCCTTGCAACCCTGCCCGCGTGCGGCAAAGAACCGACGCGTTTGCCCATGGTCGGTTCGCTGGTGTCACTCACATGGAGCCCCGATGGCAAAGTGGTCGCCTGCGCAACCCAGGATCGCGCCGTTGCGTTCTGGCGGGTGCTCTCGAATATCGACCACGCCAGCCAGATGGGCGGCTATCCGGCCAAGGTCAAGGCACTCGCATGGGACCCGAAGTCACAACTGCTCGCGACCGGTGGCGGCCAGCGTGTCACAATCTGGCGCTTCCGCGGTCTCGGGCCTGAGGGCACCAAGCCGCTGGAGCTCGAAGCCCACCAGGACGACGTGAGCGCGTTGGCCTTTCATCCGGAGCGACGGCTGCTCGCCTCGGCCGGTGCCGACGGTGCCGTCTGCATCTGGGACCTGCGGCGCGATCGCCCGCTCACGATGGGGCTCGTAGGATCAGTTGCGGCGCCGATCGCGCACCTCGCCTGGAGTAATGACGGCGTGCTGCTCGTCGCGAGCGACGCACATGGGTTCGTCGCGGCATTCGATTGTCCGCCCTGACTCGACGGGACAGTGCTTGGCGATGGGCTATGGCTCGCTGTGGGCGGATTGCAACGGATGGCCGCAGCGTGGGCAGCTTGGACCGTCGTGCTCGCCCTCGACGACGACATAGCGCCGGCGGGTGCGGGCGACTCCGATGACCGCCAGGGCCCCCGCGTCGTGCATCAATTGTACGGCACGGTAGACGCTCGTGCGTTCAACACCTGGAAGATGCTTGGCGAGCGAGGGGATATCGAAAGGCTCGCGGATCGCCAGGATTCGCTGGAAGACCTGGCGCCGCGCTCGACCCATGCGCATGTGTACGTGGGCCGCGAGATAGGACTCGAGGCGACCCGCGGCAAAGCTGTCAGCGGAGGCAGTCATCGACGACCTCGGTGGTGGTGCGTGCGCTCGCGATGCAGTTGCGCGCTTCGGGGAGGAGGGTGTGGCCGTTTGCGCAGGTCGTCAGCTCGGCGCGAAGGCTCTGGTGGAAGGCGTTGGTCCAGCGTTCGAGCAGGACCGGGTCGTGTAAGCCGAGCTCCGCGAGCTCGAGCTCGGTGATGCGGTCGACGATGGCAATGCAGTCCTCGGCGCTGGCACTCGGGGAACCACAGCCGCCCGGGATGAGACAGACGACGAGGTAGATTGCAAGCCGACGGGCGCGGCGAGTCGGTTCGGGCGACATCATCGGAAGAACTCCAACTGGACCAGCGACTCGGCGCGAATGGACACGCCATCGCGGTCGCGAGCGAAGGCGTAGCGGGCCCGCAGCGCGCAAGCGACCGCCGCGGCACCAAAGCCGAAGCCGGGGTCCTTGACGATGCGCGCGCTCAGCGCTTTGCCGCGCGCGTCAACCGCGACTTGAAGAACGACGCTTTGCCGGTCGATCTTGGCGTCGTCGGCCGCGGCCGGCCATGGGCAGGACCAGTCGCGGTCGGCCAACGCCAGACGGCGTGAACGGTCGGGGGCGTCGGCCGGGGGGGGTGCTGGCGCGGGCTGGGTGGCGCCACTTGGGCCAGTAGCCCGGCCGCCAGCAGGCGCGGTCGGACCGCCCCCGCCGCCGTTGGGATTGCCGTCGAGGGTGCCAGCACCCGCTGCGTAGCGGGTCGCGGTCAGGTCGATGGGCCCAGCAGGACCCGGCGCGCCCGCGTCGGGACGGCCACGCACTGGAGCAGCCGGATGGGAGGCCAGCGGCCGGCTCGGTCGCGCGACGGGCTTGGGGTCAGGGGCCTTGGGTGGCGATGACGGCAACGGAGTTGGGACCGGCTCGGTCGCTGCGACCGGCTCGGGCGGAGGTTTCTCCGGCGCCGGTGGCGGCGCCTTCGGCAGGCTGATGGGTTGCTGATTGCGCAGCTCTTCCCGGATCTTGTGGGCGACCTCGTGCCCCCAGGCGTGCAGGTCCGGCTCGAAGGCCTGGGCCAGCATGACGAGCCCGCCGTGCAGCGCCAACCCCACCAGGAGGCCCACGACGAGATAACGACGCGGACTCGTTTGTGTCGAATGCCATATGAGTGCCACGATCGATGAAGGGCTTTGAGGCGCGGCGGGTGGCGCCACGCCGGATGGACGCGTTGGGCTCATGGTGGCAGGGCGCCGAACGCGACGTGCTCGATGCCGCCCTGGCGCAGGAGATCCAATGCTTGAAAGACCACGCGATGGGGCACACTACCACCCGCGCTTACGACCGCACGCACCTCCGGGTTGTTCCGGACCGCGGCCTGTGCAGCGGCGACGAGGCTGGCTGCTTGACCCTCGGCAGCGCCGGTGAGCGGCAGACCATTCAAGGTCCAACCACTTTCACCCGGCACGACCAGCGAGAGCGACGTCTCGACCACCTGGGTGGTCGCCCCGCGCGGCAGGTCGGCGGGCAGCGCCGGCGTCACGATCACCTTGGCGGTCACGATGAAGATGATGAGCAGCACCAATGTGACATCGACCAGCGGTGTGATGTTGATGCCCGTGACAAGGCCACCCTCTTCATTGGACGAACCACCCATCATGGACCTCCGCGCGGAGCGGCCGACAGGTAGGCCAGGACGATGTTCGTCAGCACCTCCGACGAACCGATGATCGCGGCCATGCGGCGCTGGAAGTAGTTGTAGCAGGCGACCGCGGGCAGAGCGACGCCGATGCCGACCGCGGTTGTTACGAGCGCCTCGGCGATGGCGGCCATGAGCTGTTCGTTGTGGCCGCCACCGCCACCTTCGCCCAGCACCGCAAAGGCCTGGATGATGCCGATGACGGTGCCGAACAAACCAACGAAGGGTGCATTGTTGCCGAGTGTGCCAAGGAATGCGAGCCGCTTCTCGAGCCGCCCGCGTTCGAGCGCGCTGGCACTCTTCATCGCCTTGTCGGCCGACGCCGGACCGAGATGAGCGAGCCGCAGACCGGCGGCGGCGATGCGAGCGGCGCTCGAGCCAGCCTGCTCGAGCTCGAGCACCGCTTCGGAGTAGGAGCCGCTACCGAGGTGATCGTCGAGTCTCACTGCAAGCGCGCGTATGTCACCGCCCCGCTGGCGATAAACGAGCCAGCGCTCGATAGCGATGGCGACGCTGAGGGCCGAGAGAGCTCCCAGGAGGTAGACCACCCAGGTCGCGCCCGCGATCAGAAAGAACTGTTTAATCGCCTCGATAGCGTTCATGGTGGCATGACCTCAAGGAAGGATGACGCGGGTCGGGCACTCGCCCTCACCCTGGAAATCGCCGAGCGTGTGCATCTGCGCGACAAGATAGTCGCGTCCGTTGTTGATGGGGATGATAGCCCCCGAGAGGTTGTACTGGGCGGCCGGGAAGAGGTCGGAGGCCTTGGTCTGGCCGAGCTCTTCGAGGGTCGTCAGGCCGTCGCGATCGAGGTCGGCGTTGGCGATCCATTGCGCGCGACGCTCGGTGATCTCGACGCCCTGCGTGATGTTCGAGAAGAACCAGTGGTCGCCGTGAATGGTCGGCTTGACCTGCACGGTGCCGCCCGACGGAACGGCGAATCCGGGCGCCCCGCCTTCCGGGGCGCAGTCATCAAAGGAAGTGCCGGCCTTGACGGCCCAGTCGAAGTCGACGCTCTCGGCAGCGACGCAATCGGTCGGCGCATCGGGCTTGCACGACTGGCCGCCAGGCTTGGTCATGGTCCCGGCGACGTGCAGCGAATAGCCGCCCGCGACCATCTCGTCGTAGGCCGCCTGCGAGGTCCCGGTCGCCTTGACGAAGGTGCTCTTCGCGTTGGCGATGTCGTAGCCGACCTTGTCGAAGCGAGCGGCCTCGACATTGTCTTCTTCGAGAATGACGAGGCCGCCAGCCGGCGTCGCCATGAGGTCGACGACATAGTTCTTGCCGTCGCCGATGGCGGTCGACGCATCCGTGCCGCGCTGGGCGCGGAAGTTGCCGATGCCGACGACAAAGGTCGTGTACTTCACGGTCCAGCCATCGACGATCTGCTCGAGACCGGTGCCCGGCTCGAGCCCGTCGGGAATGGTGTCTTCGGGCTCGATGAAGACCTGGACCTTACCGGTGCTGCCGCCCGAGTCCGAGTCGCAGCTCGCCGCGATGGCCGAGAACATGACGGCGGAAAGTATCGCTGAGGTATAAAGACGCATTCTAATACTCCTGAAATATGGGTCTGTGCTCACTCGGCGCGGACCCAGTTGAAGGTGATCGGCTGACCCGTGGTGATGGCGATGACGAGCGCGTTGTCGGCAGCGGTTTCGAGGCGATCGAAGTCGACGGTGCGAAACCAGGCGACGGGATCGAAACGCAGCTCGAGGCGCCAGCCGTCGTCCTGAATATCGGCCTTGGCCCGCGCGCCCTGGACCGCGCGCGTGCCCTGGAATTGGGGCACGAGGTCGAGGTCGATAGTGAACGGCACCGTCGTCTCACCGCGTGTGGCGCTGCCAGCGAAGCGGGCTGAGTGGCCGCCGGGCGCCTCGGGGGCGATGATTGGGGAGCGATCGCGGGTGAACCAATGGATGCCGAAATCGTAGGTTGCCGAGTTGATGACGCCGGTGACACCCTCGACTGTTCCGATGGGTTGCGGGCTGGGATCGAGCCCGTCGACGACGGCAACCACGCGCAGCTCGGCCGTGGCCGAGGGGCACAAGTCGGCCGAGGCGGCCGCGGTGGCGCAGAAGTAGATGGGCCCAATGGCAATATCCGCTTCGGTGAGAGTGACACGCCAATCGCCGACATCGAACGGGGCGGCGTCGACGCCGAGCGCGAACGCCGGATAGCTGACCTCGGACTGGCCGGTATCGCCGCAGGCAACAAGCCCGACGGTGACAATCACGCCGGAAAGTAGTGCCAAGCGGCTCATAGATGGACCCCCAACGAGACGAGCAGCGTGCGCGGGTCGCCCGCCGCGATATGGCGGGTTGGCACCAGCGACGGGATCGCGTCCTGTCCCCAGTCGCTGACGAAGCTGTACTCCGAGGCGGCCCAGTGCGAGTCGGCGACGTTGTAGACCTCGAGCCCGAGCTCGAATGCGCGCCAGCGGAGGGACGCGGACAGGTCGAGCAGGGCCAC
>Ga0105044_10000935_pt1 | contig 37782 bp, 31 predicted proteins | sample MAT01_FD_78092 | JGI IMG/M metagenome (GOLD analysis project Ga0105044, IMG submission 78092) | Freshwater microbial communities from Lake Fryxell liftoff mats and glacier meltwater in Antarctica - MAT-01 | ecosystem: Environmental > Aquatic > Freshwater > Ice > Liftoff microbial mat | place...
AGTTCCCGAGCGCGCTTCTGAGCCGAAGTAAAATCACTGTCCTCGATCGTCTCCGCAATCGCCGCGCGAATCGGATTCAGATCCACATACGCTGCACACGCCAGAATCGCCGTCTCATCCATTAGCCGAACCGCACGATATCGCGCCTGCCAGAATTTTCCGACTTCCTGATCTTCCTTGTTCGCACGTTGAGCAATGTTCTGACTCAGCAGCCGCATCCACCACGAAATATCGCTCAGCCGATTGCGTACGGCCACGACTTTTTCTTTGTCATGGCGAATGTGGTTCAGTTCGAATTCGGTCGGCTCCATTGGTTGCCGATTTCTGTCACGCCGCACCGGACACAGCATCAGCCACCGCCGAGCCACTTCAGAATCATCCCATTCGGCCACCACATCCGGTCGGGACCTCAAGACCAGATGAATGTGATTCGAAAGGATCGCCTGACACAGTAAATCGATCCCGAAGTGCCGAGCCTGATGCACAAGCTGGTCGTCAATCCACTGCTTGCGATGGTCATAATTCTTCCCCGTAAATGCATCCTCCCCCCAGCAAAAAACATCTCCGCACCGTCCGAGCCATCACATGCACTACCGCAATCTCATCCGCCGCAAACACCTCAACTCTCGCCAAGCGTGCCATTTTTCAACGCTCCCGCCAGTGCCTAAATCACACAAATCCATACTCGCTCAATCCAGAATCCTATCAAAATGCGACTTTGTGTCACGCCTAAACCTGTGTCCCCGGTGCCCCCTGTGTTGTGTCACGCCTAAACCTGTGTCCCCGGTGCCCCCTTGCGTCGGACGGACCCGCCGTTGGATTGTGATGCACGCCCGCACCTGTTCGCCTGAAGTGCAGCTGTTCACAAAGCGGCCGGATTGTGTTGTGTCCATTATTCAGACGGAACTTTTTTCAGCAACTCATCCGGACGACAAATCAGCCCGTGATGAATCACCAGTTCAATACTCCGTGAGTGGCGAATATCGTCCAGTGGATTCTCCGTCAACAACAGAATGTCGGCTGTCTTGCCCACCGAGATTGATCCGAGGCGTTCCTGCTCGCCAAGGACTGTGGCGTTGGTCAGAGTTGCGGCGGTTAATACGGCAGCCGGTGGCAATCCTGATTCAACCAGCATTTCCAGTTCCTGATGGAGCGCGAAGCCCGGTGTCACATTGGGTTCCGGCGAATCAGTTCCCACCAAAAGCGGCACTCCGGCGCGATAGAGCTTGCCTGTCAGTTCCTGATATTTGGCGAATTCACGGCGGCGATCTTCCAGTGACCCACCCTGTGGACAACCGGTTCGCCGCAGGTACACCGGCCAGAATTCGCGTAGACGTCTGGGAACGAGTGCATTGTCGGGATGATCACGGATCTCAGGCACATCCGGCAGCAGAATCATATTTCGAAAGACCGCCAGCGTCGGATCCACAAAAACTTTGCGTTGAGCAAGCTCCGCTACCAGTGATTCACAAAGTGGGTTGTTGAGATCCAGATGTCCGCGGTGACCAGGCTCACTGGCCACCTCCGACGGGATCACGTAGTTGAACACCGACCAGATATGTTCCAGACCATCCACGCCGTCCGCCACCGCATCCTGGGCTGAGTAATTGCCAAGGTGGGCCGTCACAAACAGTCCTCGGCGATGGCTTTCTTCGATGATGGCACGACCGACGGGTCGCGATGTACCCGCATAAATCTTCACCGTCGTTATATTCCAACGTTCAAGGTCGTCAAACAGCTCCGGCACTTTGATCGGATCGGTCACAGCACGACCGACGTCCCGATGAATCGGAGGATCAGCATCGAGCAGCGGACTGCAGGTAAAGACACGCGGGCAGAACTCGGGATGCGCTGCTGCAAATCGCGCGACCAGTGTGGCAGCGACGACTTCGTCTCCCGTACTGCGAATCGAAGTCACACCTGCCGCAAGATACAGCGGCAGCACTTCGTCGCCTGTGACATGCGCGAAGTCCAGTACATGCACCACATGCACGTGAGCGTCAATCAATCCAGGCATTGCAAATTTCCCGCGACCATCGATTCTCGTCGCGCCATCGGGTATGACCGGAACACGATCTTTCCCGGCAATATGGGTGATCCGCGATCCTTGAATCATGATCGTCTGATCCGGCAACATTGTCCCGGATTCGGAGTCAAACAGATTGCAACACTCGATCACGACAGTCGATTCAGCAGCAGACACTGTCGCATGAACGACCATGAAATATGTCGCGGCGATTGCAGCGATGGAGAATCGACGGCCCCGGCACGCGGAGCAGCGGATTCTGTGGGTATTGATCAGACAGGAATTATGCATTGCCGACTCACTCCCTTCATCTTGCGGAACGTAGCAATTGATCTGCGATTCGACTCAGGCTCCGTCCGAACCCTGAATCGACGCCTCAAACTGCTGCCTCAAATCATCCGGAATCCGAGTCACGCGCTGGGCCTCGTAATCAAAAACGACGATGACGGAAACGCCTTCAGCCACGATTTCGCCCTGTTCACGACTGACGATTGCATGAGTGATGTCGGCACTCGAACGACCGGAGCGGGTGATTTTCGAGCCGACATACACCGTGTCCGGAAATCGCAACTGCCGCCGGTAGTCACATTTCACCGAAGCCAGAATCGGGCCCAGTCCGGTACCGCTCATGGTGACGTGTGAATGGCAGTCATTGAGCAAATCGACTCGAGCGGATTCGAACCAACGAAAGTAGACGACGTTGTTGACATGCCCGAATGCGTCCTGATCGCCCCATTGCACGGGCAGGCAGGTAATGGTTTGATACCCAGCCAGACGGGTGAGAATATCAGCGGGCACGTCACTAAAATCCGGCATCTGCATCTTTCGCCACTATGGTGACTTCTGCGTCACTCGGTCCGCAAATTTCAGAAGCAGCGGGAATGCGGGAGCTGCCATACCGCCGTGATCACTTCAGGAGACTTACCGCATCATTGCCACTGACTCAATGCGGGCGGCACCCGTTTCTGCGGACACCCATTCGAGGCACGCATGTCCGGCGGACATATGGTCGGCCATCTCGTGCATACAAATGCCTGCAGCCAGAAGGATAATAAGGTCGCCATTGCGGATCGGCTGACCGCCATTCTGTTCAATCACCTGCGGCAGGCGCGCCATGATGGTTGGGACAGCTGCCGAAATTGTGTTGCCGAAATTGTTGAGGTTATTCAGGAATTCAAAGTCCGGATACTCAAGTCGCGCAGCGGCGATCAGTGCCTTCAGCAACTTTCCACTGGGTTGATGCGGAATGACAATCACACGCTGACCGGGGCGCAGATCGATGGAAGACACAGCCGAACGCAGGCTGTTGAGCATCAGTTCGATACCATTCAAAAACACGGTTTCCGCATTCATACGCATCACGGTGCGACTGATGGTTTCGCCTCGAAATGTGTAGACCTGTCCCGTTTCCTTCCGGAACAGCGGATCCGGATTGGGGCGCAGCGATGGCGAAATGGCAAAGTCATCCGCGCGGATCACAGTGATCGGCATTCCGATATTGCGTTCAAGCACGACTCCGGTTGCTCCGGCCGACACGATTCCGCAGAAGAGTCGGTCTGATCCGTCATGCCACGTTTCAGGTGTTTCGACATTCAGGATCGCGATGCGTTTGATGTTTCTGAGATCGGCGAGCAGTAATGTCCCTTCCTGCAGCACCTTCAGGAATCCGCTGCATCCGAAGTTATACGGTTGAACGGTCTGTGGCGGAAGCCCGTAGTGCCGCTCAACCGCAGCGGCTAATTGCTCGGCAGCTTCATCATCCACTCCGGAATGACACAGCAGGATCACAGAAAAGTCCACCGGCGCGTAATCCGAAACACGGCAAAGTTTGTCGAAGACCGCTGTCGCCAGGTCGAGACTTGTGACACCGGGTTTCAGCATGCGACGCAGCGAAATCCCGGTTGATTTCTGTACAGAATCAACGCTGGCGAAGCCGGGCTTTTGTCCAAGGCACGACAATCGAACGACCGTCGGATTGTCGATCCTGTCAAAGAGATCGACGCGGTCAAACACATCGACGAAACATGACAGTCCAGGCGTTGCGTCCTGATCGACTGCGCTTTCATCCATGGACATCTCCAAACAATGTGAAGCAGCGGCCCGATTGAATAAGCTGGCCGCACTTCGCGAATACAGACAGGTGACAGCTGACAGGAACTACGCCTGAATTTCGTAACCCTTGCGTTGTTCGCGAGCCTGCCATTTTGCCGCGTCGGCATCGCCCACAATCTGTTCTGTATCCGGATCCCAGTTGAGCGTACGATCCAGGCGAATCGCGATATTAGCCAAATGGCACACCGTCATCGCACGATGATGACTGTGGACATCACTGATCGGCTGAGTCCGGTCAGCAATGCACTCGAAGAAATTCTTCATGTGATTACCGGGCTGCTTGCCCTTGTACAGCGTTTTGAGCGTTTCTTCCCTGATGGGATTGTCTTTCATGCTGTCCACTGCCTCACCCGTCAGTTTCCCACGGTTCACAAAGATGCGACCGTCGGTGCCTTCCAGCATCAGACCATTGTCGAAGCCCAGATCTTTGGCATCATCGCGGATATGAAGCACCGCTCCGTTTTTGAACGTCGCAGTGACATGGAATTCTGTTGCCGTGTTGTACTGAGACGCATCCGTCGGCATCCCGTTTTCAAAAGGAACGGGATGTTTGGCCATGACCGGTTCCACTTTCACCGGCCCCGTGTTTTCCAGATTGAAGGCCCATGCCGCGATGTCCACATGATGCGCGCCCCAGTCGGTCATCTTGCCGCCGGAGTATTCATACCACCAGCGAAACTCATAGTGACAGCGGGAGTTTCCGTATTTTCCGTCGGTGTCCTTGAAGCGATACTCAGTCATTGGAGCCTGACCCAACCACATGTCCCAGTTGAGCCCTTTTGGCACATCGGCGACATCAATCGGCCCGCTCGACGGTGCCCCGCCAATGGCGACAGTCACCGTCCTGAGTTCGCCGATCCGACCTTCACGGACTAACGCCACCGCACGCAGAAAATTCAGATCCATTTCGCTGCGTTGCTGAGTCCCCACCTGGAAGACCCGACCGGTTTCGTCGAGAACTTTTCGGATCAGTTTGCCTTCGTCAATGGTCAACGTCAGCGGTTTTTCGCAGTACACATCCTTACCGGCCTTCATTGCTTCGATCGCAATTTTTGTATGCCAGTGATCGGGAGTTACGATGGTCACGACATCGATATCCGGTCGATCCAGAATCTTACGGTAATCTTCGTACATCTCGACCGTGCGCTCTGCTCCTGGCTTGCTCTGCATCTCCAGAGCTTTCGCCTTGCCTTTTTCGACATGCGCCTGATCGACGTCGCAGACGGCCGCACAGTCGGCAAAGGCCATCGCATTCGGGCCGACGGCGTTCCAGCGATCTCCCGTCCCGATGCACCCCAGAATCGGGCGGTCGTTAGGGCTGCGGAACGGAGAGGCAAACGACGACGGAGCAAACCAATATGGTGCAGCGGCAGTTGCCAATCCGACCAGACTGGCGTGTTTCAGAAATCCGCGACGAGATCGAATTGCCATGAGTGGAGACTCCCCTGAGTAGAGAATTGAGTGGTCAAGCGTGGTCTGATCGCGGTGAGTCCGCAGTGAATTCACGCATTCCCGTACGAAAGACAGTCTACCCAGTCAGTCGCTGGACTTCCAAACCAGCAGGCAGAATCATCTGACGTTCAGGAAGAATTCTGCATTTGTGCGGCACGATTATTCCGACGAGGCAAGTTTTACCTGGAGATTTGGCGAACGATGCCCGTACGAGAGCGAACCAAGGTGAGACTTTGGAAGGTGCAAAATCGAAAAAGGCTACAAAAAAGCGGCTTCAACCACTTTCGTAGTTGAAGCCGCTGGAAATGAACGCTCGCAAATAAACAAGAACAGGAGAATAGACTGATCGTCTCCCTATGAACCACGCGAGCATTGTCCGGAACCCCCGGACACAGGATGGAAACCGCTTTGGGCAGCGTCAACTGCCTGAAGCGAATGAACCCGAATTGAACTTTGTATGGGCCACAATTCATCATCCTTGACCACATACCGAAAGGACAGAATGCTCAAACGCAAAGGATGTGCCAGAAATCTGCACACCTCAGCAAAGTCAGCACCATTATCATGAACACAAGTGTCCGTCACTTCAGTGCAGCCTGATCTTAGCCGAAAACTACCACTTGCCAAGATCTTTTGTTAAAATCTCAATTTTATGACGCACTGCGGGACGAATCCTACTCCATCGGCACGGCGCTGCGTTTAGCGGCTACAGGCTGGCGCAAATTCGTACGTTGAGAATTCGTACATTACACGCAGGTATTTGGCCTCAACAAAGCCAGGCGAATTCAATAAACTCGCCTGCTTAAAGTTGACGACCCCTGTCGACTTCTTCCTGTTTTTGCCACATCCACCGGTTGGCCATTTTTCCCCAGAGCACGGAAGCCGATGAAAATTCGTTCGCGCTGGTTTAACATCATTCTGTCGTATCTGGCGACGTTCTGCCTGAGGCTGTTGTTCCTGACAGTCAGAGTGCAGCATCGCAGGATCGTTGATGATGCCACCCCTTACTCGCGTCCGCACAGTGTTCAACGCTTCACGTTCTGCATGTGGCATGATCAAATTGTGCTGGCTGTGTTTTCGCTGCGCACCTGGAATCTGGCAGGACTCATCAGTCAGCATCGCGACGGCGGCTACCTGGCGGATTCGGTGCTGATCGCCGGAATTCAGCCCGTGCGCGGCAGCACAAGTCGCGGTGGTGCAGAAGCCGTTCGAGAAATCCTTGATCGCCCTGATCTACATCTGGCGATGACTCCCGATGGCCCTCGCGGGCCACGTCGAGAAATGAAGGAAGGCATTGTGTACATTTCATCGCGTTCCAGACGCCCCATCGTGCCGACGGCATTGGTCTGCAATCGGTACTGGGCGATTCCCGGACACTGGTCCGACATGGCGATCCCAAAGCCATTTTCAAAAGTGATCCTGATCGCTGGCACTCCCATCACAGTTCCCCCCGAATTGCCTCGCGAAGAAATGGCGATGTGGGCTGAATTCGTGAACGCAGAGATGGCGCGTCTGGAACTGATTGCCCTGCGTATGCAAAATGGCGACGCGGCAGCAGCGGATGGAATCGATCGCACGGCAGATCCCGATTATCGGCCACGGTCGCAGCCCGACAGTTCCACATCCGCAGCGGCATGACTGGACAATCCATCGAAAGCCCTGGCGAGCGGCATGCGTCAGCTTGCCGGTACAAAAACGAAGTATCGGAGGGCCCACGTCTACACTCCGCGCGGGTCTGATTGAGATGTTTTGTTGTAGCCGGATTCGTCAGAATTCGGCCATCAATAACGCACTCCTCCGAATTCTTGCGAATCCGGCTACACGCACTTGTGCCCGCGCGGAGTCTAAAGGCACTTGTTTTGCCACAAATGACTTTCCGGTGGCGGCGCTTCGCTAACCACCGACAAATTTCTGAAATAGGAACGTCTTCTATGTTTCGAATCCCGGCGTTCATCGTCATGGTGTGCTGCGTCGCATGGTTTGGACACAGCAACGTGGCCTGCGGAGCGGATGAAGTTGTCACGATCTATCCGACGTATGGATATCAGAGCGCGGCCGGATGGATGATTCCCGTGCGACTTTGGGTCCACGAACGGCGGAGTGTCGCGAATGCGGCGGCAAGAGAAATCATGGTGAGCATAGATGATGTCTCCATTGAGGAAATCCGGAATTTTCAGTCTCGTGCGGCAGATTTTCTGGCAGACAGTGAATCTCGGGAGGATGTCAGTCTGGCCTTCGATCGCGACCCGATGAAAGTACAGTTTCACGTAATCGACTCTAAGGGGCGCACTCAAAACAGTGACCTGAATGGCCTGATCGAAGGTACGCTCACGTTGTCTCGCGATCGAGCGGATTCATTATTGATGGCTCAGGAATCACCCAGCGGCTGGCTTTCGCTCACGGTGACATCGAAGGGCCATTCCGGAACAGGCCGAGTCAGACTGATCGCGCCGGAGGGGATTTCCGTCATCTCTGACATTGATGACACGATTAAGGTGACCGAGATTCCTGCGGGGCCTCAGGTCGTCATGCGAAACACGTTCCTGCGAGATTACAAGGCCGCACCCGAGATGTTGGCCAAGTGTCGCGATTGGCCGGATGCTTCGTTTCATTACGTGTCCGGAGGTCCGTGGCAGATGTATGGACCGCTTTCAGAGTTTCTGATCGGCAACAAAGGCGGTTTTCCGGAAGGCTCGTTTCACATGAAGAGCGTGCGTACAAATCTGTTCAGCAACTCCTCATGGAAAGATCTGACCGACCTGGTTACAAACAGCGAACAGACGTTCGGTCATAAAGTGGCACAGATCAGCGTGATCCTGATGCATTTTCCTCGGCGCAGATTCATTCTCGTGGGGGACTCGGGCGAGAAAGACCCGGAAGTCTACCGCGCGATCCGCGCAAAGTTTCCGGAACAGGTTCAGGAGATCTGGATTCGAGACATTGTCAATGATCGCGAACTCAGGAAAGATCGACTTGCCGGGATGCGCATCATTCCGGCCGCAACCGTGCAGCATGGTGCGTCAGAGTTTGAAGAGTAATGCTGGTACATCGTCATTTGCATTTCCGACTACGAACTACGAGAGAAGAATTATCAATCGCCATTTTGCACCACGAAATTCCCAGCGCGAGCTTCGCCCGCAACCCAAAGTAGCCATCACGCTCCGCCGTGATGAGCATTTGTCAATCGACATTCATCAACCGAGACAGGGTCCAGTCTTCAGTCTTCAGTGGTCAGTGAATCGCAAAAACAAGCCGCCTGCAGCCGACTGAAAACTGACGAGTGCAAACTGAAAACTCCATTCATGTGGCCCAGTTCAAGGCTCGTCACGGCGGAGCGTGACGGCTACTTTGCGATTGGCCCGTCACCGAGGCCGGACCCTGGTGAGGACGAAGTTGATGCACGAGAACAACTTCTACCAACTGCCGTCTGAAATCTTCGCGGCACAACAAGAAATCAACCGTGAGTAGTACGGACGAGACGGAAAAATGCAGGCTGAATGCCAGCACGGATTGTTCGAGTCAGTTTGGCGCGGTGCCCGAAATCTCCTGGGAATGTTTGAGGCCACGGCGAATTCTATTCGTGCAGTTGATGAATCGTATTTTGAATGGTCCCGTCGATGCTTTGTCCATCCGCAGATTTCAGTCTGTACCGAATCTCCATGCACCAGGTCGGTCGAAGATCATCGGCGTCGATCGTCAGAGTTCGGCCATCGTCGGACAGGGATGCAGATCTGATGGTCAGCGGTTTTTCATCGTAGTGCTCTGAGCCGTAATTCTTCGTGCGTTTCAGCGACCATGTCTTCACGTGGATGTTCGCCGGATCAATGGACTTTGCATCAAGTGGCTCAGTGAAAACTAACTTCAGACCTGACGTAGTGGCGTGCAGTTCCAGCGGCAGATGCATCGGCTGGCCGGTGGCTCGCAGGCGGTAGAGTCCGCCGGGCTGAGTCGCGCTGCCCGCCCAGGCGAACATCCCGCAGAGATAAAGGTGGCCGTCGGTCGGATGAAATCGACCCCTCATGACGCCTGTGGGAAATGACGGGATCGGCAGCTCAATCATGCCACCCTGCATTTGCCCATCGAGGTTTTCATGAGGCACCAGGAACACTTTGCCGTAGCCGTACGACAAATTCAGCAGCGATCCGTTCAGCGGTCCCCAGCGATCGCTGTTGACCCAGAGAAGTTCGCCCGGAGAGCGGTCAAACGCATTGGTGATCCAGCACAAAGGCGGCTCCATCGCCGCGTCTGAAGTGTCAGTGACATCGTGATAGCCAAACATGTTTCCGTAGAATTTCGGCTTGCCGCCGGGATCCAGGGTTACCCAGTTGATACGGTTCTTCGGATTCCAGAAACCTTCCTGATCGGTCACCACGAAAGAACCATCCGGATTCAGGCAGACTCCATTGGCCGCTCGAAAGCCTGTCGCCAGAATCTCCGTGCGGGAACCATCTTTGCTGACTTTCAGCAGCGTACCATGATGTGGCACGACCGCTTCGAGCGCGTGGCGACCGGATTTGGCATAGTAAAAATTTCCTTCTGCGTCGGTTTGCAGGCCCATCGCAAATTCATGGAAGTGTTCCGTCACCTGATGATCGTTGTTGAGACACTCGTAGTAATCAATCTCCCCGTCTCCATTCAGATCATGCAGCACCGTCAACTGATCGCGACACGTCACGTGGATCCTGTCGTCAACGATCCTCAGGCCGAGTGGCTGAAACATGCCGGATGCAATTCGCTGCCAGGTCAGTTGAGGCCCGTTCAGGAAACCGTCCACAATCCAGACGTCGCCGTCCCAGGAACACACAGCCATGCGCCCGTCGGAAAAGAAATCCAGGCCAGTGAAGCGGGTTTGGGCAAGCCATGGATTCGATTCCGGCGATGTCAGGACGTCGGTTGCAAACGGGCCACCGTCAGTACCTGTGATCATTGCTGTCGTCAACTTCTGAGCCCACCGCGCGGGGCCGCCGAGGGTGAGTGGTTTGAGATCCTGATCGGCGTTGAGGATGACAGGATTCCGAGATGCGTCGGTGTTCTCGCTCCTGGATTCCGCCGATGTCCAGGTGGTGAATCTCAGTGGTTCGGCTCCGGCTGGAATCGTCACCGTCAATCGACCATCCTGCGCTGACCACTTCAAAGGCACCGTGGCCGGAGCAAAGCCAGCGAACAGCGATGAATTCGCTGGTTCCGGAGAATCTCCTCGGCGAACGACGGCATGGTGCTTGTGACCGCCTGCGTCTTGTATCGATTCACCTTCAACTCCGGTCAAGTCCCAGCGAGCAATCAGGCCTACGGTCGCCGCAGACAGAGTCTCGGATGTTTTCAATTCATCGGTCAGTCGTTGCTGATAGAAGCGTACTTCGGCAAGATCGCCGTGAAAACATGACTCCGGCTCCGGAAAATCGGGGGCCGTGAACCCGATCCTCGCCACACCGCCTGACAGAGCTCTCTTCGCAGCCAAAATTCCATTTCCATCAGGTTTTCCGTCGATAAACAACTGAAGCTGTTGACTGGATTTCGTCCATGTCGCGGCAACGTTGTGCCACCTGCCGTCATCGATCTTCGTTTTCGATGTCACAGCGCCGACCCAGCCAATATCGAACGTCAGTCGTCCGTCGCGAACGAACAGAGTCTGACCATCCGCCGTCCATTTTTGTTCGGGCTTCGCGAGGGAAAAAATGGTGCCTCCGGTACGGGTTCTGACTCGGGCGGTGATGGTGAAGTCCTTCGTCGTCACGTCGAATGCTGCGGCATCAGCGACTTCGAGGTATGTCTGTCCATCGAACGTGATCTGCTTCACCTTCCTGACTGCCGCGCCGTCAGCCGGCGCAGGTCCTAACTTCACAGCGGTGGCGGTTATTGCGTAATGGTTTCCATCACCGGCGGCTATCGCCGTGACGCTCACGATTGCACTCTCCTGTTCCGCGATTTGCAGCGTCAAATCGCGGGCACGCGGTCCGATGTTGAATGTCCTCAGGAATGTCGGCTGCGTTTTGTCATCGGCATCGAGCAGCGACGGCAACTCCATCACGTCCGTGCCGTCCATCGTATAAGAGAGCACAACCTGCTGCCCATAATAATACGCACCGCGAAACTGCCCCCATTCGCGTGGCAACGGACCGTACATCCGTCCGTCGCGACCGAGCACTCGCTGATCATCCACAAACTGATTCGTCATCGGATTCGCCCAGCCCGGACCAGTCGGGTTTGAAGCGATCACCGTGCCTGTGACGTGAGGATGAATCTGATGCTCGCCGTTAAACTGGATGCCCCGCCAATCGATGAAATTCCGTTCGGCACTCGGCAGATCCGGAGCACTCCATGCGGCCGCCATACGAAGCGTGTCTGTATCGAACATCATCCAGTGACGGCCGCGTGAGACACCTCCCGCACCGGGATCAAGCCGCACCGCGATTCCTTTGTATGCGATGTTGTGAACGGTACCGGGGATTTGATACGTGTGAGTCAGACTCGGGCCATAATCCATCGCGTTCCACGGCTGGATCAGACTCGGTTCCGGACCGCGTGTGTCGCCTTTGGGGAGTCGACCTGCATACACCGCATTGACATTCACGAACTGCGTTGGATTGTGCGGCTTCAGGTAGGTCTCGCGGATGTAGTGAATCACGTCATATTTCTGGGACGGTACCATCCACGTCTGAGCGGCCATCAGGCCAAAGCCGCGCGTCAGCGTCTGGTACATTGTATACGGGTCGCTGCCGTTACGAAATTTCCCGGCAGCAAATCGCAATGAGGTGGGTAGTGAACCCGGCTGGTCTTTGGTCCCGTGGCAGTTCATGCAGACGCGCCGATAGATGGCTTCGCCCCGCTGCAGGGAATCGTTGTTCCAGTCAGAAATCAAGCCAGCGTGATCGATGTGCTGTTCATATTCCGGTACAGTAAACGTCAGCAGCGATGGAGACGGCTGCAGTTCTTTCGCACGAGCGGCCCCGCCGTCGCGAATTTCGAGGAGGTATCGCATCAGGTCGAAGAATTGCTGACGACTGGCCAGTTGATTCATCTGACCGGCGGGCATGATCGAGACCGTGTTCTGAACAATGTCCTCCAGATCTGTGAACTTCAGCGTCACCTGTTCGCCGTTACGAGCGGCATCACGTATCACCAGCGTGTCCGACGTGCGTTCGACGAGCAGGCCCACAATCGTCTGGCCTTGGTGAGTGACGACCGTGACTGAATCGAAGCCTTTGCGAATCACTTTCGATGGCAAGAGCACAGATTCCACCAGCGATTCGTCAGTCACATCTTTCGCCAGCGTCGCTAGATCCGGACCGAGCGACGATGGCAGAGACCCTCCCACGGAATGGCATCTGGAACATGCCATCTGATGCTGAAAAAACACGACCGCCCCGCGCGCCGCATCGCCCTGCAGTCGCGACTGATCCGCCAACTCTGTGGCAGGCGTCAATCGCAGTTCGTCGTCCAGTGTCCGGGAGAACGACACACGGCTGCATGGCACGATGGCCACGCACAGAATCAGACAAAAGCGAAGCATTACTGAGAACTCCGTGCCACGATGGCGTAGCAATGAATCAAGGTGGCGATCGGCAATTGAGGCTGCAGCCCGGCGTTGCTCAGCCAGCCGTTGTATTCTGACGCACTGTACGCCCGACCTTCGGTGAATGTAAACAGGGCTGCCGAATAAAGAGCGATGGGCAGCGGGCCATCAAGTTCATCGTTGAGCAGCACGTCGTGAATGATCAGTCTGCCACCGGGATTGAGCGATGCGGCACAGCGATTGATCAAAGTCCGGCAGTCAGCGACGTCCCAGTCATGCAGAATGTTGGACAACAGAATCACATCCGCATTCGGCAGCGGATCGGCGAACATATCGCCGGGCTGCAGGTGCACGCGATCTGTCACACCGTAGTCGGCGACAAAGCATTCGGCCGTTTTCAGGACTTCGGGGCGATCGAAAACGATCGCACGAAGTTCCGGATTGGCTCGCAAGAAGGCGATGCTGTAAATCCCCGTTCCGCCGCCGACATCTAACAGCGTCGTTGCATCGTTCAGCGGAATTTGCGTGGCCAGGACCGGTGCCACATTTTTTGCGCGCCCTGACAGAGCCAGCGTGAAATGCGCTGCCAGTTGAGTTTGTTCCATTGCCGACTTCAAACCATCGCGATAAATAAACGCGGCCCCGGCCTCATCGCGCGACAATCCCCCTGGCCGATTTGTACGAAGCCGTTCCACCATTTCCATGACGCCCGAGGATGTGGCGGCGAGACTTAAATAACTTCCGACGTCAAATTCTTCGCCACGCACAAGATGTTCGGCTGCAATCGCCGTAAGTTCAAACTGACCGGCCGGATTTTTTGTCAGCAACTGCATCGCCCGCAGCGCGGTTGTCAGTACGATCGCTGGCCGTTCGGCGAGACACAGCTCTGACTGCAATTCCGCCAGCGTCCGTGGCTGCTGCGCAAGTCGCCCGAACAAATCAAAATGGGAAACCGCCGCTGTGAGCAACTCCGTACCGTAGCTGCCGCGAAAGTATTCAAAGATTGACGTCGGATTCGTGACCGGTGGACCGAGTGGCTGCATGATTCTTTTCCTGGCTTGAACGGAGCGGAGCAACCTCGTGCCGATGGGTGCTGACGAAGCTTATACTCGGCGCGGCCGAAAATGACACTCTTGTGAGAACCGGATCGTAACCCGAAGCGTCAGCGAGGGATGGGTATTTGCGGCCCTCGCTGACGCTTCGGGTTAATGTCACTTTCGACCGCTCAAAGCATAACACCGATGCCGCAGGACCGACGGCGTCAATCATCGGTATTTTTGCTCATAAAGGTATCCTCACTGTGGAATCCGCGGATGGCTGGTAATAATCCACCAGTGGCCTGTAGTAACTCTTTTCAGCCGGAGCGATATCTGATGAGTTCGAATGATGTTGTGCTGGCAATTACCGGGGCCAGTGGTTCGGCATATGCTTTGCGACTTGCGCAGGTGCTCCTGGCGGCGGGAAAACATCTGCATCTGGTTGTGAGCGGTGCGGCTCGGCAGGTGATGTCTCGCGAACTGGAAGCGGAGTTTCCAGCCAATGGTGCTTCGGCGGCAGAATGGTCGGCGATGATTGAGCGCACACTCGCCGGGCCGATCGCGAGTGCCTGGGGATTCTCCCCGCTCGCAGGTTCAAATTCCGCACCGCCGCAGGGTTCAGTGCGCGCCTATGGAACGTCCGATTATTCCGCTGGAATCGCGAGCGGTTCGTTTCGCACCAGTGGAATGGTGATCTGTCCGTGTTCGATGGGCACGTTGTCTGCCATCGCTACAGGCGCATCGACAAATCTGATTCAACGCGCGGCGGATGTGCATTTGAAGGAACGGCGACCGCTGATACTTGTGCCGCGCGAGACACCGCTGAGTCTGATTCAACTGGAGAACATGACACACCTCAGTCATGCCGGGGCGACAATCATGCCGTCGATGCCGGGCTTTTATCACAGGCCGATGCAGATCTCAGATCTGATCGACTTTGTCGTGGCCCGGATTCTGGACCATCTGCAGGTTGGGCATACATTGATTGAACGCTGGGGTGGGGGAAACGAGAGCGACGAGCCGTAGATCCGGAACAACCCGTCGGTTCAGAAAACTTTCTGAAGACTGCCCTGATTCTCACGGGCGAGTCACAAGAATCGGGATGCACTCTTCCGACTTTGCGGATACGCATCCTCGACTCAACGTTTCACGGACGAAACACGAAGAATCCGCACGATCCTGTTACCTGAGATGTATGCATGGTTAGTCCACGTGAATCATTACGGATCGTCATCGCTGCTTCCGAAGCCGTGCCGTTTTCCAAAACCGGTGGACTGGCCGACGTGGCCGGGGCTCTGGCAAAATCGCTCGATCAACTCGGGCATGACGTCACTTTATTGCTGCCGGACTATTTTCTGCTCCGTCAGGGCAACTTGTCACTCCCGGCGATCAGCGATGCGGGACTGCGATTCTCGATTCCGATGAATGGACGCGCTGTCCCAGGAGCTGTCAACTGGACGACCTTGCCGAACACAAATGTTCGCGTGCTGCTGGTACGCCAGCCGGAATACTTTGACCGACGTCATCTGTATCAGGAACTTGGTCACGGCTACGTCGATAACTGCGAACGATTTTGCTTTTTCAGCCGCGCTGTGCTGGAAATCTGTCGACAGATGATCCTGCGGCCGGATGTGATTCACTGCAACGACTGGCAGACCGGGGTCGTGAATGGTCTGCTGCAGACGCAGTACAACGGTCGCCCCGGTTTTGAACGCACAGGCAGCGTGATGACGCTGCACAATATGGCTTATCAGGGCAGATTCTGGCACTTCGATATGCCGCTCACCGGTATGGACTGGCGACACTTCAATCAGAATCAGATGGAAGCCTGGGGCGATCTGAATCTGCTGAAGACAGGCATCGCCTTTGCCGATCAGATCACAACCGTCAGCCCAACGTATGCCACTGAGATCTGCACGTCTGACGGAGGCTACGGGCTGGAAGGATTGCTCTCACATCGTCGAGACGATCTTGTCGGAATCCTGAATGGGATTGACGATGAAGTCTGGAATGCAGAAACGGATCAACATATCCCCGCGCCGTATTCGATCGACACGGTCGCCGAAGGCAAGCGGCAGTGCAAAGCCCATCTGCAGAGACGAATGCACCTGGATCAGCGTGCAGACGTGCCGGTCCTTGGCATGGTTTCACGCATGGCGGACCAGAAAGGATTCGATCTGATTACCGGCGCGGCTGAACGAATTCTGTCGCAGGACCTGCAGATGGTGTTTCTCGGCACGGGAGACCCTCGCTACGAAGGGCAATTGCGGAATCTCGCTCAACGCTATCCGGGCAAGGTCGCTGCTGAAATTGGTTTCGATGAATCGCTCGCCCACCAGATTGAAGCGGGAGCAGATATGTTTCTGATGCCCAGTCGCTTCGAACCATGCGGGCTCAATCAGATGTACAGCCTGCGCTATGGGACAGTGCCGATTGTTCGTAAGGTCGGCGGGCTGGCAGATTCGGTCGAAAATTTTGCGTCGGAATCGGAGTCGCTGCAGACGGCGACAGGTTTCGTCTTTATAGACTATTCAAAAGAGTTGCTGGCGGAAACGATCGAGAAAGCCATCGGGCTGTACCATCAACCGCACATCTGGAGACAGATTGTGCGCAACGGTATGTCCCGTGACTGGTCATGGACCCGCAGCGCTCACGAATACGTGGCCGTGTATCGCAAAGCCATGGAGCGAAGGAAGAGACGGTCTCCCTGAATCGATTTCCCGCTGAAAATTGACCTGTTAGAATACACGCCTTACATTCTCCCACGTTCATGTGGCACGGATAACTCGACATGAATCCGATCATCGAACTTCAGGAACTTGTCAGCCTGTTTCCGGAACCGGAAGGCCAACCGCTCTATTTGACTGCTGAGCATGTGGCCAAAGAGGCAACACCGGAGCCGTATCGTCAGATGCTGGTCCATGAACTTCACATGACGGTCACCATGGAAGCGTTTCACAAATGCGCGGTCGAAGTGATTGTGATTGACCAGCGATTTGAGAATGATTTGTATCTGCGACGAAGTCTGTTGCGGAAAAAGGGCACCGACAGGATCGTGCAGCTGGGCTACGTTCGCTTCAATTTTGAATATGTGACGGAGTGCGTAAAGAAGGAAATCCTCGCCGGCGTTATTCCCCTGGGCCGAGTCCTGATTCAGCACAACGTTCTGCGCCATGTGGATCTGGGTGCAATCATTCGCTTTACTGCCGGACCAGGCCTGTTCAGGACGCTGCAGATGACAGAGGGCCAGGTCACTTACGGGCGGATGGCGACCATCTTCTGTAACGGCGCACCGGCGATCGATCTGCTGGAAATCTCCGCACCGCTGGATTGAGTACGGCGAACTCGCGATTTCCGCAGCTTGGACATTCTCGCCCGATTCCTCGCCAACAAAAGCGTTCCATGACCCCATTTTCCACTGGGTCAGAACCGTCGCTTCGAACGCGATTGCTGGCTGTGCGACGGACACGAATGTCCATCGTGCGTCCTCACCGCTGCCGTTGACGCGGGATTAATCATGCGAATCTCGCTTTCCAGAGCCAGTCTGCCGTTTACTTACGTCGGCTCGACTTTCATCATGTTCCGCTGATTCCCGAGACCCTGGACGCTCAAGCCGGACATACCATGATGCTGCGGATTCTGATCACTTTGCATTTTCTGGCCTGCATCCCTGTCTGTGCGAGGGCCGACCAGACTTCAACGCCGCAGGAAGCATTGCGCTCGAATCCCCCGAATGTGTACGCCATCACGGGTGCCATGGTCGTTGCGCATCCGGATGCGATGGCGGAACCTGCGACGATTGTCGTGCGACACGGCAAGATCGAAGCCATCGGAGCGGATGTCCAGGTTCCCGCCGACGGCAGAGAAATCAATCTCACCGGGAAGACGATCTACGCCGGCTTCATTGACGCATATTCTGAACAGACAATCTCCACTGAACGCCTGAACGGATCTGCGCGATACTGGAACGGTCAGGTCACACCACAGCTTTCTGTCGCGGATCAGCTTCCAACCAACGCCGATATCGTCGTGCTTCGCAAGCAGGGATTCGTAGCGCAGCTTGTTGCTCCGAACGACGGCGTGATCAAAGGCCGCAGCGCGCTGGTGGGTCTGACCGGGACCGATGCCAATACCGCGCTGCTTGCCGGCAATGTCGCTCAACACCTGCAGTTGACGGTTTCGCGGCGCGGCCGTGAAGGATACCCCGGAAGTCCCATGGGTGCCGTCGCGCTGGCTCGGCAAGCCATGTACGATGCACAATGGTATCGCGATGCACAAGCCGCTTTCGCTGCGGACACTTCACTTCAGCGTCCGGAACAAAACGACGCACTCGCGGCGTTGTTGCCTGCCATCGCCGGTTCCATGCCGATGATCGTATCGGCCTCGAATGAGCAGTTCGTCCTGCGAGCCGACCGCTTCGCGGCTGAGTTCGGACTGGCGTTGATTATCAAAGGGAGTGGCAATGAGTACCGCCGGTTGCCGCAAATCGCAGCGACAAAGCGATCGCTCATTCTGCCGCTCGCGTTTCCAAAACCACCCAACGTTGCCACTCCGGAGGCCGCACAGGATGCTACGCTGGAATCGCTGCTGCACTGGGATATCGCACCCGAAAATCCAGCACGAGTTGACGCTGCGGGAATTCGCTTTGCCCTGACAACTGATGGATTGACTTCCAAAAAGGACTTTCTGAAAAATCTGCGAAAGGCCGTCGAACGCGGTCTGTCAAAATCATCTGCGCTGCGAGCCCTGACTATGAATCCGGCGCAGATGCTGGGAGTCGATCATCAGCTGGGGACACTGGAAGCAGGCCGACTCGCCAGCTTTGTGGTGACCGACGGTGATCTCTTCGAAAAAGACTCGAAGATCGTCGAGACATGGGTGGATGGCCTGCGGTTTGAGCATTCTCCGGAGCCCGCTCGCAAAGCAGACGGGTACTTTGAACTGCAAATCGCTAAGGTCGCTGAGTTTCCGGATCAGCTCTATCTCGAAATCACCGACACGGACGGTAAGCTCAAAGGCCGTGTTTCCCGACAGCCAGTGCCAAAGGCTGAGGACCGTAAGTCGAAGCCTGAAAAAGCGAAGGACGAAGCTGCTGCCGAAGAAAACGACGCCACGGTCGGAGAAGGCAAACCATTGTCGGCAGATGATGAGAGCCCGGATGCAGAAGTTAAACCGGATGCAGAATCAAAAGATAACGCGGAACCAAAGCCCAAAGAGATCCTCACACTCGACGGCGTCGAACTCCACGACACGGCGTTGTCGGCGACATTCAACGGTAAGGACTGGGGCATCGATGGCGTCATTCGGATATCGCTCACGCTGACAGAGAAAGATGCCGGACAAAAAGACCGCGCGGCAGCAATCGGCAGCATTGTCTGGCCTGATGGGAGTTTGGCCATCACGAGTGCGGTGCGCGTGGATGCTCCGGCTGACCCCGAGAAACCTGAAGACGCGCAACCCGAAGCGATTGCTGAGGAGAAAGGCGAAGAATCGGGCGACGACAAGAAGTCGGCGATGGCATCGTTCGAGATCAATTATCCGCTCGGGGCGTTCGGCCGAACTGAACCACCGACCGTTTCAGGAGCAGTGGCGTTCGTACATGCAACGCTCTGGACATGCGGCCCTGATGGCATTATCGAAGACGGTACTCTTCTGATCGACAACACAGGTATCGTGGCCGTCGGTAAGAATGTGGCAATCCCCGAAGGAACTCAGATCATTGACGTGCAGGGAATGCACATTTCGCCCGGAATTATTGATTGTCATTCCCACATGGCGACGGATGGCGGTGTCAATGAAGGCAGTCAGGCCATTACATGTGAAGTCCGCATCGGTGACTTCGTCGATGCCAATGATATCACGATTTATCGTCAACTGGCAGGCGGAGTCACCGCCGCCAATATCCTGCACGGGTCGGCGAATCCGATAGGCGGCCAGAACCAGGTCATCAAACTTCGTTGGGGCATGACAGGCGAGGACATGAAGTTCGCCGAAGCACCACAGGGAGTGAAGTTCGCGCTCGGCGAAAACGTCAAACAGAGCAATTCTCAAAGACCCGCATCACGTTATCCTCAGACACGCATGGGAGTCGAACAGCTGTTCCGCGACTCTTTCGAAGCCGCGCGTGACTACGCGAAGAAAATGGACGCATGGCAGACGGATCGCCGTGGACTGCCTCCGCGACGTGACCTGGAACTGGATGCCTTGCGTGAGATCGTGGAAGGTCGCCGCTGGATCCACTGTCACAGTTATCGACAGGATGAGATCCTCGCCCTGCTCCGTATTCTGGAAGAGTACGACGTCACGATCGGAACATTTCAGCACATTCTGGAAGGCTACAAAGTCGCCGACGAAATGGCGAAGCACGGGGCAATGGCATCCGCATTCTCAGACTGGTGGGCCTACAAATTTGAAGTCTACGACGCGATCCCGCAGGCAGGTGCCCTGATGCATAACCAGGGAGTCGTTGTATCGTTCAACTCCGACGACGGCGAACTTGCGCGGCATCTGAACCAGGAAGCCGCGAAGGCGATCAAATACGGCGGCGTCCCGCGCGAAGAAGCGCTGAAATTTGTCACACTCAATCCCGCCCGACAGTTGCGAATTGAACATCTGGTGGGATCTCTGGAACCGGGCAAACACGCGGACTTCGTCGTCTGGAACGGCGACCCGCTCTCCAACTTCACACGCTGTGAGCAAACATGGATCGATGGACGCCGCTACTTTCAACGCGATGAGGATGCTCAGATGCAGACTCTGTCACTGCAGAAACGAAACACCTTGATTCAGAAGATCCTGTCATCCCGGGAAGAAATGCGAAAAGTCGGAGAACGCGATTTCGACCCCGCCGCACTCTGGCCCCGGTATGATGAATTCTGCCGCCACTTCAACCATCAGAATGGCACGAAATAACATGATCCGATTCACAATACCCGCGCTCGCATTCTGCATCTTGATTTCCGCCGCATCGGCTTCCGATCAGATCCCCGGTGCGCCGCAGAAAAAGCCGATCGCCCTGATCAACGGCGTGCTGCACCCGATCAGCGGACCGGCGATTGAAGACGGCACTTTGATTTTCGACAACGGCAAAATTGTGGACATGGGGCGTCGCATGAAACCGCCGGAGGACGCGGTTGTGATTGACCTCGAAGGTCAACACGTCTACCCCGGCATGATTGAGTCCCACTCGCACATGGGGCTGACAGAAATCTCATCGACACGCGCCACGCTCGATACGACGGAAATCGGATCGATCAATCCCAACGTCAGTGCCCATGTGAGTGTGAATCCTGACAGCGAGCTGATTCCCGTCACGCGTGCGAATGGCGTGCTGATCGCCCTCAGTGCGCCGTCGGGCGGTCTTGTCAGCGGCAAGGCGAGCGTGCTGCAACTTGACGGCTGGACGTACGAAGACATGACGCTGAAACCTGATTGTGCGCTGATGATCAACTGGCCCAGAACGTCACCGGTGATGACGCCCGGCCCGGCTGCTGAGCCGGAAGGGCATCTCGAGGACCGGGATCGAGAACGCAGCCAGGCCCTTAAGGATTTGCGGGCACTGTTTCAAAACACGCGGACGTACATCAGAGCCCGTGCCGCCAATCCGGCAGATCAGCCGTTCGACAGTCGCCTGGAATCCATGATTCCGGTCGTCGAAGGCAAGGTACCGCTGCTGATTGCGGCGGATCGCGCGAACCAGATTCAGGCGGCAGTGGCGTTTGGTGTCGAACAGAATGTACGAGTCATTATTCTGGGTGGACATGATGCAGAAATGTGTGCCGAGCTGCTGCGACGTTACGACGTGGCCGTGATTGTCGATGCCGTTCACAAGGATCCGCGACGGGACCACGAAGAATACGATTCGTCCTACACACTTCCCGAACGTCTGCGTCGCGCAGAAATTCGGTTCTGCATTTCCGGAACTGGTCGATCTGAAACATGGAACACGCGAAACTTGCCGTATCAGGCGGCAACCGCAGCCGCGTATGGTCTGCCTTACGAAGACGCTCTGCGATCGGTCACCCTGTACCCGGCTGAAATCCTGGGCATTGCAGATCGTGTCGGAACGCTGGAAACAGGCAAGGATGCAACGCTGTTTGTCAGCGACGGCGATCCACTGGAAACCGAAACGCTGGTCACCGCCGCATGGATTCAGGGGAGAAAGGTTGACCTCACCAGCCGCCACACTCAACTGTATGACAAGTACCGCACGAAGTACCGTCAGTTGAAGGATCAACGATGAGCGGACCGTTGGTCATTGGCCCGTGAAACGTAATCCAGCCGCATTCGGCACACGCGGCAACTGTCGTCAGGCCTACTCTGTGCATAATGCGGTTTATGCGGCAAATCTGAGTTTGTCGCCTACTCGCTGAGACCGTACAATCCTGCCACTGAGAACCGGGGTACGTCTGTAAAGGAGGACTAAGGATGTCTATTGCTGACAGAGCCAAAGTAGTTTACGAACTTGAATTGAGAAGTCGGCTTGAGGCAACGCATTGCGGTCAATTTGTTGCAATTGAACCTGTGTCAACAGCATTTTTCCTCGGATCAACGTTTATTGAGGCTGCTTTGGCTGCGAAAAATGCGTTCCCGGACAGAAAGGCATTTGTGTTGAGAGTCGGGCATGATGCGGCGTTTCATATTGGAGCAGCAACATCGTGATTGGGGTTGTTGATAAATACGGCAGAGCCTTGTTGGACATTCGCATCAGCAACAAACGGAAAGGCGAGTATTCCGCCGTCACAACATGGATCGATACGGCGTTCGACGGTCATCTGGTCTTGTCACTGGCGATGATCAAAGAACTGGAACTGGAGTCGCTGGTTGAAACTGAGGCCATTCTGGCGGATGGTTCAAGGGTCTGCCTGGACACTTTCTTCTGTGACGTCGATTGGTTTGGTGAAGAACTGCCGCTGCAGGTTATTGCAAATGATGGAAGGTATCCGCTGCTCGGAACCTCACTTCTCGAACATCGTGTGCTCCACATTGACTATCAGCAGAAACGAGTCTCGCTGGATTAACAAGTGAAGGGGTGCTCGGCGCCCACCTGCTTGGCGGGCACGAGGTCCCACGTCATAAGCCGAACAGTTGGTCGCGCGAGTCAAATCGATCGAGAGCCCGATCTGGTACATCATAGCCATAGCCGAAGGCCACGGCGTCGGCAAAAAGAACAACCTCGATTTTCCGTTCATTGTTTACACAAACTCTGGGATCGTCCTCAACGCGATTGGGCCAAATGCAAAAGCAGTAGTATTTTCAGACCAAAGCACTTTCAGGTTTTGGTCCTGTGACACTACAAAAACTATCACGTTCGGGAAGGTTTTGCAGAGCCAAAGTGCTGTCCGCAGCCGTGTTCCACCTTCTTTTTCGAGTGCTGCAAGATCCAGTACCGCTTCGGTTCTTGCATTTCGAAACTGAATCTCGGATCGTTCTGCCTGTTCTCGGGTAGTGTTGATCTTCGCACCAAAACTCACGACAGAAAGGTCCCTATTCAACACAACGCAACCATCGACAGAAGCCAATTCACCGATTGTTCCACTTGCAATAGCAAGCCTGCCGCGCGTTTGAAGAGATCGGTTTATGCTTTGCGAAGAAAAGGCATCTGTCAAATCGTCTTGGTTATGGCACGCAATGCAAGCCCCAGGGTGCTCAGCGGCGCGTTCAAACAAACTCAAATTCATGACCCCGTTGGGCGACTCCAATGCATTGCTAAACGATGATTCACTTTGATTTGGGATTACAACAAGAGCGCCGCCGTGTCCAAGGTCGAGTATCGGACGCAGGATCATCTGTAGGATTACTTCAACATCCGAGCATTCGTTTAGTCCCCCAAACAATTTACATTGCTCGTCAGAAAGCTTGCATCTCGAAATCACAGCTTTTGCAACACTCTCCCCAAACGTTCTTGTTAAGTCCTTTACACATGCTAAGGACCGGAGCGACGGGCACTGACGAAGTTGACCTGCTCGAAGTTCAAATTCGATACTGCCGCATTCGATACGAATGTGCCCTGGCGCAACAATATGTACCTGAACATTCAGCACACTACCAATTCGAACAAAGCCAGGCCGCCCCGCATAAAAATCTAGTCCGTCAAACCTGGTCGTCGTCATCCCCACCAACCGCAAAACGTCTTCTCTAAGTGAAACGCAAATTGCGGAGCCCCTTGATTGGCAGATTGGTGCCAATCTTCGCAGCGATTCGACCACCAGAGGCTTGTCCGGGCAGAACTCACAAGTATCGAACCACTCATGCTTACTTTGGGGCCAAAATATCGAACAGCGTGGGTATCGCCCTTCTTCTGGCGCCAAACTTGTAAAAAGGCAAACGCTGATTAGCCGCCGTAACTCTGATTCAGATAGCCAGTTCTCCGGTTCGAAGCCGCCCTCAGGCAGTCCGCGAAGTAATTGCACCACCACGTCAGCCAATTCGGTCGGTCCATTATCGGTCCGAAGATTTGAAAGATGGGAATGCGGCGAAGTACTGCCCATCGATGTCATACAGGAATTGAACGTCATTAGCAGAACCGCCATTCTAAAAATCGCAGTTTTTTTCGATTCACTTAACGGGTTGAGAATACCCAGCGGTCACTTCCTGTCAATGGCATGGCTGACAACTTCAGCCAAGCCCATCAAGCCCTTGCCAACCAATCCTTTGTAACGAGGCCGGTTCTGCTGGATGCCTGGGCCCAACTCGAGGTTAGCGCGTGTTTCCTGTGCGGCAACGTCGCCACTTCTGAATCATATCAAACGAATGGACAATTGCGGACCAGCTTTCGTCCGTGCCCCGAGCTGTGATTACGCAAGAAAGCACTTTAAGTTCCGACTGCCGCACGTTATGATGATGTCGCTGGTCTGACACCTGACTCTGGATCCATCGCTATGTCAATCGCCGGGATTCCAAACTCTCAAACTGCGGTACCGCCATTGCAACCGGGTGATCGGTTGAATCTCGCGGAGTTTGAACGTCGTTATCATGCGATGCCTGACTGTAAGAAAGCGGAATTGATCGAAGGAGTCGTTTACGTGCCGTCACCCGCTCGCATTCGTCACGCAACCGGAAAGTCGGCGCGGCCGAATCAAATGATCCAAATCTGCAACGGATATTTCCTCCATAATCAAAGCGCATGGCAGGCATTCCGTTGGCCAGTTGCCTGCGAGAAAATCAGCGACCGGTTACGTCGGGCTTGAGGAGTGTATTATGAAAATCCGGATCGACTATCTCCTGCTGATCGCAATTGCACTGGCGCCGTCGGCGATCGGAATGCAGCAGGAATCCGTCTCAAACGAATATCGCACGCTCGTACCGCGCCAAATGTTAGCGCTGTTGCACGCGCCGGAGGTTCATCAGGAACTGAAACTGAACAGGACGCAGGTCACGGAACTGGAATCGCTGTTCGCGGAGATCGATGGGCTCTGGTTTCAATTGCGAAATCAGTCGCAGCAACAGCAGCTTCCGATCCTCGATTCATTGGATCATCGCGTTCACAGTTGGCTGGCCGAGCATGTCACGAACGAACAGCGAGAGCGACTGCGGCAAATTGAGCTGCAGGCACAGAACGTACGAATGCTGCTTCGCAATGACGTGGCACTGGAGTTGAAACTGGAGTCAATGCAGCAGGAGCGTTTCGCAAAACTGGCCAGGTCAACCGACGCGGCGCAGTCCGCACTGCAAAAAGCAATCATGAGTGGCGAACCGGGTGACGAGCTACAGTCGAAAGCAAAGGCAGCAGCAAAAGCCGAACAGGATGCCGTCAGGAAGGTGCTCAAGCCTGAGCAAACAATGCATTTGCAAAAAATGCTGGGTGAATCCTTCGACACCAGCAAATTGAAACGCATCTATCCGATGGCACCCGAGTTTGTGGCAGTCGAGGATTGGCTTAACTCCGGGCCGCTGACGTTAAAGGAACTTCGAGGCAAAGTTGTGCTGGTACACTTCTATGCGTTCCAGTGTCACAACTGTCACGCGAACTTCGAAATCTATCGACGCTGGCATGATCAATGGCGTGAGAAAGGTGTTGTGGTTGTCGGCATTCAAACTCCGGAAACGTCGCAGGAGCGTGACCCCGCCGCAGTGAAGTCAGCCGCAGCGGAACGCAAACTGGAGTTTCCGATCATGGTTGATGTTGCATCGAAAAACTGGGAGGCGTGGGGAAACACCATGTGGCCAACCGTCTACGTTGTTGATAAGGACGGATACCTTCGTCAATGGTGGCAGGGAGAATTGAACTGGAAGGGTGCGACTGCCGATAAAACGATCGAACAGGTCGTGGAACAGTTACTTGCCGAGCCATAAGGGAGATCGGTGGACTTCATCGCGAATCACGGCAGGGATTTGTGGCCCTCGCTGACGCTTCGGGTTAATATCAGCGGTGACCTTATACGTTTTACTTAGGTTAGTAATTGCATTGGCACTCAGCCTGCATTCCGCAATCGACCGACGATGCGTTCAAAGTCGTCGTTGCTGGCGAAGTGAATCACGATCTGGCCAGCATTGTTCTTCTTCTGCCGAATATCGATCTTTGCCCCGAAATGCCCTCGCAGGAAATCCTGCAAGCCAAGCACATGATTGGATGTGACGGGCTGCGGAACAACTTCGGACAGTTCTGTCGATCCTGCCGCGTCCGAACCGTTTGGCAGCGGCAACGTCCCGGCACGCAGCATTTCCCGGACGATGTCTTCGACGCGACGGACGGACAATTGTTCCTGCTCAATCTGTCGAGCCAGCTCGTTCTGCTGTGCTTCTGGCAGTGGCAGCAGCGCCTTTCCGTGTCCGCCGGTGATCTTGTTTGAGCGAAGTAACTGCTGAATGGATTCCGGAAGTTCCAGCAGACGCATCATGTTGCTGACGGTCGCTCGATTCATACTCAGCTGGCGACCCAGCTCTTCAATCGTGCCGCCGAAGCGTTCCAGATAGTCTTTGAAGGCAGCGGCCTTTTCGAGCACGTTTAAATCTTCGCGTTTGAGATTTTCTTCGAGCGCTGCTTCGCACGCCTGGCGATCTTCGAACTGAATCACGCGGCACGGAACGGTCTCCATTCCGACCTGTTGCGCTGCTCTCCAGCGTCGCTCGCCCGCGACCAGTTGATAGCCCACTTCGCCGTCTGTGCGTGCTCGAACCAACAGCGGCTGCAGGATGCCGTGCTTTCGGATACTTTCTGCCAGTTCATCGATCGCCGCTGGCTCAAATTCACGACGTGGCTGAAACGGATTGCGTTCAATCAACTCCATCGCAATCTCATCCGAGGCAGGTGCCGGCGGTGAGCTGAGTGCGTGCATGGGGATCGTTGAAGGATTGTGACCAACGTACTCGTCCGAACCGTTGCCGAGGAGAGCATTCAATCCTCGACCCAGTCGTCGCTTGAAGTTGCCCTGACCGCCCTGTTCATGATCTACTGCGTGCGCTTCCATGTGACCGCCCCAATCGAAAACCTAAAAACCGGTTCATACCTGCGAATCCAGTGCACTTGTTCCGAAGCCGGACCTCGTGCAGTCAATCCGCTCAACCATTGCCTGTTCCGATAATCGGCAGAGTTGGTAGAGTCGGTACAGTCGGGAATCCGGATTTCTGCCGCCGGGGAGTTTTCGGCAATTCCTGCCGATCTGCAATCCTGACGTGATCGCACAGCTGGCCAATTTTTGAGTTTGTAGGGTGTGGCCGTGATCGCTGGATGCCTGTCATTGTTGCGCGAAGTCAGCAGGATTCAGACTTGTCGAGAACCTCTCGAGGCCTTGCAGGAAATCCCATGAGGATCAATCAACCGCACGGAACCTCCGGCATGCACTTTCTCACGGCAGTTTGTCTCACGTTGTGTGCTGCTCTTCATGTTTCAGCGACAGCCCGCGCACAAGCCGTCGCCGACCTGGCACCGCAACCATTTGGTGATCAGTTTCCGAAACTGGATTCTGATGCCGTCGGAGAATGGTGGAAACCGGGACGCATTGAGGGTGGAAAAAACAATGGGCAACTTCAGGAACCCAGGCTACTTGTTCCGCGCGATCAGGTCGTGGCATTCGCCCTGTACACGCATGATCACGGCATCCTGAAATTGTCGGCTCAGCTGTATCCCTTGAAGCCCGACGAACCGCAGATCGTGGTTGCGTCGCTGTCCTGCAATTCCAGTCGCACGCCCGGTTCAAGGGCTACGATTGTGGACAACCTGAAGAAGCTGGATCCCGACCTGCTGTTCTTTGCCGGTGATCAGTCTTATCACCACACGCAGCACACATTCGGCTGGCTGGAATGGGGCATGCAATTTCGGGAGATCCTTCGGATGAACAGAAGCGATCAGACGGGTTCGGCATTGCAGGATTCGATAAGCCGAAACGCAACATCACGTTTGAATGCTGGCCGAGATTTGCCGACGTCCGCGATGGCGACAAAGCTCAGTTCCCAGGTTGGCCGATCACTGTGGCAATGAAAGATAACGACGGCAGAAAGCCCTTCGGCTGGTTACCCGAAATCCAGATTGCCGGCGCACCCGATGCCGTGGTTCAGGTTGTTGAAGAATCTTCGGGCGATGTGTTGTACACGGTCCGTTCGAACGGCGCGACGTTTCAGGCACCAGTCTACGCCGACGGCCTGTACACGCTCAAAGTCGGCAGGAATTTCCCGGACAGGGCCTTCACGCCAGGGCTGAAACCGGCGAAACAGGGATTGCAGCCACCGATTCGGATAGACCTCGGCAAGTGAGCAAATAAGGGCCCTGTCGCGGCAGAATCTGCCGATCTGCGTGACACGGGTGCAACGAATTGTTCCCTGAGCCTGGAAATTCAAACCTGACGCTCAAGTGAGATGTTATGCTGCGAGCGGCATCCCGGTGCCTTTTCCCAGCCGGGGCTGATTAAGATCTGTCGTCTGCACTTGAGGATCATGGAAGATGCTCGTCCAAATTTTGCTGTCTGTTGGCCTCGTAGCCGCCTCGTTCGCCGCCGCATGTCCGTCAGACGACATTCTTGAAACCGCGGCGGAGTCTGTTGAATCACCGGCACAGCTTGTTGCATCACCGGCGGAGGCTGTTGAGTCGCCGACATGGACGCTGCGATACAACTTTGTTCCCGACCAGAAGCTGCGGTACAGGAATACAGAGAATGTCACTCTGGATGCAATGCTGGGCGAAATTCGCAAGGTCGATGTCACTTCCATTCAGCAGCGACGAGTCTTCACCGTGGCCACTGTGAATGACGCCGGTGCCGCGCGTCTGTCGATGCAGTACGAATTTGTGGGGATGAGGGTGCAGACGAATGACTACGAACCCGTCCTGTTCGACACTAGCATGCCCCAGGACAAAATTCCTCCGGCGTTTCGCAATACCGCTCGACAACTGAAAGGCAGCGCGCCACGGTTCTGGATCTCCACCCTCGGCAGTGCGTTGCAGGAATCGGAATCCGCTGAGGGCTATGCACCGGCTGAGAAAGCCATTGCCCAGGCCGGAAACGTCATTGTCGGAGACAAACCGTCTATTCCGGCAACCGCCGATGTTCAGCAGGCTGTTGCCAACAGCACACCAAAGTCGGCGGAAGCATCTGAAGCGTCCAACGCCGTGACGTTCCTGATGCCACTGCCGGAAAACGCCGTTGCTGTCGGTGACACCTGGCGAGAATTGATTCCTGTCAACGTCCGTGTGACGGAAGAGATCAGTCGCCAAATCAACATTCTGCGCACGTTTCGTCTGGAATCCGTCGAGAACGGAATTGCGACGATTTCATTCCGATCTTCAGTGGAAGCCGCTGTGAAAAGCCCCACGATGCGCTCTCAATTGATCAAGGCCACACCGAAAGGAACCCTGACGCTCGACATCGAACGCGGCGTGATGCTGAAACGCGAAATCCGCTACGATGAAACCGTTCTCAACGCCATCGGCCCCAACAGCGTCGTCCTCTGCCACGGCAAAAGCACCGAAGAACTGCTGGAAGAGACCGCAACGGAGGCCGCAACGGACGCCGCACCAAACTGAGGGTTCATCGACAAATGAAGTGCGCGGTGACATTTGTGCATTCAATGTGTTGGCGTCGATCGACGATGTGAGTGCTGCGACTGAGCCTGAAAGGCTCGCGCATATCAGCCTTGGGCAAGAGAATCCGCGAATGCGGATGAACGCCGCCCCAGGTTGATATCTGGTCTGTGTTGCCCTTTCAGCGCAAAACGTGTTGCTGCCGTGGAAACCTCGGGCGTTGCCCCATGCTGTCTTGGCGAGTACAATTGACGGACGCCCGTACCCTTGGCAGCACAATCATTGTTGTGCTGAGCAATGATTAGTGCTTCGACAGGCCTAAAAAAGGGGTCGGGAACCAATAGCCAAATGGCCCGGAGGGTGCTCCGCAGTATTGGTTCCTGACCCATTTTTTAAACGTCGTGCAGGAATCAAACCGTGTCCACAGATTTCAAAACCTCCGGATGGGAGCAGGTCGCAATGGCGATCGAAGAGGTTGGCGATCGCCTGCGCCGGGCAACTCAGGCGCTGGCTACGGGATCAATTCCGTATGCGGTCGCGGGTGGGAACGCGGTGGCGGAATGGGTCGGGCGAATTGACCGAGCGGCTGTCCGGTTTACTCAGGACATCGACATTCTGCTGCGGCGTGAAGACCTGCCGCAGGCCGTGGCTGCTCTGGAACAGGCGGGGTTTGTGTTTCGACACGCAGCCGGGTTGATTTTTTCACTGACGGTGCCGACGGCAGATTTGGCGATGGTGTTCATGTGTTGTTTGCCGGCGAGAAAGTCCGCGAACACTATGCGGCTCCCGCCGCCAGCGTTGAGGAATCCGAAAGCACTGACAGGTTTCGCGTCGTTACTCTGAAAGCACTGGTCCGCATGAAGCTGACGTCGTTTCGAGACAAAGACAGAACGCATCTGCGTGACATGATCGAAGTGGGTCTCATCGACATAACGTGGACCTGCCATCTGATTCCGGTCCTTGCAGCACGCCTGCAGCAACTGCTTGATGACCCGGACGGCTGATCTCGGGGACCCTGCTGGACTCGCGCCCGTAACGCCACGAAGCGTCAACGACTCCATCCAAACACGCGGCGACCTGCTGACCAATGCTCCAGGTTTCTTCGAGTGTCGCGTCGCGATGTCGATTGACGGACAATTCCACTCGTTTGTACGGCAAAAATAACTGCGGCCGAACTGTCCCGTCGGTACGTACTTCATTGCCATTCACGATGAATCGAGTCAACAACTCGTCGCCTTCGACTGGCGGCACGTGAGTCACATCAATCATCCGCAAACCATGCCGATCCAATAGAGAAGCGTTGGCGGAAACTGATTGGCAAACTGACACGAACCGCGTGGATCTTCGGAATCAATCAATGCGGCCCGGTACAATGTTCCTGTGCCGCTGATAGAGTTCGTCAACCTTCTGAAGCAACGCCGATTGATCTGCATCGAATCCCGGCATGGGTTGCGAATCACGGACGACAATCTCTACGCTGTGACCAACCAACGATCTCAGTCCCGGCAGGTGCAGCGTCTCTGATTCCAGGTTTCTTCTGAGTGTCATGGTTGACATGTTGTTCTTCTTTGCATGAATTCGCCGAAATCAACGCCCGATGATACCAAAAGCTGGAAACGGACTCATATCCCCAACTGTTCGAAAGCGGAGCATGTTATGATTTTTTCTGCACATATCATTTGCCAACAGTGCCGAATGACTTGTTCAAACAATACTCCGTGAGTGGCCGTGAGCGCTTCAAAACATGCCATTTTGAGAGTCTGAGATATACAAGTGCAGAGAACCAAATGGCGCGGTCTGTGGAAAAAAAACCTGACGCTTTTTTCCTCTTATCTTTTTTCCTCTTCTCGTTAGATCGTAGAGTACCAGGTTATCAGGCGTTTTCAGTTTTCAGGCTTTGCGTCTGAGGGCGGCAAATGAACAAACTTGATCTGGCGAGTTAGTTGTGGCGTGAGGTCTCCTTCAGGCAGCACACGAGCAGGCTTACCGTCGATTTCTGCGTAGGCAATATTCATATGATTGACAGGATCACTTGCATGAGCTTCGGAAAATCGGAATTGACGACCCTGATTCAGCCAGACTCGTCGCGGCGTCAGGCCGTTCAACCAGCGGACATGTCCTTTTCCATCTGGCGCATCGGCCTCAACGACGTCGGCCGAAACCCATCCAAATCCGGGCACGTAATATTCGATCCAGCATCGGTAACCGGGATCTACCCATTTTCCGGCGTTCTCTTCAACCAGTCGATACCCCATATTCAATCGCGCAGGAATTCCCCGGGCCCGGGCTAACGCTATGAACAGTGAATTCAAGTCTGTGCAGCAGCCACCACCTTGCGCAAGGCAAGCCTGCGCATCTCCAACGCCACAACGAGGCATTGTCGGGTCTTTGGAATACGAATAATGATCGACGGATTGGGCAATATGCTTCATGATTGCAATCGTCTGCGTGGCAATATTCGTTTCCTGCCCGCAGACATCATCTGCAATTCTCTGAACTTTGTTGGTGACTTCCATGTGCAATGCGTCTTTCGCAAGGTGCTCTGCCAGAATTGATTTTTCAACGTCTGACAGCGGAAGAACCCGTGCAGGATCAATTTTCGCGAGGATCGGTGAACGGACCAGCGTATAGTCAATTGCAAAATCCAACGAGAGTGAAGCGGGGTTGGCAATCCTTGAGTAAAGGAACTGTCCTCGTCGATCGGCATCTTCCACAATCTTCCATTCTCCCGGGATCAATTCCGACCCGAGTGCCAGCACGCGCTGGTTCATCTCATCGGAAGGGATCGCGATCCAGATACGGATCTCCTTTGTGCCTTCCGGGATCTGATCCAATCGCACGTTTTGACTCACTTCGTACGTCACAGGATCTTCCTTCATCGCAGCCAGTTCTCTTCTTTGCCTGAGCAGGAATTCCTTGCTCTCGGGGACGAATCTTGAAAAGTCAATGTCCTGAGCGACACTTGTCAAGGGAATCATGGCGATCGCGCAACATGAAATCACAACGATTGAGCGAGAAAGAGTGCAGACCCGAGACATGTTGATCTTTCAGATTAATGTCGGAAGAAAACTGATGATTGACAATGCGGCGCGTCAGGGCCGTGAAAAACTGGTTGGCGATCGCGTGTCGGTTCTCCCGAAATGGAACCGACGCATCGCTCTCACGACCTGATCGGTCAAAGGGGCACGAATATCAGAACTCTCCAGTGACTTCGCCTTCCGCAGCAGAAACAATCGAACGCAACACGCGATAATCGATGCTGTCTGAGATAAATTGTACATGTCCATCACAGAAGAGTGCGTGACATCCGCCAGTATGAAAACTGAAAAGTTCATCATTTGGACCGCAATTCATGTTGTCCCATGTACAGCTTGATGGCCCGCCCCATGGATTTTTGTGAAAGTTCGGTGTGAACGAAACGCCAAAGGCGTTGTCGGGTTCCGCCCATCGCCAATGTGATCTCTTGAAGCCCGCAACGACCGGGTCGGCATACAATGATTTCATTTTTTCGTTTCGACCGACATCCTCTCCCAAGGCCATCGTTGTACTCAGTCCGTCCGTAATCTGACTGATGCGAGTCCCTTCCCACCGCAAGCCACCATGGACCATAAATGTGCTGTCCGGCAATCCCGTGTCAGGGCTGATATTTGTGTGGATTGTCGGACCGTAGTCGATTGCCCCGAATCGCTGACTATCCGTATCACTATCGCGAAGAGCTGCGGACGGACAAAGATAGCCTGGCAGTGCGATTTGCGTCACTGCAATGTTTTGCGCTGTCTGATTGTAGTAGGAACCAAAGTCGAATCTATTTGTAATATTCGCCTGATCAATGAACGGCAGCACATGAGTAAAAAAAGAGTGTCGGTCGAAATTCTGACCCAGCGGACCGCTGCCGAGCCCCTGCCCAGACGAGGGGAACCGACCAAAGGATGATTCGTAGTTGTGCATTGCCAGTCCAAGTTGTTTCAGATTGTTCTTGCACTGCGTTCTCCGAGCAGCTTCGCGAGCCTGCTGCACGGCGGGCAGCAGCAAAGCAATCAGGATCGCAATAATGGCGATCACCACCAGCAATTCGATGAGGGTGAAACCTCGGGACTTACGATTCAGACGGATCATGGGAAGTTCTTTCAACAAAAAGAGATCGGAAAACGACCACGAGCAAAGAGAACACCCGGCGCGATCGCGGCGGGAGAATTGAACATCCAAACTGAACGGCGCGCGTTAGGACGCGATTCGTCGAATTGAGCCGGTTTACGGGACATCTGAATGCGGGCGTATGTACCGACAAACGGGCAAAATTGTGGTTGCATCTGCAAGACTGGCTGCAGGAATCGTTCAGTTTGCAGCACGCAACAACGACTCAGGGCAGGCGAAAAACGACGCGCATGCAGCGCAGCCGCTTTGCAGATTTCGTCTCACGCAGCAGGCGGGCGAAAGATTGACGAGGGCACAAAGCGAGCCCCTCGTTCAGATTCGGGGATTTCAATCGCACCCGAAGGCGAAGTTGAATCAGCAAGTGATTCAAGGATTGTGGCCTGATCGAAGCCACGAATCAGATTCGCGGGGACGACGGGCACCGGTGCCAGTGGAGTTGGGTTCCCGGAACAGTTCGGCCCGTGACACGGCGGCACTGGCAGGTCGTCAGGTACCTTACTTGAGGCGTGATTTGCGTTGTGGTCATTCATCGTTAACGATGAATCAGCGACGTGTTTGCCGTTGCGGTACAGATAGTTGCCACAGGATGCGGATGCCGTTGACGACCACGCTGACGCTACGGAGATCGTCACAATCGCCATCAAAACACGCTGCAGCGAGGGCAAAAGACGTCCGGCGTCTGGCCTTGCTTTGGCATAATTTGCGGCATTAAGGGACATGAAAGTCTCAGAAAACTGATTCGACAACAAAACACCAGGTAACTTGCAATTCCGTCGGACCAATCAAGAGTATACTCAAACAGATTCTCATTTTGCGAGCGAAATTCCCGCAGAATTTTCCCGATGCACGGTTTGTTCGCTCTCAGGCGCTTTCGTGGTCGGTGCAAAGCGGACTGTCGTTCAGCCGTGAATAGAGTCCCGGTCCGCCGGGCTGCACTTCGTGATCTGCCGCAAAGCAGACAGACGTCGCGCGGTTGAGGGTGGCACAATCGTTTAACCGCGTGGGCAACGCCCCGCGCTTGGGATTCCACGAAGCCGGACGCTGCTCGCGCGGCCCGCTGGGCACGCGGTTAAACTAGCCAATGCCAACCGCGTACGGAATAACCACGACTCGTTCCGGCGCACTACCGCCTGAATTACCGCGCAGGAATGGTCATGTTTCGGCACGGACTGTGCAACAGTGCATTGGTGGACGATTCTGTACCCGTCCATACCGAAAGTCTGCACATTTTATGATCGACGAAGAATGCCTTGCGCCCTTGACGCAGGAGACGCTTTGTTTGTTTCGAATGCTGCGACAGGCAGTCGAACGCTTCGGCCCGGATTGTCTGGGAGGCCATGTGATCAGCATGACTCGCTGGCCATCCGATCTACTGACGGTACTCTGGCTGTGGCGTCGAGCCTGTGCTGAGCCGCATGGGGGCTCCCCGGCGGCGGTGCCGCTGCATGCGCTGCGGATCATTCCGCTGTTCGAAAAAATCGGCGACCTGAAAGCCGCTCCGGAGGTCATGGCAGAGATCCTCGATCAGCCTGTCTATGCACAGCACCTGCAGGCGCAGGACAATCGGCAGATCGTGATGGTAGGATATTCAGACAGCACCAAGGACGGCGGTTACCTGGCGGCCTGTTGGGGACTGGATCGGGCTCAGGATGCATTGCATCAGGTCGCAGCCGCGCGGAATATTCGCCTGACTTTCTTTCACGGTCGTGGCGGTTCACCGGGTCGAGGCGGCGGACCGGCCGCGCGGGGGATTCTATCGTTGCCGCCAGATGCACTTGGCGGTTCACTGCGACTGACTGAACAGGGCGAAGTGCTCGCCGAACGTTACGATGATATTCATGTGGCTTATCGACATCTGGAGCAAGTGACGTTCGCCACACTCGTCGCCAGCAATATTCCACGCCCTACAGTCCGCGCCGCATGGCGGGAGCTGACGGAGTCCCTGGCGACGCATTCACTGAAGACCTACCGCGAACTTGTTGACACGCCTGGATTTATCGAGTTCTTCGGCGAAGCCACGCCGATCGAAAAATTGAAAATCTGCCCATTGCATCACGTCCTTCGCGCAGGACCGGGCAGCGGACTTTGAATGACCTCCGCGCGATCCCGTGGGTCTTTGCGTGGACTCAGAATCGCTGCCTGATTCCTGCCTGGTACGGTCTGGGAACCGCGCTGTCGGACGTGAAATACAACGATCGATCGGACTGGCAGATGTTGCTGGAGATGTATCGCCAATGGCCTTTCTTTCAGGCCACGATCGACAATGCTGCCACTGCGCTCGCCAAAGCCGATATGTACGTCGGGCAGTGCTATTCTGAATTGTGTACCAGTGAAGTTGCTTCAACGAAGAAGAAGGCTGGACAGCTCAGCGGATGAGCATGAACTTCAACGACTTCGGGAGCTGCTGCGATTGTCTGTTCAGGGTGTCGCAGCGGGGATGCGTACGACGGGTTGATTGCGATGTGCTCTAACGGTGAAGGTTGACTGCGGTGGTCGAAGCAACTGATTTTGTTGTGAAGTCACTCGGGAACTGTCGAGTGGATTCCCCATTGGCGACGCTGCTCTCCGGGCGCAGTCGGTCGATCACCAATGTCGATGAATCGGACCGGGTTCTGTTCGACGACATTGCTTCGATTGCAATTGCGAGTGGACTGTCCGCAAGCGAACTTCCAGGCTTTGAGCCTGCCGGTCCGCGGAAGAAGATCGACTTTGATCCTTCCAGGACGCGGGCGGGAATCGTCACCTGCGGCGGCTTGTGTCCCGGCTTCAATGACGTGATTCGGGCGCTGGTGATGGAGCTGACTTTCCGTTACGGCGTCAGGAAAATCACAGGCTTCCGTAATGGCTATCAAGGCTTTATTGCGCGCCATGGTCATCCGATTGTGGAGCTGACACCTGATCTCGTCAGCCATATCAATGAAAAAGGAGGGACGATTCTGGGGACGTCCCGCGGTCAGCAGGATCCGGCTGAGATCGTGGATTGCCTGGAACAGATGGGAATCAACATGCTGTGCGTTGTCGGCGGCGATGGCACGCTGCGCGGTGCGCTGGCGATTACGAAGGAGATCGCCGAACGCGGATTAAAGATTGCTGTTGTCGGTATCCCGAAGACCATCGATAACGACATCATGTATATCGATCAGAGTTTCGGATTTCAAACTGCTTTTTCGATGGCCTCGGAAGCAATTCGTTCAGCACATGCGGAGGCGATTTCTTCAGCCAATGGAGTCGGTCTTGTCAAAGTGATGGGCCGCCATTCGGGCTTCATTGCACTGCAAACGATTGAGACTTTGTTCTCCTGAGAAGATTTGCAGGCGCCGGTTTGCAGAGGTTGTTCACGTATATAAACTTCGTCGCCCCTGGGGTTCGGCCGCGGTGACGGGCAAATCGCAAAGTAGCCGTCACGCTCCGTCGTGACTCGGTGAGCAATGTTGTAACAAGCTGTTTGCGGCGGTGGTAGCGAGGGTGGGGGTCGCGGGGACTTTGTACACTATTCGAACCTCCAGGCGATGGATCTCGATTTGCTTGATCAGCA
>Ga0105044_10000936_pt1 | contig 37771 bp, 30 predicted proteins | sample MAT01_FD_78092 | JGI IMG/M metagenome (GOLD analysis project Ga0105044, IMG submission 78092) | Freshwater microbial communities from Lake Fryxell liftoff mats and glacier meltwater in Antarctica - MAT-01 | ecosystem: Environmental > Aquatic > Freshwater > Ice > Liftoff microbial mat | place...
CCACCGCGATGAACGCGACACCGATCATGGCCCGAGAAATGGACCGACTGCGGCCGTTGTTCAGATGCGTGTGCTGTGAAGACTTCGTCATCGAGATGTGCCTCCTGCGCAGAGCGCGGCAGAGACACTGTCGAATTGCCGTCATCGCGAGGCTACTCATTCCAGGCTTTCCAGCCGCCACGAGCCCGCACGATCAAAGCACTCGTTGTCGCGAGCATATTCGAACCACACGGACAAGCACGATTTCGGACCAACAGTGGGTAGACTTCGACACGCAATGGGTAGACTTCGACACGCAATGGGTAGACTTCGACACTCAATGGGTAGACTTCGTCCTTGTCGCGCACGCCTGAGGCGCCGCGATCAGCCCAGAACCAATTCCTGAGCCAAGCGCCAGGAAGAACCCTGGCGGCGACTCTGCTCGCCTCGGAGATGGTCAGAACACCCCACCAACGAGGACACGGCTGCGAGAAAGCTCACTTCAACGGTCATTATCGTACTGTTTGAAGCCCACGGTTGATCCCAAGGCCGCGGAAGCAGAACTTCGCGGCGTATTCGCACTCTACGAACCCATCGGTGAAACGTTCGCGCGCGAATACAGGTGAGCGCAATCTTGTCCATCCAACCCCGCCTACTCCACTTGCGCGACCTCACCTCTTCTTCCCTTCGCTTGCGTCAAGACCCTATCGCGGCCGTTTGTGTCACGGCTCAAGCTGGCGCAAAGTCTCTGATAACGCCTCACGCCAGTGAGGCATATCCCCAATCAGGGACTCGGCGTTGCTCAGGTCCAGCACGCTGTACGCTGGCCGCGCCGCGGGCCTTGGGAACTCGCTCGAAGCGCACGCGGAGACGCGGCACGAACGCCCGAGATCCTGAACGATCGCGGCCGCCAGATCAAACCACGTGCACTCGCCGCCGTCGGTCAGGTGCGTCACGCCCTGAGCGCCCCGGTCGAGCATCGCGAGCGTCGCCCGCGCCAGCGTCAGCGAGCTCGTCGGCCGCCCGCGCTGATCGTTCACCACGCGCAGCTCGGGCCGCGTCGCAGAGGCCGCGGCGATGGTCCGCACAAAGTTCTTGCCCCACGGCGCATAGAGCCAGCTTGTTCGCGCGTACAGCACCTTGAGCCCGCGCTGGATCTGGTCACGCAAAACCTCCTCGCCCGCGGCCTTCGAGCGGCCATATGCGTTTACCGGCTGGATCGGTGCGTCGAGTGCGTACGGCTGGGTTGCATTCCCAGAGAAGACGTAGTCGGTCCCGAAGTGGACCAGCGTCGCGCCAGTCGCGCGGCAGTGGTCCGCCAGCACCCCCAACGCCGCCGCGTTGAGGCGCGTTGCGCCCGCCTCGTCGGCCTCTGCGCCGTCGACGTTGGTCCACGCCGCGCCGTTGATGATCGTCGGATACCCCTTGAGCGATGCGACGCTGGACGCGGACGTGATGTCCACTTCCGCGCGCCCGAAGGCTCGCGCCTCGACGCGCCGCTCGCCGAGCTGCTCCAAGAACGCGCGGGCCAGCATCCCGCCGCCGCCCACGATCGCCACGGGCCCGCGCAGCGGTTCGCCAGCGCCCGCTCGAGCAGCGGGCAGCACCGATCGCACACTCTGCGGTGTTGGATCCGACGCGCTCATCCGTGGCGCACGTCCCACGGGAAGCCTGCCACCTGATCATGCCTCATGCGCTGCTCGTCGGGCTGAGCGAGGTTGTACGAGTGCGTCACGTAGTAGAGCAGCCCGCCCGGCACGTCCCCCACTGTCGCGGCCCCGTGCCACAAGGGCGGCGGGATCACCACGACGCCTGGGCTCTTTTCTCCGATGATCGCAAGCCACGCCTTCTGGTCCGACTCGCGGTACACGCCCACCTTGAGGTGCCCCTGAAGGCACATCCAAAAATCTGTCTGCAGCGCGTGCCGGTGCCAGGCCTTGATCACGCCCGGATACTGCACCGAGTAGTTGATCTGCCCCTCGGCGCCCATCACGCCCTTCATCTGATTCATGAGCGAATAGCCGCGATCGTCGGCGAAGTACGCCGCCGAGACGAGGACGGGTTCCACCGCGCTCTTCGCGTGGGCCCACGCCGCGGCGAGATCGCTGGACTCAAACCGCTTGATGGACTGCGGCTTTACAGGGCTCTGCTGGCTCGACATCGCGCTCACTCCGGGGCCCAGATCTTCAATACTGCTGCTCGCGTCTCAGCGCGTCTTGTCGGCCAGATCGAGATGGTTCGCGCCACCCTCGGCGACGTACTTGCTCGCGCGGAAAAGGCTCTCGACCGTACCCGCGTCCGTCCACCAACCCTCCAGCGTCTCGTGCGTCAGGTCGCCGCGCTGCAGGTAGTAGTTGTTGACGTCGGTGATCTCGAGCTCGCCACGGTCGCTGGGCTTGAGGTCCTTGCAGACGTGGAAGACGTCGCGGTCGTAGAAGTAGAACCCCGTCACCGCCATGTTGCTCGGCGCCTTCTTGGGCTTCTCAACGATCCCCTTGATGCGGCGCGTCGAACCCTCGCCCTCAAACTCCACAACGCCGAAGCGCTCCGGATCAGGAACCTCCTTCAAGATCACCTTCGCGCCCGTGCGCTGCGTGAAGAACCGTCCCGCGGCCTCGCGCAGGTTTCCTTCGATGATGTTGTCGCCCAGCACGACGCAGACCTTCTGACCGTCCGCGAAATCCTCGGCGAGCTTGAGGGCGTCGGCGATGCCCCCTTCGCCTTCTTGATAGGCGTACTCCAAATGCTTGAGGCCAAGGTGCTTGCCGTTTTTGAGGAGCTTTAGGAAGTCGCCCGCGTGCTCGCCTCCGGTCACGATCAGGATCTCATCGATCCCCGCGTTGATCATGGTCTGGATGGGGTAATAGATCATCGGCCGGTCATAGACCGGGAGAAGGTGCTTGTTGGTGACCAGCGTGAGCGGCCGCAGACGCGAGCCAAGTCCACCGGCGAGGATGACGCCCTTCATGCAAGTTCTCCCTTCGAGGCTGGCCCGCGCCCGAATCGCCGCAGACCGAGCGGAGACTATCGGCGTGTCGTGCGATGGTCAACAGAAGCCCCAGCAGAGATTGTTGGACGCTCTGCTTCGACGCGCAGAATACACCTGCGTCGCTCGCCCAATAACCATCTAGGCATGCCCAAGTGTGTCTACGCCTGTCCACGCGTGTCCACATTTGTGAGGGTGCGGATCAAGGTTGCGTAAAGATGTCGCCCAATTGCCCGTTCCAATCGACCGATGCAGAGTTCGTGTTGGGGGCATGTCGGGGCGTGTCGCGGCATGTCCGGGCATGTCGGGGCATGTCGGGGCCTTTCGGCTTGCCGCGCCCCTTCTCATCGGGGCGGGCTATGTCCCGATCTCTATACTCCGCACCAACACGGCGCACCGCGCCCATGACGCATCGCTCTCCATGACTCAAATTGAGTCGAGATGATTCCAGTTTCTGTTCTCACCGGAGGTCCAGTCCCATGCAAGCCCAGACGCCGCACGTCGCGCCAGCGAAGAGCACACCGCGCGCCTTCAAAAGACTTCTCGTCACCGGTGGCTGCGGCTTCATCGGTGCCAACTTCATCCACTTTGTCATGGCCAATCGCCCCGGCATCAGCATCGTGAACCTGGACCTCATGACCTACTCCGGCAACGCGGAGAACCTCGCCGACTTTGCTGGATCCCCGCGATACACGTTCGTGCAGGGCGACATCTGCGACCGCGCCATCGTCGACCGTTTGCTCGACGACTGCGACGGCGTGGTCCATTTCGCCGCAGAGAGCCACGTTGATCGCTCCATCATCGACGCGGGCCCATTCATCCGCACCAACGTCGGCGGGACGCAGGTGATCCTGGACGCACTCCGCGCCCGCGGCGCCGCGGACAAGGCCGTGCCGCGCATGCTCTACATCAGCACCGACGAGGTCTATGGCTCGCTCCCGCTTGATCGCCCCGAACTTCTCTTCACCGAGGACTCCCCGATCACTCCCAACAGCCCCTACGCCGCGAGCAAGTCCGCTGGCGACGGCCTCGTCCGCGCGTACCACCACACCTTCGGCCTTGACCTTGTCACCACACGCTGCTCCAACAACTTCGGCCCGTACCACTTCCCCGAGAAGGTCATCCCGCTCTTTGTGACCAACCTCATCGACGGCGAGAAGGTCCCCCTCTATGGCGACGGGCTCAACGTTCGTGACTGGCTCCATGTCGAGGACCACTGCGACGCCGTCCTCACCGTGATGGAGAAGGGGACGCCCGGCGAGGTCTACAACGTCGGCGGCAACAACGAACGCAACAACATCGAGCTCACCCGCACCATCCTTCAGCTCATGGGCAAGGGCGAGGAGATGATCCGCTACGTCAAGGACCGACCCGGCCACGACCGGCGCTACGCGATCGACGCCTCCAAGATCCGGCGCGAGCTGGGCTGGGAGCCCACGCGCTCGGCCTGGCCCAGGGCTCTCGAGCACACCATCGACTGGTACCGGAACAATCAGGCCTGGTGGCGCAGGGTCAAGAGCGGCGAGTATCGCACGTACTACGCCGCGCAGTATGGGAAGGCATGAAAAGTGGTGAAGTGGTGAAGTGGCCGAGTGTCTTCGGACTTCACTTGACCACTCTGCCGCTCGACCACTCGACCATTTCCTTAGCCTCACCGCCGCGGCGCAATCAGCTGCGGCGAGATTTCAATCGTGAGCGCGCGCCCGAGCGTCTGCACCTGCAGATAAAGCCGGTTCGAGCCCTCGAGCCGCTCAACCACGCCCTCGACGTCCTTCAGCGGGCCGCTCGTCACGACCACCTCCGTGCCGCGCTCGAGGTACTGCGCAGGGACGAGCACCGCACCTGCCGCGATCGCCGCTTTAATCTGCGCCAGCTCGTGCTCGATGCGCGCCTGATCCTCGACCCGCACGATCTGCACTACGCGCCCGACGCCGAGCTCACGATCCGTCAGCGTCGTCGCGCTCCGCACAAAGATGTAACCCGGGAAGAGTGGCACCGAGAAGATTCTGCCGCCCTTGGCCCATGGCTGCTTGCGCGTTTGCAGCGGCAGGAAGTGTTCGACCTTCGACGCAACGAGGTGGCCAGCGACCGTTTTCTCTTGCCGCGCCTTCGTGCGCAGCACCCACCAGCGCGCAGCCACAGCAGCCGCCGACGGCGCGGCGTTGGCTGGATTGAGTACGCGCGGCTGATCGTGTGATGCTGCGGCCATTGGACCTTGCGGTACCCGCCGCGCTCGCTCGCGGCCCTCTTGCTAATACGTTCCTCTCGCGCGTGCTACCGCGGCGCTGGCGCAACCCACTCCGTCGGCTGCTTCGCGAAGGTCGGACCCGGGACCTCGCCCGCCGCGCGGATCTGCTCCACGAGCCCGTCGTCGGTCGCGTTGATCCAGTACGCCATCCGCAGCCGCTCCACCTGCCGCTCACGATCGCCCAGCGACCCGTAGAAGTTCGCCAAGGTGCGCTGCACACGGGCCGTCCGGCCCTGATCGAGCTTCGCCGCAGTCCGCAGCGCTTGCTGCGCCTCATCGAGGTTGCCAAGCTTCTGCGCATATACGCCCTGGCGTGTGAAGTCTGTCACGCGTCCGCGCTCGCTGGCGTACCGCGCCAGGAAGGCCGTCAGCGCGTCGCGCTCGTTGCTGGCGTACATCGCCTCGGCAAGCGAGTCCGCGTACGCGTCGTTCAGCGGATCAACATCCAGCACGAAGATCAGGTGCTCCACGGCCTCGCGCGGGCGGCCCGCGGCGATCAAAGCACGGCCCAGCCCGTACCGGGCCTCGATGTAGTCGGGCTTGCGCTCGACATACTCGCCAAAGTCCGCGACCGCCGCAGTGGGATCGCCGGTCCTCAGCGCGTGGTTGCCGTCCTTGAGCACCACGTGCAGCGGACGCTGCCCGCCGCAGGAGGTCAAAAGCAACACACCCGCCATCAACGCCACCGACCCAAACTTCTTCGCAACGCCCGCCATGGCCTGCTCCTTGTGAATCTGCTTGATCCAAGACCGCCCGTGCCGAATCTGCCCGCGAACCTGCCGCGCGGCCGTTCCCCTCCAACCATTCCACCATGGGTCACATGGGTCCAGATGCTATCGGCCATGACGCCGCCTCGCCGGGAGCAGACTACCGCGCGTGCGTCGTCCTGCGCCACGACCTCCCGGACGGCACCTGGCATTACGACCTCATGCTGGAACTGAGGCCCGGCATCGACCAGGACTTCCGGCTCGCCACGCTCCGCCTCACACCCGCTGCCGCAGGACAACGCGCACTCACGCTCGCCTCGGGCGTTGATCTCGATCCGCAAGCCCCTTGCCAGCACCTGCCCGACCATCGTGGCCTCTACCTCGCGTACGAGGGAGCCCTCAGCAACAATCGAGGCAGCGTTCGACGCGTCGCTCAAGGACTCTGCCTCATCCAGCGCTGCGATGCGGAGATCATCCTCGCACGCCTCAATCTCGGCGCGGGCTGGATCCAACTGAACGCCGCGCGACTCAGCGCTGCAGGCCAAGAAGGTCGCTCGGACCAATCGCCCATGAGCCTCACGGTCTCCCCCTCGGCCTCCACGCTGGGCTAGAGCCCCTCACGCGCCCGCGCCCCGACGCAGGAGGCGGAGTGCCAGCGAGACCGCCACTTGGAGAGGATTTAGCGTCCGAGAGGTCGCCGATAGGCGAACCAGCAGCATCGTCGCATCGTCGGTGATCCCCTCCGGCCCGGCCCACACCCCGATGCTGGACATCAGACGCGCCAAGATCGCCCCCGCATCCACCACCGGGATCTGCGACACCTGTGCGCGCAGCCCTTGGATCCCGAGCATCACACCGGTGCCTCCCTTGCTCTCGATGATGCCATCCGTGTAGAAAAGGAGCAGGTCGCCCCTGCCGAGCGTGGTCTTGAGCGATCCGTACGTGCTCTTCTCAAAGATGCCCAGCGGAATGTTGTCGGGACTCACCGCCTCGGGCTGCACTCGCCCGCCGGTCCTGAGCTTGGGCGCCGCAGGCTCCAGCTCAAGCACGCTCCACGTTCTGGCGCGCGCGTTGTACCAGAGCGGCGGCGGATGCCCCGCGCTGCTGATCTCCAGCTCCCCCGTCGGCCCCTAGCAAGTGGCGAGCAGCGCTGTCGCGAACGTGTCACCGCCGGTCACGCCGGAGAACTCAGTGTTCACGCGCTCCATCAGCCGACGCTGATCAAACTCGCTCGCAAACCGGCGCAGGTGCCTGCGCAGGCGGTGCGAGACATCCGCCACGCCCGCGCCGTGCCCCGCTACATCCGCGATCAGCAGACGCGTGATCTTCCCTGAAATGCACGAGGACAAGTAGTGAACGTCGCCGCCAGCCGCGGACTCATCCATCGGACGACTGTACACCCACGCGTCCATGCTCGGCATCGACACCGCCCGAACTGCGGCGTCATTCCCGCCCCAGACCTCCATGCACTGGAGGGCGTAGGGCTCTGCGGCCGCGGTGAGAGAGGACCCGTCGGAGTTGGATGCGGGATCCGTCATACCACGAAGGATAGTGGCAACCGGCCCGCGATGGGGCCTCCATGTTACCCAACTGCCCCGCGTTCAACGCCAGCGGCGCAGACCGACCAAGGCGATCCCGGCAACGCCCATCGCGGCACCCGTCGGTAGCGGCACCATCTCAACACCTTGCGAGAAGTCCCACGAGCCATCGCCGAGCAGCTCGTCGGACTCGGACTCGAGGTAGGAGAAGAGGCCTGCTGTGCCGCCGGTGGACTGGAAGAAGGAGTTTCCGTTGCCGGTGGGCGTTCCAACGCTGTTCGTGCCGCTCGTGGAGAGCAGATAGCTGAACGGAACAGAGTTCGAGGGCACGCTGAAGACCGGTCGCAGCGCGAGGAAGTACGTGCCCGGATCGAGGTTGAAGTTGTTCACGTCCGCGGTGCCGCGGAAGCCGTCGGCGCCGAGGTAGTCAATGCCGGTATCGACCCAGGTGAAGTTGGTCGTCAATCCAGATGCGACGAGCGTGCCGCCGTTGCCGCTCGAAACGCCGGTGCGAATCTCAAACTCCATCGAGACAATCGCGTTGGCGAAGGCGTTCGCGTTGCTCGAGTAGTTGCCAAAGAGGCGATCAACGCTGCCGCCGCTCCAGTCAAAGTCGTCAAAGACAAGCGCATCGGAGATCGCCGAGCGGATGTCCAGCAGACCCGACACATCGTCCGGATCGCCGCCGTAGTACTTGACCGTGCCTGCGGACGCGAGCGAAGTGGCGGCGACGAGGCCAGCCAACGCGATGACCGCAGTCTGGATCTTCACAACACATCTCCCAACGCAGCGCCGACCCGTGCCAGCCAAGCATCCTCCGACCAAGCTCGCCAACGGCACACACACGCCGCGAACTGCGAGCGGTCAATGTACCCTATCTCTCGCTGAGGGAGAGTCCACGAACAGGGATAACCCTCCGAATCGTGTGCAGATTTTCGTAATGGGACAGCCCATTGCGCGATCGGCTTCGCGATAACGCGAAACCGGGCGGGCCAATATGGCCCGCCCGTTGGAGGAGTCATTGAAGCTTGGTCCGATCGCCGGATTTACGCGTGCGAGGCGTGGGTCGCGGGGCTGTACTTCTCGCCCGGGAACTGCTTGATGCCATCCTGTCTGGGCGTGCGTCCGGTGCCCTGGGCGTTTGGGCTGCGTTCGCTGATGATGTAGTCGCTGTTTGGGAGCGAGTCGTTGTGCTTCATCGCGGCGGCGGCGGCGGCGAGCATCGTGTCGTCCCCGTTCTCGTAGAGGGCGCGAAGGTTCTCGTGGATCTCGACCTCGGCCAAATCAAAGAAGTGCAGGGCCGCGGCCTTGTCGCGCTGGATCTCAAGGTCGCCCGCGCCGTTGCCGCCGTGCTTGCGGTAGTCAGAGTCGAGCCGGGAGAGCGTGCAGATCCACGCGTGCAGCAGGATCGCGACGTTGGCGACGCGCGCCTGGACGCTCTGGCGCTCGAAGGCCAGCGACTCCTGGTACTTGTAGCTCATGAGCTTGAACTGGTGCGTCAGCTCGCGCACGAGCTTGGCCGCGCGCTCGCCCACGGGAAGGAGCTCGGGGTGGAGCTTGGTGAAGACCGGGAGGCTGCGTCGGATGCCGAAGAAGACCTCGAGCCCCAGCGGCACCGCGGCCTTCATGATCTTGGGATTCGTGAAGCCCTTGGCGAGGCGCGAGAGGCGCTGGCCGAGGGTCTGCTCGCTGCCATCGCCCTCCCAGGTCACGACGTTCTTGACGGCGAGCATGTACTCGGCGAGCTGCTTGCCGCCGTAGCCGAAGAGGTAGTTCTGCATCACCTCGTTGGCGCCCTCGACGATGAGGTTGATGCGCGAGTCGCGGAAGATGCGCTCGACCTCGTTCTCGGTCATGTACGACTCGCCGCCCATGATCTGCATCGCGTCGTTGACGGCGCGCCAGCCGTACTCGGAGCAGAAGACCTTGCAAAGGGCGGTCTCGACCTGGATGTCCTCGTCCTTGCGGTCGAGCATGCCGGTGGTCAGGTAGAGCACGCTGTCGATCGCGTAGACATAGGAGTGCATGCGGGCGATGCGAGCCCGGACGAGCTCCTTGTCCGCGAGCGGTGCCTGGAACTGGTAGCGGGTCTGGGCCCACTTGGTGGCCTGGTCCGCCGCGCGGTGAGCTCCGCCGAGCATGCCAGCGCTGAGCGTGCAGCGGCCATAGTTGAGGCATGAGAGTGCCATCTGCAACCCGCGGCCTTCCTGGCCGAGGAGGTGGTCCTTGGCGACGCGCACGCCGTTGAAGCGGATGCGGGCCTGCCACGTGCCGCGGATGCCGCACTTGCTGCGGTTCTTCTGGAAGATCTCAACCCCTTCCATCCAGGGATGCATGACCAGGGCCGAGATCTTGCCCTTGCCGTCGGCGCGCTTCTCGCGAGCCATCACGGTGAAGAGGCCTGAGATGGCGCCGCTGGTGGCCCACTTCTTCTCGCCGTAGACCACGTACGTGTCGCCGTCGCGCTCGAAGTAGGTTTCCTGGCCGCCGGCGTCGCAGCCGACCTGCGGCTCGCTGAGGCAGAAAGCGCTGACCCAGTCCTTCGCGAGGTGCGGCAGCCACTGCTTCTTCTGCTCTTCGCTCCCGAAGAGCATGACGGCCTTGCAGCCGATGGACTGGTGTGCGGAGACGAGCACGGCCGTCGAGCCGCAGAACGCGCCGATGCGCTCAAGGACGCGGTTGTAGCTCGTGATGCCCATGCTCAGCCCGCCAAAGTCCTTGGGAATGGTCATCCCAAGGACACCCAGCGCAAAGAGGCGGTCGATCACCCATCGCGGGATCTCCTGATCCTGATCGATGGCGATGGAGGGGTGCTCGTTCTTCAGGTACTCATCAAGGCGCGCCAGAAGCTGGTCGCACTCGGCCTGCTCGCGCGCGTCCACCTGTGGGTAAGGGAAGTAGAAGTCTTCCTTGATGTTGCCCCAGAAGAGGTTTTTGACCGGGCCCATTTTGGAGGGCTCCGCGCCAAGCCATTCCTCGGCCTGCTCAAGAAGCCCACGCTGCACGTCCGAGATGCCCTTCATCTTCTTGAGATCAACCGCCATGGAAAACTCCTTAGGAGGAAGGCACTGGACACTTGGCATCATGCGCTCGAGGCAGATCGCAGGGTCATGTCGAACCTGCCCGCCATGTCGAAGCCCAGAGACCTCTATGCCAAACTGCCTTCGCTCTTCTCTGCCCGAATGCCTACTTCGCGAATCTTTTCTTCCTAGTGCCTCGTGGCTCGTGCCTTCCTCTTCTACTTCTTCGCCGCCCTCTCGAAGAAGGACGCGATCGCAGCCTTGCCCTCGGGAGACGATCGCAGCTTCACCAGCTCGCGCTGCTCGACTTCGAGCGCCGCGGCCCATCCTTTGGTCAGTCCCGCGTCCACCGCGAGCGCGACGGCCTTGCCCGGTCCGGTCTGGACGATCGCGTCCCGGACCTGATCAAGGGCCGCGAGCACGCGGGCGCGAGTACCCGGACGCCCGATCCAGCGGAATGGGGCACCGTCACGATCCTCGCGCGTTCGGGCGGGCTGGCTCACCAGCCACGACTTCGCGGCATTGATGAGGGTCGATGCATCGGGTGCCACGGAGTCGAAGAGTCCGCTGGCGTGCGCCTCGTCAAAGGTCATCGTCTGTCCTGTCGCGGTCATGGTCAGCGCCTTCGCGGCGTCCTGTAACCGCGCGGCGAGCAGGTTGGTCCCGCCCCAGCCGGGGCAGATGGACAAGCCCGCCTCGGGAAGGCCGACCGGATATGGCTTGGTGCCGGGACAAGCGACGAGGCCATCGCAGTGCATCGCGAGTTCAAGCCCGCCGCCGAGGGCGGCGCCGTTGATCGCGGCGACCGTGGGGTAGGGCAGTTGCGCGATCATTCCGTAGACACGCCCCGCCCGCGCGAGGTAGCGGTGAAGGTCCGCGTCCGAGAGATCCTGGATGGCCTTGAGGTCGGCACCCGCAACAAAGACCCGCTCGGATGCGCTGGCGAGCACGAGGCCGCGAAGGCCCGTCGGCAGCGCGTTCAAGGCTGATTCGAGGCGATCAACCAGATCCGCGTCGAGCACGACTACGGGCTTGCCCGGCTGCTCAAGTCGGAGCACACCAACACCAGCCCACGGGCCGGTCTGGTCGCTTTGGAATGGGAGAGGCGTTGTCATGTATGGTGTAGAGCGGTATTCAGTGATGACGTTCAGACACGCCCTCAGAGCGGGCGCGAACTTGATTGTATCCGATTCGTGTGGAGGTGGCCTCGCCTAGACGCGCCCATCGCGCTGGTGAGGCCATCATCCAGGCATGAACCCCGGCCGGGGAAACACGGGGCGGCCCGGGCTCAAAACGAAAAGGCCCGCCTTGTGGGCGGGCCTCTTCCCGAAAGTGCGGCTGAGAGGACTTGAACCTCCACGGGTGTGACCCCACTAGAACCTGAATCTAGCGCGTCTGCCAATTCCGCCACAACCGCAGCACATGGAACCAAGTCTAAGCAGGCTTCCACCTCGCTTCCACAGCAGCTGGGGCGTTCGTGGAGGGGCACGGCGCCGAACCCGCAGTCAAGCCCGTCGCGGCGCGGGGACTTTGCGGCACCAATACTCCCGGCATGGCTGGCCTGCTCATCGCCGGAATCGACGAGGCTGGGTATGGCCCCACTCTGGGGCCGCTGTGCGTGGCGATGTGCGCTGTGCGGGTGGCCTCATGCGAGCGGGGCTTGCCGCCGCCAGACTGCTAGGCACTGCTGAACGCCAGCGTCGCGCCGTCGGTGAAGGAGGCGAAGGTCGGCGGACGGATCGCGATCGCGGACTCAAAGGAACTGAAACTCTCAAACGACGGTGCTCGGCATCCTCTGACGCACCTTGAGCGAGGCGTCATGAGCTGGCTCTGTGCCGCGGGCCAGAGGCCAAAAACGGACGCGGAATTGCACACGCTGCTCGGTGCGGCGCTCGACCCACACGCGTGCTACGGCGGCGAGGCGCTCGCGCTCCCGGTCGCGCAGAGCGCGGACATGCTCGGGATCGCGGCCAACCAGCTCGCGGGCGCGATGATGGCGGCGGGCGTGCGGCCTGCGGCGCTCGCGTGCCGCGTTGTCGGCGAGCAAGAGTTCAATGGCGTCGTGAAGGACGAGGGGAGCAAGGCGCAGGCCACGATCCTCGGACTGCGCGAGCACCTGACGCGGCTTGTCCGGAGGGAAGCCGCCAGCGCGTGGGCCCAGGGCGCATCGGTCTGGGTTGTGTGCGACCGGCTGGGTGGACGCACGTCCTATGCGGCGGTGCTCGCGGCGATCCTGCCGGAGTTTGGGGTCAGCATCGTCGAGCAGACCGAGGCGCGGAGCATCTATGTGCTCAAGGACGGGCGCGGGCGCGAGATGGGCGTGACGTTCAAGGTTGAGGGTGAGAAATCGCAATTGCCGGTCGCGCTGGCCTCGATGACGGCGAAGTACGTGCGAGAGCTCGCGATGGCGCGCTTCAACCGGCACTGGCGCGGGCTAGACGCTTCGCTTAAGCCGACGGCGGGTTATGCGCAGGATGCGCGGCGTTGGCTGGCGGATGCCAAAACGCTTCTCACTCGCGAGGACCGGCAGGCGCTGGTTGGACGGGCATGACGGGAATGACTGGCGTGACTGGAATGCCCGGCCGGATCGACGCTAGTACGCGGCGCCCACTTCGACGTTGCGGAGCGTGACGCGTGTGTCGCGCTTATTGGCACGGATGGTCAGGGAGACTGTCACCTTGCTCCCAGCAGGAAACGTGCGGATTCCGCTGGCGCCGTAGTTGATCTCGCTGAAGAGCGCGTTGGGTTGTGCGGCGAGATCAGCAAGCGGACTGTACTGCGGCGTCAGGGTTCCCTTCCAGCGCAGCCGACCCTGGTTGATCTCTGCGGTCACGGCCGTGATGCCCGAGGGGAGGCCGCGCGCGTCGTTGGGATCGATAGAGATGATCAGATTGCCAAGGCCCGCCATTCGCGCGTTCACGGGGGGCATGTAGTTGTTGTACAGGAACGCCCGGACGTTGACGCGGCGCCCGGCGATCATCGCGGATCCGTTCGAGGGGCGAACGTACAGGCCCGAGGCACGAACAGAAGCCGTCGTCGACTGGGCATCGGGCGCCGTCGCTCCGGCACCGGTGAGGAGCGAGAGAGATGCGATCGAGGTGAGGGTGAGAACGCGGGCCAGATTGCTCAGATTGCGGTGCATCGTCGGTTCCTTCTTGCGATGGGAGTGTGCAGAGTCTTTCTCGGGGCACCCATCGTACAGCCTCTCTTCCGGACGGTTGCACAATCTCAGCGGAACTTCTCGGAGGGTGGATCGCCGGCGAGGGCGTGGTGGTGGAACGCGGCGACGACGAGGGAATGATGGATGATGCCGCGGCAGATGAGCGAGGGCACATCTATAAGCGGGACGAGCCGCACGGCGATCTCCTCGTTGCCGTCGAGGTGCTGCGCACCTGTCGCGATGGCGTGCTCGATCAGGCCAGTGTGGACGCGGTTGGTCATGATGGCGGGGTTGGCGCTGACGACGCCGATGGAGCGAGCGAGGGCGGCGGGGAGGGCGGGGGCATAGCCCGTCTCTTCGAGAAGTTCGCGGGTGCAGGCGGCCATGGGATCCTCGCCGAAATCGACGATGCCGCCGGGTAGCTCCAGCGTGACTTCATTGAGGCCATGCCGGTACTGCTCGATCATCACGACCTCGTGCGCGGCGGTGATGGCAACGACATTCACCCAGTCAGCCGGATCAAGGTAGACGAAGTCGCCAGACTTGGCGGGATTGGTTGGCGAATCGCAGCGGCGCGAGAAGAGCGTGAAGATGCGCGTGCGAGCAAGCTCGCGCGGCGGATGCGTGCGCCAGGGCTGAACGAGGTTGAGATACTCGTGGGTCATGCGGGGGCGGAAGTGGTCGAGTGTCAGAGTGATTGAGAATACGAAACTTAGCCGCTCGTTCGTAACTCGGGTGCTTGCTCACCGAAGGCACTCGGCCACTCGACCACTTCCTCCCCCCCCGCTGCTTCTCACCTGAAACACCGCTCCCCACTCCCCCAATAATGCGGCATGGATGTCTCTTCACTTTCCGAGACTGCGATGAGCTTGTGCATTGGCGTTTCGCTCGCCGCGGCGTGCGGGTTTCGCGTCTTTGTGCCGCTGCTGGTGATGGCCCTTGGATCCAAGGCGGGCCTGGTCTCGATGGGTGATGGCTTTGAGTGGATGTCGTCGTGGCCCGCGGTCGTCGGGTTCTCGGTCGCTGGAGCGATGGAGGTCGGCGCGTACTACGTGCCGTGGATCGATCATGCGTTGGACACGGTAGCTACTCCCGCGGCGGTGATCGCGGGCACGCTCGCGACGGCCTCGCAGGTTGATCACATGCACCCGATGATGACGTGGGCGACGGGTCTGATCGCTGGCGGCGGGGCCGCGGGCCTGACACAGATCGCGACGGTCTCGACGCGGGGCGCCTCGACCATCATCTCCGGCGGCACACTCTCACCGATCGTCACGCCGGTAATGGCGACGCTGCAGGCGATCGTCGCCATTCTGCTCTCGGTGCTCGCGGTTGTGGTGCCCATCGTGGCGGGAATGCTGCTTCTGGGTGTGCTCAGCGTTGCGTTGGTGCTCGTGATCCGGCACTGGAATCGTGGCGGCGAGCGCCGCGCGTTGGCGTGATGGCACGCTGATGTTCGCGTGCGATCGTGAGAAGCAGCACCGTCCAGCGAGTGGCACCGCAGTCGCACTCGTGCCAGCTTTTACTCATCCTCATCGACGGGTTCGACTTCGCGCTCGCCCTGCGGCGGGTTCAGCGCATCTCGGCTGATCGTGTCGTAGCAGCTCGCGAGCATGCCCACGAGCGGGAACTGGGCCGTGCCGGTAAATGGGCTCGGACCCAGCCGCCTCAGCAGCGGGTGCGTCACCTTCGGAGCATCGAGCGGGATCTCGATCTGCGCTAGTCCCGGACCTGCGTCCCAGAAGCCCGAGCCTGTCTCATCCAGCGGCACGCTCAGGATGTCGGCGACTCCGGGAACGTGCTGCTGGTAGAGCGTGGCCGAGCCTGCGGCCGCGGCGCCGGCCGCGATGCGCCGCTCGCGCAGCCGCTCGAGCAACTCCTTGCCCTCGAGCCCTCGGAGCATGAAGATCAAGAAGGGCTCGTTGGCGAGGCGCTGGGCAAAGAGGTACGCGAGGCAGCAGACGTGCTTGCACCAGACCGGCTTGCCCTCGGCCTCCGCGGCCTTGGCCTCGACGCAGTTGCAGGAGACTGTGACATCCACAGTGGACGCGGGGAAGAGGCGCAGGTCGAGCGGACCAAAGAGGTCCTCGATGTTGCTGGGCAGTTCGCTCGCGAGGAGCTTGGCCGCGTAGATCGCGCCCTCCGACATTGACTTGGCCACGCGCTCCCAGGCTTCTTCTGAGAAGGTCCCGAGCGTGATCGAGGTCGCGTATGGACGGTCCGAGCGTCCTTGGATCGAGGCCTCGATCCTGCCGGGCGATGCGCCCATGCGCTTGGTCTGGCCTTGACGAGCGTACTCCAGTCCCTCGACCATTGCGCCGCCAGCGCCAGCTTCTTCCAGCACCCGCAGCCAGCGCTGCGCGGCCCAGAGCGTGGGGCCCTCGACCTGCCCGCCGCTGAGCTTCACTCCGCCACGGACCTTCCTCGGATGAAGGAGCGGCGGCTTGACGGTCGGGATCGGGCGATAGGGGACCGGCGGCGGGTTGGTCTTGAATGGGTCCAAGCCACAAGCGTTGGGGGCATCACGACAGATATCGAGTCGGTACCGGTTTGGGATGTGGGATCGAGCGCGAATCTCTGCACCGGACTCGAACTGACTGCGAACCGGGTTCCTACTCGCGACCAAACAGCGTCCTGAGCGCCCGGGAGAGCCGCTTGCCGAAAGGCTCTCGCGCTGGTCGCTCGCTCGGGGCGGGAGGGTTCGGCGGTGCCGGGGCGACTGGTAGGATGGTGGTGCTGCCGACGGAGAGGCGAGTGATCGATGGTGATGACAACCCGGCGTCGGAGCCTGATCTTGGTTCGTATCCGGCGCGCTGATTGCCAGGCTCGATCGAGAGGCGCACGAGCAGGAGACACTGCGGGCACCGACCTGTGAGCGGCTGATCCAGGAGCTCCGTGCCGCAGCGCAAGCAAGGGCACGGGCGCGAGACGCGATCGATGAGCGCCGAGTCCGAAGCGGGCGCGGGCGTGGCGCGCTTTCGCGAGTCTGCGAGGGAGGTAAGGCGGTCGTAGTATGTGGCCTGCGGCGGGGGCGTGTTGCCGCTGGAAGTGTGGAGCGACTCGCCAGCCTCGACGCCAAGGCACTTGGCAACAAGGGAAGCAAGCTCGGCCTGACCAGACGCACGATTCACATCTGACTGCCCCATGTCGGAATAGGCATCGACCATCGCCCGGTGCAGGTGACCCGCGGTCTTGACGCGGAACATCGGCTTCTTCGTGAGCGCCTGCAGGATCGGCTGGCGCAGCGGCTCGGGAACCTGCGCGATCAGCGCCTCGGGCACGTCCTTGTTGATCTGCGCCTCGCGGATCTCCTCGAACGAGCCCTCAAATGGAACGTGGCCGGTCAGGAGTTCGAGCGCCGTGACGCCAAGGGCATAGACATCGCTTCGCGGCGAGATGGTCTTCTCGAACATCTCGGGGGCCATGTAGGTCGGTGTGCCAGCCACGCCCTCGACCTGCGAACCCATCATCAGGACCGGACGCGGGCACGCGAGGCCGAAGTCGGTCAGCACGGCGCGGCCGTCGCGCGTGATGAGGATGTTGCTGGGCTTGATATCGCGATGGATGATGCCGTGCTCGTGGAGGGCGCCGACGGCCTCGGTTGCATCTTGGATGATGATGCGAGCGGCGCCGGGCGGGAGTTTGCCACAGAGTCTGAGGAGCTGCGAGGCGGTGGGGCCGTCGACGTACTCCATGACGAGGTACGGGATGCCCTGGGCGACATCGGCATGGACGACAGGATTCAGTCCTGGGTGCTGGAGCGTGGCGGCGGCGCGCGCGCCCTCGAGGAAGGCCGCGAGCGAGGCATCGTTCTCGTCGGCGACCATGTTGAGAAGGAACTTGACGGCGACGGCCTTGTTGAGGATGGTGTGGCGCGCGAGCCAGACCTCGCCCATGCCGCCTCGGCCGATGATGCGTTCTAGCGTCACCGGGCCAAGCTCGCGCGGAACCTCAACAGGCGCACCGACGCCCTGCGTGCTGCCCATCGCGGTGCGTGTGAGCGAAACCGTTTCGTTGGAGCCAGCGTCCATGTCGCTAAGTGTAACCCACGGGCGGGCGGACTACTTCGCCAGCCGCTGGATCAGGGCCGCGGCGTTGGGATCGCCCAGCAGCGCGGCACGCTCGGCCCACTCGCGAGCCTTCGCGGTGTCGCCCCCGCGCTCGAACCACTGCGCCGCCTCGAATGCCAGGTCCGCGCGAGCCGTATCCGTGCTCGCGGCGTTGGCGTAGAGCGCCGCGGCGTCGAGGGGACGCTTCAGCAGCCCGTACGACTGGCCCATGAGCTGCATCACGCCCGGCTCGCGCTGCTCAAACGTCGACAGGCCCGTGAGCAGAAGCAGGGCCTCCTCGGGCTTGGCATCGCGCACCAGCGCACGCCCCTGGATCACGCGCCAGAGCGTGACATCGGGCTCGAGCTCACGCGCCTTGGCCACGTGCTGCAGGGCCATCTTCGTCTTGTTCTCGCGCAGCGCCAACTCCGCAAGCGTGCCCCACGCGATGCCAAGGTCAGGCTTGAGCTGGACCGCGATCAGGAGGTTCTTCTTGGCTTCGTCGAAGCGATCAAGCCGAACCTGCACCTGCGCGAGAAAAAGTGAGGCCTTCCAATCCTGCGGGCTCTTGGCCTGGGCCGCGGCGAAGTGCTCAACGGCGCGCTCCAGCTTGCCCGATACGCTCGCGACCGTGCCCGCGGCGAAGTGGATATCGCCCGTGTCCTCGCCGCTGGCGATGGCCCGCTCGTACATCGCGTACGCCTCTTCGGGCCGCTTGAGCGCCGCGAGCGTTTCCGCGTACTCGACGTAGAGCCGCGGCTCGCCGGGGTAGGTCTTGATCGCCTCGCGCAGGATCGTCTCTGCCGTTCCAAACTCGCCATCGCCCTTCACCGTCACGATCGTGTTGAGGACCGCGTCGAGCTTGCTGACGTCTCGTACCGGCGGCGCGGGCGCGACCGCGCCAGAACTCGCGGCGGACCCGCCGCGATCGATGAGCCAATAGACGCCCACGATGCCAAGCCCGATCGCCAGCCCCGCAGCGGCGTAGCGAACCACGGGCAGGGCAAGGACCGACGAGGATGGCGGATCGGTGTGGGTCATGCTGCACGAAGTATCGGCTGGTCTCACGCGAGACGACGAATCGGATCCACGGGCACGTTCTCGGAACGCCGGCACTCTACGGCCATCCACCCGGCGCGGCCCCCGAACCCTCTACACTCGCTCTGCCATGGCACAACCGACCGACCACTCCCACCAACAGAAGCCCGAACACAACGCCGATCCCGCGCCGGCCGGAGCAGCCTCTCCAGAGGCGCTGGCGAAGCAATTCCGCCCCATCGACCACGAGGGCGCCATATGGGACCGCTGGATCAACGCACGCGTCTTCCATGCGGACCCATCGCGCGTGCTGGCGGGCGCAGGGGCAGAAGCTCGGAAGCCATACACGATCCTGATCCCGCCGCCGAACGTGACGGACCGGCTGCACCTGGGCCACGCCTTCAACAACACGATCCAGGATGTGCTGACGCGCGCGCATCGGATGATGGGATTCGAGGCGCTGTGGATGCCGGGGACGGACCACGCCGGGATCGCGACGCAGGCCGTGGTGGAGAAGCGGCTGCGCGCCAGCGGCGAGCTCAAGGGCGCTCTCAAGGAAGCCTTCACGCGCGATGCGTTCGTCGAGAAGATCCAGGTATTCAAGGACGAGTACGAGGCGGTTATCACCGGGCAGCTCAAGCGGATGGGATGCTCGTGCGACTGGGACCGCCAGCGCTTCACGATGGACCAGCAGTGTGCAGAGGCAGTGCGCGAGGCCTTCTTCCGGCTCTTCCGCGATGGGCTGATCTACCGCGGCAAGCGGCTGGTGAACTGGGATCCGGTCCTGCAGACTGCCGTCGCGGACGATGAGTGCTTCGACGAGGAGATCGACGGGAACTTTTACTACCTGCGCTATCCGCTGGTGCATCCGCACGGCGCGAGCACGCAGCGCGAGCGCGAGGCCGGAACGCTGCCGCCCTCGGACGCGGTGCCGGTGACGTGGTCGGAGCTGAGGGCGCGCGGATGGGACGCGCCGGAAGACGCAGCGCACGCAGATGAGCATCAGGCCTGGGTCACAGTCGCGACCACGCGGCCGGAGACGTACCTAGGCGACACGGCGGTCGCAATCAACCCGCACGATCCGAGGGCCAAGGCGCTTAAGGGCCTGTGCGTGGAGCTGCCCTTGGTGGGGCGCGTCATTCCGATTGTGGAGGATTCGTACGTCGTACTGCCCGAGTCGCTGGCTCGGACGGATGAGGAGAAAGCAGATCCCAAGGCGAAGTTCGCGACGGGTTTCCTGAAGGTGACGCCCGCGCACGACGCCAACGACCATGAGCTCTACCAGCGGCACAAGCGCGTGATGGATGAGTTCGCGGGCGGGAATGGCCGCGCACTCATCAACATCTTTGCGCCCGACGCGACAATCAGCAAGCTCCACGGGTGGAGCGACGTGGGCGGGGCGAACATCTTCGTCGGCCTCTCGCGCGAGGAAGCGCGGCGGAAGGTGGTGGGCGAGTTCAAGACGCGCACCGTCGGCAGCGAGACGAGTGCCGCGGCACTCTTCGCCAAGAGCGTGCCATATCGGCACAGCGTGCCGCGCTCGGATCGCAGCAAGGCGGTGGTGGAGCCGTACCTCTCTGATCAGTGGTACGTGAAGGTGACGGATGAGAGGCTGGCGAAGGCCGCCAACGAAGCGCTGCACTCGCATGAGCTGAACTTCCACCCTGCTCGCTACGCCAAGAGCTACGAGCAGTGGCACGACAACATCCGTGACTGGTGCATCAGCCGCCAGCTCTGGTGGGGGCACCAGATCCCGGTGTGGAGCACAACGAACTCGGAACACTCGCTGAGTTTCCTGAAGAGCATGTCGGATCTTGAGAAAGAAGGGCGAGTGTCCCCCTCGTTCAAGCCGACCGAGCTTGGCCAAGTGCTCGCCGGGACGGTGCCCGACGTGCGCCACTCCGTCTGCGTGCGTGCAGAGTCAGACACACAAGCAATCTCGCTCCTCGAAGCCAACGGCTTCGTTCGCGACCCCGACGTCCTCGACACCTGGTTCTCCTCCGCGCTCTGGCCCCTCTCGACACTCGGCTGGCCGCACGCCACGCCCGAGCTCGCGGCGTTCAACCCGTCGTCTGCCCTCTGCACCGCTCGCGAGATCATCACGCTCTGGGTCTCGCGCATGGTGATGTTCAACCGTTACTTCATGCCCAAGGGTGGCGTTGAGGCTGGTGGAGCGATGGTCGAGGCCCAGGGCCTCGGCCGCGGCCCCGCGCCCTTCAAGGATGTCTTCATCCACGCCGTGATCCAGGACGGTCAGGGCCAGAAGATGTCCAAGAGCCTCGGCAACGGCGTCGATCCGCTCGACATCATCCTGAGCCACGGTGCCGACGCGATGCGCTTCACGCTCTGCCACATGGCAACGCAGACGCAGGACGTTCGCATGCCCGTCGATCTCGTCTGCCCTCACACGGGCGAGGTCTTCGCGCCCAAGTTTGTGACCAACAAGGACGGGTACGTCGTCCCCGCTTCTATCCAGAGCAGCCCGAAGGACCCGACCAAGAAGATGGTGACAGGCTACGGCGTCGCGAGCGGCGAGGTGAAGGCCTCCGCCGAGATGCCGCTGGCCAAGAACACGTCGAGCAAGTTTGATCTGGGCCGCAACTTCGCCACCAAGCTCTGGAACGCCGCGAAGTTCGCGCTGATGATTCTCGAGAACGCAGACAAGGCCGCGGGCCAGCAAGAGTCCCGCCAGAACCAGCCCGTTGCCGCCGCGAGCGTCTCGCTCGTCGACCGCTGGATGCTCTCTCGCCTCGCGCGAGGTGTCGCCGATGCCAATAGCGCGCTGCGCGAGTACCAGTTCTCTGTCTACGCGCAGTGCGTCTATGACCTGCTCTGGCGCGATTTCTGCGACTGGTACCTCGAGGCCATCAAGCCCACCGTCGAGAAGGACGCCAGCCAGCGCGCCGTGCTTCGCGCCGCGATCGACACGATGCTGCGCCTGCTCCACCCTGTCATGCCGTTTGTGACCGAGGTCCTCTTCGAGGCCGTCTCGCGTCATCCGCGCCGTGAGATCACCGGGCTCTCGCTCGCGCCGCCGCGCAACAGCGCCCTGCTCGCGAGCGCCGGTTGGCCCGAGGCGTCGGCATCACTCATCGATGAACGTGCGGAGCGAGAGTTCGAGGCGATGCGCACGCTCGTGACCGCGATCCGCGAGGTCCGCGCGCAGCACACCGTCCCCTTCAAACGCAAGATCATGCTGCATGTGCCGCCGGGGGCGCCAGATCTCGGCGCAGGCCGCGACCTCGCGATGACGCTCGCGGGACTCGATGCCATCAGCACGTCGGCGCCATCGGGCCCGAGCGTCGCCTTCAGCGTCGATGCCCTCGACTACCGCCTCTCCAACCTCAAGGACGCCGCGGAGGCCGTCGACACCGGCGCGGAGCGAGCTCGCCTCACCAAGGTCGTCGCGGACCTCACCAAGTCGGTGGAAACTCTGGACAAGCGACTCTCCAATCCCGGCTACGCCGACAAGGCACCACCGCATATGGTCCAGCAATCGAAAGAGCAGCTCGAGAAGGCCCGGCGCGAGCTTGCGGCGGCCCAAACCGAACTGTCCACGCTTGCTTGAGACTTGTTGAGTGTTGATTGCGTTGGTGCCGGTCGTACGCGGAGGCCACTGGATGGCGATGCGGTCGCAGCACACTGATGTTGGTCACAACCCACGCGCAACGCGCGGTGAGCGTTACGCGATGGCACGCCTGCTGCTCGCCGCGGCGACGATGGCAATCTCGATGGCATCATGCACGCCGCAGCCTGCCGCCTCGTCGCCGGCCGAGCGTCCCAAGCCAACAACGCCCGACCGCGACCCCCGGCCGATCGTCGCGCCACCTCCAAGGATCGGCACCGCCGCGCCAGTTGTTCCCGTCGCCCCCGCCGCCTCAACACCCCCCGCCCCAGCTCCTTCGGCCGCCGCCGGCGCGATGTCCGGCGGATCGGCCGTGCTCGCCGAAGAGACCTGGACGTTTGACGGCAACAACGGCGTGCTCCTCAAGACGCCTCACTGGCGAATCTTCACGACCTCAACCCGACAGACGCTTCGCCATCGCCTGCCGGGCTTCCTCGAGGCCGCGATGGACCACTACACCAGCGCACTTGGCGAGCTCCCAAGGCCCGCGCGCCAGCCCGAGATCTTCGTCTTCTCCAGCCGCACGCAGTGGGAAGCCATGACGCGCCGAGTGATGGGCGAGGAGGCCGCGGTCTACCTACGGATCCAGCGCGGCGGCTTCACGACAAAGGGCCAGTCCGTGCTCTGGGAGATCGGCCCGCGCGACACCTACACCATGGTCGCGCACGAAGCCTGGCACGCGTACTCGCAGACAACATTCAAGGAGCCGCTGCCAGTCTCGTGGGAGGAAGCTCTCTCGACTTACATGGAAGGGTTCCGCTTCGACTTCGCCAAGGGCGTGGCGACCTTCAAGCCCTGGGCCAACATGGAGCGGTTCGACCGGCTGCGCGAGGCGCACTCTGAGGGGCGCCTTCTGACGCTCGGCGATTGGCAACGTGCCACGCCGCAGCGCCTCATGGAGCGAAGCCCCTCGGCCGCGCTCGACTTTTACGCGCAGGGCTGGGCCGTGATCCACTTTCTGAACGAGAGCAGCAGCGGCACGCACGCGCCCGCACTCCGAAGCCTCGTGAGCGACGCGGCCCGCGGCGGCACTAACGCAAAGATCCGCGCCAAACTCGGTGGCCGCGCCGCAAACGCCTACGCCTCTCGCCGCGGCGGCGCCGACCTCTTCATGATCTACATGGGCAAGTCCGCCGAAGAGCTCGACGCTGAGTTCAGCGCCTTCGTCGAACGCATCGTGCGATCAGGGGCACGCCAGTCGATCACGGATGGAAAGAGCCCGGTCTAGGAAAAACGAGCAGAGGGAAAACGAAAAGCTAGCGAGCTGGCACGATCGGCAGAGCCCAAGAGCCTCGTTGATCTCACCCTTCACTTAAGGCTCTTCGGCTCGCCTTGCCCACTCAAACTCCAGCGGCTCAAGTTCCGCCGCGAACTTCGCTCGCTCCTCTGCGAGCTTGGCGCTCTTGCTCGCGTTCGACCACGTGTCAGGATTCGCAAGCTGCGCGTCGATCTCGCGCAGGCGCGTCTCGCACTTCTCGATCCGCTTCTCGAGCTCGTCCATCCGCAGCTTGGCGAGCGCGCCGACCGCGCCCGTGTTCTGCTTCTTGGCGCTCTCCTTGGCCTGCTTGGCCTCGCGCTGGCGGCGTTCTTCAGACTCGCGCTTTTCCTTGGCCTGCGACTCGGCCTGGCTCTTCTGCTTGGCCCTCGCGAGCTCTTCCTCGTGCCAGTCGGTGTAGGTGCCGTGATGGATCTTCGCGCCACCCTTGCCATCAAGAATGATGAGGTTCTCGCACGTCGCATCGATCAACGCACGATCGTGGCTGATCAGGATCATCGTGCCGTCGTAGTTGGGCGTCTCGTCCTCATCCTCCGGCATCGCGAGCGCCGCTTCGAGCCGCTCGGCAGACGGAATGTCAAGGTGGTTCGTCGGTTCGTCGAGCACGAGCAGGCTCTTGGCCGACGCGAGCAATCCCGCAAGCACCGCGCGGCTGCGCTCGCCGCCGCTCAGCACCCGCAGCGACTTCTCCTGCTCCGACCCGGAGAAGAGGAACGCGCCCGCAAGATTGCGCGCCTGCTGCTCAGAGAAGGTGTACCCGCCCGACTCCTTCACGATGATCTTCTGGAGATACTGCCACACCAGCAGCTCGCCATCGATGTGCTCGTGGCTCTGCGTGTAGTGACCAACGACGACGTTCGTGCCGGTGCGAACGATGCCCGCGTCAACGGGAATCTCGCCAAGGAGCGCACGCACGAGCGTGGTCTTGCCCGCGCCGTTGGGACCGATGATGCCCCATCGGTCGCCGCGGTTGATCGTGATGTCGAGACCTTCAAAGCAGATCTTGAGCTCGCCGCGGTCGTTGGTGAACTTCTTCGAGAGGCCGCGTCCCGAGACCACCACGTCGCTTGTCCGCGGCGCCTTGGGCAGCTCCATCTTGAACGACTCGACCTCCATGGGGCGCTCGAGCAGCGCCTGGTCCTTCTCGCGCGTGAGCCGCGTCTGGCGGCCGCGGGCCTGCTTGGCACGCTGGCCAGCCTTGAACCGCCGGATGTACTCCTCTTCCTTCTTGAACTTGCCCTGCTGCGTCTCGTAGGCGCGAAGCTGGGTCAACCGGCGCTGGAAGCGGATCTCGCGGAAGTCCTCGTAGTTGCCGGGATAATCAATCAGTCGCCCCTGCTCAACCTCGATGATGCGCGTGACCACCGCGTCGAGCAGGTACCGATCGTGCGAGATCATCACCACCGCGCCGCGGTACTCGTTGGCGAGGAAGTCCTCAAGCCAGAGGCGGCCCTCGATGTCCAGGTGGTTCGTCGGCTCGTCGAGCAGCAGCACATCGGGCGTCTCGAGCAGAAGCCTCGCGAGCGCGAGCCGCCCCTTCTGACCGCCGCTGAGCCCCTTGACCTTGATGTTGAACTGCGCGTCCGTGAATCCCACGCCATGCAGCACGTTGTCGATCTGGTGATCAACGCTGTAGCCACCAAGAGACTCCATCTTCTCTTCGAGCACAACCTGCTTCTTCATGAGCTGGTCGAGGAGCGGGCCCTGGGCCGTGGCCATCTGCTCAAAGAGCGCGTCGAGCTCGCGATGCGTCGCGTGCAGAAGCTCGAAGGCTCCCTCCGCCGCGCCGCGCAGCGTCTCGTCGGGATCGAGGTTGGGATCCTGATGCAGATATCCCACGCGGCAGCCGCGCTGGACATTCACCGTGCCCTCGTCGTTCTTCACAAGCCCCGTAAGGATCTTGAGGAGCGTGGACTTGCCGGTGCCGTTGCGCCCGACAATCCCGATGCGGTCCGTAGGTTCAATGGAAAGAGAAACGCCGTCGAGGATGATGTCGACGCCGAAACGATGCTTGATATTGACGCAGGAAAGAATCGGCACGGGTGAGGGTAGGAGCAGAAAAGCTCTTCAGAGCCATCGGCGCAAGACGATGGTCCTCACTTCCCGAAACCACCATCAACTCCTAAGGACCGCCCAACCCATACTCGCCCCACCGCGCTCGGACCCGCGCCTGAATCTCCGCACTCACCTCGAGCACCGGTGGCCAGGGCCTCACCGGCTCGCCATTGGCCTCATCGCCCGGCACCTTCGGCGTCGCATCAAACGCCAGCACCGCGCTATCGCCCACGCCAATCCGCACCGAGTCGCGCCCCGCGTCGCTGTGGGCGCACCAGTGGAAGAGAGCCTCATCAGTCTTCTGCACATCCACATCCGGCCCGAGCACAATCACAAATGGCGGCAGGCTCGCCCCCATCGCCGACATCGCCGACATCGCCGACACCGCATCGATCACACGCCGCCCGTCGCCAGCCTTGTCCTTCCGCACGCGAACCAGCATCCAACCACCATCACCAAACGCCGTCGCGACATCGATCACGCCCGCAATCGCGCGAACGCGCTCCATCACGCCCGCAAGATCACCGGGCGCAGGCCGCTCGCGAAGGTCCGGCGCGCCCGCCTGCTCACCCTCGATGCGCCTCGTCGCATCAAACCCAATCTTCGTTCCTGCCCCCAGGTGCGGCGCGGCGTGATCCAGAATGTCCAGCGGCCCGCGAATCACCTCGAGGTCGCGATGCGGGTGGCAGTGCTTCGCAACCGCCGCGAACACCGCGCGCGTGTCATGCACATCAACGTCCTTCTCGACACTGAAGAGCGTCTTGGTCCACGCCATCTGCCCCGCGCCCCACACGCTGTGCATCACGCGCCGACCCTGAAGCGGATACGCCTTGCTGATCTTGAGCGCCGCGGCGTTATGGAACGCGCCAAACATCGGAAGGTCATAGTCATCGATGTCGTGGATGATCGTCTTGAGCAGAGGGAAGAAGAGCCGCTCCGTCGCCTTGCCCAGGAAGTAGTCCTCCTGCGGCGGAAGCCCCACCACCGTCGTCGGATAGATCGGATCACGCCGCATCGTGATCGCCGTCACAGTCAAGATCGGGTAGCGATCAGGCAGCGAGTAGAACCCGGTGTGATCTCCGAACGGTCCCTCAAAGACCGCGCCCGGCCCAAGCGGTCCCGCACCCGCGACGCGCGGATCCCAGCCGATCGGGCCCGCCACATCGCTGACATACCCCTCGATCACAATCTCCGCGTTCGCCGGAACCCAGATCGGCACGGTCTTGCCCATGCACATCGGAATGCCGCCGCGATTCAGAAACCCCGCAAGCAGCAGCTCACTGATCCCCGGCGGCAGCGGCGCAGTCGCCGCATACGGCATCACGCTCTCGCCGCCAAGCGCCACCGCGACGGGCATGGGCTTGCCAAGCTTCTTCCACGAGCGCCAGTGCCTCGCGCCATCGTGGTGCATGTGCCAGTGCATCGCCATCGTGCGCTTGCCAAGCAGCTGCACGCGGTACATGCCGATGTTGTGCGAGGAGGGCTTCGCGATGCCCCGATCGTCGGCATGGATCGTGTGGATGCCGCCCAGCGTGATGTATCGCCCGCGATGATTCGCGTCCCACTCCGCACCTCGCCCCAGGTTGGGGATGCCCTCGTTGGTCGCGCCCGTGTAGCCCAGCGCCGCAAAGTCACCATCATGCGGCCAGCACCGCAGCAGCGGCAGCCGCGTCAGATCAACTTTCTCTTCGGGAAATACGATCTCCTGGCACGCTCCACTCCCCTTTTTGCGCTTGGGCGGAATGAAGAGCAGCGGAAAAAACTGCCGCGCCTTCTCCACGATCTCCTTCATCGACCGAGGCGGCTCGGGCTTCACAAGAGCGCCGATCTTCGCCCCAAGCGCATCAAACCCGCCAGGCGTATGACCCGCCGCGGCTCCCGGCCCGGCGTCGTTGCATCCCAGCGCCATCTCCATGCGCCGGTAGCTCCCCCACGCGTTGATCAGCACCGGAATATCCGACCCTTCGACATTCTCAAAGAGCAGCGCCGGACCGCCCAGCCCTGCAAACCGCGGGTCGTTGCTGCGTGCCGAAGCACTCGGAAGATTCGGCGCGTTGCTCTTGCTCACCCGATCCGCAATCGCCGCGATCTCAAGCACGGGCGACACGCTCGCGCGGATACGCTGGAGCTCCCCCGCTGCCAAGAGTCCCGACACAAACTCACGAACGTCGTTGAACATGGGTCGTTGTTCCGATAGATCCGGCGGCCAAGGCGAGCAAAGTCGGAGGTCGAGCGTATGTCAGAGGCACCAAAGAACTCCGGGGTCCCAGCGCCGCTTGTCCCGCCGCCTGGCGCTCTGATCAGACCGGCGCATCTCCTTCCAGCGCACGTCTACGCGAGCGAGCGCAACTGGCCCGCGTACTTCGACGCGCTCGGCCACCTTCCCGCGCGCGAGACACTCCTTCGAGCCATCACCCTGTTCGACGCCGAGTCTCCACCAGACGCGGCCCGCCACGCTCTGGATCTCGGCTGCGGCGACGGACGCGACACGCTCGAACTCCTCGCGCGAGGCTGGCACGTCACCGCCATCGACAGCAGCCGCGAAGGCTTGCACCGTCTCGAAGCACGCACGCCACCAGACCAAAGGCCGCGCCTCACGACACTCCACTCAACCTTCGAAGAACTCGCCGACCAGCAAACCCTGACCCCACCGCACCCAGCAGCGCACTCATCTGCGCAAGTCGACCTCGTCAACGCCTCCTTCGCACTCTCATTCTGCCCGCCGCATTCGTTCGCGGCCCTCTGGTCGCGCGTGCGCCAGGCCATCAAACCCGGAGGCCGCTTCGCGGGACAGTTCTTCGGCCCAAGCGACGACTGGGCCAGCCTGCCAGACCGCTCACATCACTCAGACGAGCAAATCCGAAACGACCTTCTCGCCGGATTCGACATCGAGTTCTGGCAAGAAGAAAACCGCCCGACGTCCAATTCCGACCACCCCAAACACTGGCACCTTTTCCATGTGGTTGCGAAAGTAAGGCGCTAGGCACGTGGCACCAGGCAGGTGAGCTCTGTAGGGTTGACCACCTGACCATTTGGATCTCCCTCTCCCGGAAACGCTCCCACCACTCTCAACTACAACACCTGACTCACTCCTCTCCCCAGTCTCAATCCCCAGTCCCTTCCCCATGACAACACTCTCTCCACAACCCACGGCCCAAGCCTCCGCACTTCCTCACCTCGCCTCCGATTGGGCCATCGACCTCCAAGGCGTCGAGAAGATCTACAAGGGCAAGGTCCACGCCCTCCGCGGCATCGAGATGCGCGTCAAAAAGGGCGAGGTCTTCGGACTCCTCGGTCCCAACGGCGCGGGCAAAAGCACGCTCATCAAAATCCTGATGACCGTGATCAGACCCACCGCCGCCACCGGCACCATGCTCGGCATGCCCGTGGGCCACAAGCCAACCCTCGCGCGCGTCGGCTATCTCCCCGAGCACCATCGCTTCCCGGAGTATCTCACCGGCGCACAAGTCCTCGACTTCTACGCCGCACTCGCGGGCGTCAGCGTCAGCGATCGCAAGGCCCGACGCGGCCCACTCCTGGACCTCGTCGGCATGGGCGCCTGGGGAAATAAGCCAGTCCGCGGCTATTCAAAGGGCATGCGCCAACGCATCGGCATCGCCCAGGCTCTGATGAACAACCCTGACCTCATCCTGCTTGATGAGCCCACCGACGGCGTCGATCCCGTCGGCCGACGCGAGATCCGCGAGGTCCTCCAGCGCCTGCGCGATGAGGGCAAGACCATCTTCCTCAACTCGCACCTCTTGAGCGAGCTCGAGATGCTCTGCGACCGAGTCGCCATCATGGTGCAAGGCCGCGTCGTGAGCCAGGGCACCATCCCAGAACTCACAGAGACTCAGGCCCGCTACGAGATCGAGATCGGGCTCGACGCCGGACCTGAGACCACCGCCGCCACGCTCGCCCGAGCCCTCCCCGAAATCGCCGCGCAAGTCTCCACACAAGCCGCCGCGCCCGGCCTCATTGCCGACCCCGCGACCCAGCTCGCCCCGCGCATCGCTTGGAGCGGCACCCTCTCAAGCGGCGAAGCTTTCAGCATCAGCCGCACCGGCATCATCCTCAACACCACCGACGCCGCCAGCATCCAACCCCTCATCGACCGCCTCCGCGCCGGCAACGTCATCATCAAGTCAATCAGGCCCGTTCGCCCCTCACTCGAGGACCTCTTCATGCAAGCCGTCACCGACCCCAACACCGGAAAGGCCCTCAAGCCAGGCGCCGGAAGCAACTAGCCAAACATCACCCACTCCCAAGTTCCGTCCCTGCTTCGCTGCCTCTCTGCCTCGCTTCTTCGCTGCCTCTCTGCCTCGCTGCATCGCTTCTTGCCTACCCCAATCCCCATTCCCCAGTCCCTTCCCTAAATCGCCATGACCCAAACCCTCGCCCTCCTCCTCGACGCGTACCGCGAGCTCAACGCCAAGAAGCTCTTCTGGATCACCCTGATCCTCTCGGGGCTTGTTGTCGGCGCCTTCGCAGCCTTCGGCATCAACAAGGTCGGCATCACCTTCCTGCACTGGGAGATCGACACCAACGGCCTCGTCACCTCCGACGTGATCCCGCCCAGCAAGTTCTACATGTTCGCCTTCGCCAACGTCGCGATTCCCTACTGGCTCTCGTGGGGGGCCACGATCCTCGCGCTCATTTCCACCGCCTCGATCTTCCCTGACTTCATCGCTGGCGGCGCCATCGAGCTCACCCTCTCCAAGCCCATCTCGCGCGTCCGACTCTTTCTCACCAAGTATCTGACCGGCCTCCTCTTCGTCGGCCTGCAGGTCGCCGCCTTCACCACCGCCGCCTTCCTCGTCATCTGGATCCGCGGCGGAACGCTCGAGCTCCAGATCTTCCTCGCGGTCCCAATCGTCCTCCTTGCCTTCAGCTACCTCTACTGCATCTGCGTCCTCTTCGGCCTTCTCACACGCTCCACTATCGCCGCGATCCTCCTAACGGTTCTCGTGTGGCTGCTCATCTGGTCCGTCAACACCGTCGACGGCGTCTTCCTCGTCCAGCGTGAGACCACCGCGGTCAACGTCGACCGCGCTGCGAAGAAGGTCGAACGCGCCGAAGCCAACGCCCGCCGCACCTTGGATCAGCTCAAGGAAAAGGGCGAGCCAATCCCGGGCGAGGCGGGTCCACTCCCCGGCAAGGCGACCGACGCTCTCGAAGCCGTCAACCCCTTCCTCGCGGGCGTGCGCCAGGACCAGATCGAGGCCACCGAAAACGCCGATCGCTGGCGCCGCTGGTCGGGCACTGTGATGCTCGCCAAATCTCTCCTCCCAAAGACACAGGAAACGACAGGGCTCCTCGACCGCTGGCTCGTCTCAAAGGAGGACAAGGCCCTCTTCGGCCAGCCACGCGAGGATGAGCCCCGCGAAGAGTTTGCCCGGTTCGGTCGCCCAGACCGGGAGGTCGCCCTCCGCCTGGAGGAGGCCGTCCGCGGCCGCACCACGGCCTGGGTCATAGGCACCTCACTGCTCTTCCAGGGGTTTGTACTGGCAATCTCCGCCTGGATCTTCTCCCGGCGCGACTTCTGAGCCGGACCACGTTTTGTTTGCACTCTGTTCGCATTTTGATTTGACACTGTTTGATTCACACGCTATCTTCGATCCTGAGAAGGCTCGACTAAGGCCACCCAACGCCCGATACCCATGGAAAGAGGGTTGGTGGCCGAGCCGAAGGGGGCTAGGCTGCCTGTCGACTACGATGGCTAGACATGGCTTAATCAGCCATGTCCGAACCAGGGGGCATCCATCAACCGAGACGGGGTGAAGCGTGTTCCTGATCCGCCAGTCAAAGCCCGACGACGCCTCGACGCTGCACAAACTGGCGCGGATGGTCTTCTTCATCAACCTCCCGCCCGATGAGCACATCATCAAGGGCAAGATCGAGCACAGCGCCCGCTGCTTCAAGCGCGTCGCCATCTCTCCACCCGGCGAGGCCACGCGCCCCGTCCGCAAGCCCCGCAAGCACTCCGGCGGCGGCTGGGCCAACATCGAAGAGGAAAGCGACCTCTTCATGTTCTCAATCGAAGACCCCCAGACCCGCTCGATCGTCGGAACCTGCCAGGTCCGAGCCCACCAGGGCGGCCCCGGCAACCCGAATTGGTCTCTCCGCGTCAGTGAAAAAAAGTTCCACTCCCCCCAGCTCGGCTTCGGCACGACCCACGCCGTCGGCCAGCTCTACGCCGACGAGACCGGACCCACCGAGCTCGGCGGCCTCATTATCCAGCCCAGCTTCCGTGGCCACCAGCTTCGCCCCGGCCGCTTCCTCTCCTTCATCCGCTTCCACTTCATCGGCCTCCATCGCGCCCTCTTCGCCGACCGCATCATCGCCGAGATGGCCCCGCCCGTCACCAGCGACGGCGACAACGCCTTCTGGGACCACTTCGGACGCAAGTTCATCCCCGTGCGCTACTCCGAGGCCGACCGCTTCTGCCAGCACAACCGCCGCTTCATCTCCGAGCTCTTCCCCAAGGACGAGATCTTCCTCACCCTCTTCCCCCTCGAGATCCTGAACATGGTCGGCGTCGTCGCGCGCGAGACCATCCCGGCTCGTCGCCTTCTCGAGAGCCTCGGCTTCCGCTACCGCGGCTTCGTCGATCCCTTCGACGCCGCGCCGCACATCGACGCCTCCACAGACGACATCTCACTTGTCAAGCAGAGCTTCCTGGGCGTGCTCGGCAAGCCCATCGCCCTCGACAAGTGCACCTCACACGCCATGGTCAGCACACTCGACTCAGAGGGCGACTTCCGCGCCATCGAGACACCCTGCGTGATCGAGCGTCTCGAGATCGGCTCCCAAGGTGGCTCGGTCGTCCGCCTGCCCCAATCCTCCATCGACATCCTCGGCGGCATCCCCGGCGTCCGGATCGGCTCGCGCGTCGGCGCCACTCCGCTCGACCCACCCGATCCCGTCGCGATCCCGGAACCCCCCGCCGCGGCCTTCGCTACGCCCCGCCCTAGCACGCGTCCCAGCACGCGTCCCAGCACGCGCGCGGCCAAGCCAAAGCCCGCGCCCCGCAAGCCCAACAAGGTGCGCTCGTGAGCCGCATCCTCTCTCGGGGAAGCTCCAGCAACCAGCCGGGCGATCAGCCACCCATCGCCGGACGCAACCTCATCAACGGGAACTGGATCGAGGCCACCCCTTCCTCGCTCGAATCTCGCAAGCCCGCCTCCTCCGCCACCATCCTCTGGCGAGGAGGCTCCGACCCCTCGCACATCGACGCCGCCATCGCCGCGGCACGCGCCGCCCTCCCAACCTGGTCCGCCTGGCCCTTCGAGCAGCGGGCCAAGGTCCTCCGCTCCTTCAAATCGCTCGCCATCAAGCACGAAGCCGCACTCACTTCCCTCATCCGCGATGAGGTCGGTAAGCCCACCTGGGACGCCAAGGCCGAAGCGCAGCTCCTCGCGGCCAAGGTCGACATCACGCTCGATGCCAGCAACCCCGGCGCACCCCTCGCGCGCGTCGGCGGCTTCGAGGTCGCGATCGCGCCGACTCGCACCGGCCGCTGCTGGTTCCGGCCGCACGGCGTGATGGCCGTCGTCGGACCCTTCAACTTCCCGGCTCATCTTCCCAACGGCCACATCGTCCCCGCCCTCGCGATGGGCAACACCATCGTCTTCAAGCCCAGCGACAAGGCCCCCGCCGTCGGTGAGTTCCTCGCGGCCCTCTTCCACGAGGCCCTCGCCGAGCACGGCGCGCCGCCGGGCGTCCTGAACCTCGTCCAGGGCGGCGCGGACATCGCATCCAAGCTGGTCTCGCACGACAACATCGACGGCGTCCTCTTCACCGGCTCATGGCCCGTCGGCCGGCGCATCATGGAAGCCAACCTTGATCGGCCCGGCCGCCTCCTCGCACTCGAGATGGGCGGCAGCAACGCCGCGGTCGTCATGGACGATGCCGACCTGCGACAGGCCGCGATCGAGTGCGTCCGCAGCGCGTTCATCACCGCCGGCCAGCGCTGCACCTGCACGCGCCGCCTCATCATCCACGAGGCCGTCGCCGCGCGCCTCATCCCCGCCATCTGCAAGGCCGCGAGCGCGCTCATCATCGCAAGCCCGGACTCGGACCACCCGGTCTTCATGGGCCCGCTGATCTCCGACGCCGCGCGATCATCGGCCCTCTCCTCAATCCATTCGCTCGCCCGCGCGGGCGGCGAGCTCCTCGTTGAGCCGCGCGCCATCGACGGACCCTCAACGCGCCAGAGCCCCGGCTGGTACATGAGCCCCGGCGTCATGCGCGTCGAGCGATTCGTCCCTTTCACACACGGCTCCGCAGGCACCCACGCCGGATCCGACATCGAGATCTTCGCCCCCTTCCTGCGCATCAGCGTCGTGCCGTCGCTCGAAGAAGCCATCGCGCAGGTCAACGCCACCTCGTTCGGCCTCGCCGCATCCATCTTCACGCGCAGCCGAGCCCACGCCGACCGCTTCATGCAAGAGGCCAGAGCAGGATGCGTGAACTGGAACACAGGCACAGCCGGCGCCAGCAGCAAGCTCCCCTTCGGCGGCCTGGGCCACTCTGGAAACCATCGCCCCGCCGGCGCCTTCAGCCTCGACTACTGCGCCTATCCCGTCGCGGGAATGGTCGAATCCGGCGACGCCTCAACAACGCCGCCGGGCATGCGCGTTGACGACGGCCCGCTCGCATAGCCGCCCAGCGCACTCAACCTCACACCGTGCCCGGAATCGTGCCGCACTCGGAGCAGGCCGCACGCGGGAAGTTGCCGCCGAGCTCATAGCCGCACTGAGAACAGCGACGCTGGTTCGTCAGGGGGAAGAGCATCGCATGAGCAGCACCAAGAAACGCGAACGCCAACGGCAGCCCGACGACGAAGAACGGAACCACCAGCATCAGAAACGATGCCACAACACACACGATGATGATCAACTGCGCGGCAATCAGCGTGGGCCACGATCGAGCCGTCGATCGCCAACTGAACTTGATAGCTTCAAGGATGTCCAGCGAGCCAAGCGGCGCATCCAGATAGAGCGTCGTGGCGAACCACAGACGCACCGTGACAAACATGCTCGCAACCACGCCGAGCACCACTCCAACCCCGCCCACGATGAACGCAACCGTCATCGCGCCCCTGCTCCCATCGCCGGAAAGACCGACCACAACCCCGGCAATGATTGCGATGAGCGTCGGGATGCCCGCAACGACGATCGCAATCATGACGAGCAGGTAGATCGCAAGCAGCGGCCAATACCGCGGCCCAAACACCTGGAACATCTCACCCACCCGCACCGGCTGGTCACGAGCCGCACGCACAAACAGATAGACCGTCGCCACGTACAGCGGCCCCAGGAAGATCGACGCGATCCCGCCGACAAACGGGATGAACGAAGCAGCAATCGAGACGAGCACGTACAGCAACGTCGCGCCGATCAACGTGCCCGGCTGGCTGAACAAGGTCCGCCATGCCGCCGAGAGCACCTCCCCCACTCCAAAGGGCGGTCCAACCAGCGGCTGGTACCGCGCAACCAAGATCATCCCAGGCATCATCGGCGGAACACCACCCAGCGGCGGCGGACCGCCTGAGGCTGCACCGAAATCACCCGGACCACCCGGCGGTACTTGTTGATCCATGTCGTGACTCCCACGGATCGTTGGCGTTCGATACGCTCGGCATCTATGCCAACCAGAATACCAGATGCTCGTCTCTCGCCGCGGTTCGCGGGGATCTCGACCTTTGCCCGGTATCCGATGCTGGACGCGGTCGAGCCCGCGCACCGGCCGGTGGACTGGGCCGTGTACGGAATTCCCTTCGACGGCGGCGTGACGTACCGCCCCGGCGCTCGCTTCGGACCGCGCGCGATCCGCGAGGCCTCGCAGTACGTGAAGCGGTACCACATCGAGCACGCGGTTGATGTCTGCGAGAAGCTCAGCCTGGCGGACGCGGGCGATTCGCCCGTGCGGCCGTACTCAATCAAGGAGACGCTCGACGCCGCGGGCGACTGGGCCAGGGGGATTGCAGATCCGGGCACACGACTGCTCGCGCTTGGCGGCGATCACTCCATCGCCTACGCGAACATGCGCGTCACGTGGGAACGACACGGCCGCCCGCGCGGCGGGCTTGCGCTCGTTCACTTCGATGCGCATCTCGACACCGTCGATGCCGTCTGGGGCGAGCGCTGGGGACACGCATCGCCATTCATCCGCGCCATCGAGGACGGCATCGTCGACCCGAGCGCGATGATCTCGCTGGGGATCCGTGGCCCGCTGAACTCGGCCAGCGACCTGGACTTCGCTCGGTCGCGCGGCGTTGAGGTCCTCTCGGCAGATCAGGCCCGCGCAACAGGCGCGGCGGCGCTGCGAGGCTTCGTGTCAAAGTTGTCCGGCCGCGCGGCGTACGTCTCCCTCGACATCGATGTCGTCGATCCCGCCTTCGCGCCAGGAACCGGAACACCAAGCGTCGGCGGCCTCGCATCGCACGAGCTGCTCACGCTCCTCCGATCCCTCGGCGGCGTCCAGCTCGCGGGGGCCGATGTCGTCGAAGTCCTGCCCGACCGCGACGTCTCGGGCAACACCGCATTCCTCGCGGCACACGCGGCCTTCGAGATCATCGCACTCAGCGCCGCAGTCGCGTAGCGGCACCAGTCGCGGCCTGAGTTTTTACCACGAAGTTCAGGAAGAGGCGCGAAGGCACTGGGCACTAGGGTCGGAGAAATCAGGGCGGTGCGAAGCGATCGGAATCGCGTGGCTTGCGGACGCTTGTGTTGCGAGGCGGCACGAAACGAAGAAGCTCTGAAAGGAGGGGTCATGAGCAGCAGAAGCGCCGAGAAGTGGGATCGGCACGCACTGGAGTCGTGCGAGGCTACGCCACGCGCCGCTCGCGCGCGCCCCTTCGCTCAATCACTCGGCCACTCAACCACTCGACCACTTCCCCAGGCTCAGCGTGCCGCGGCTCGGCGCAGGCTCAGGATCAGCTCAACTGTTCCCGTGGGCTTGCCGATCTGCCGCGCAATCTCGACTGGTGTGAGACCCTGGTCGGCGAGTCGATGGACTTCGGCGTGTGAAGAACTCGGCACAATCGATGCGGGGCGTGGCTTTGCCTCGGCAAACGAAGTAGCTTCGTGCGACGAGATGGCGGGCTGGGCGCGATGCGCGGCCTTCTCAAGCCGCGCGAGCTGCGTGTCGGCGCGAGCGATGAGCGACTCGAGGTGCTGGCTCTTGGTGTCGAGGATTGACGCGAGCTCGTCGGTGAGCTGTCGCAGCTCACTCGCCGCGGCGCGGGCCGCGTCAACCTCTGCGGACATCGTGGTCGCGGACTGCTTGGACACGGCGCGGCTGACCAGATGGTCCGAGTGCTTTGGATGGTCCGGATGGACAGGCGGGTCCCGGCGAGCCGCGCGCGCGAGGTTTGCTCGGCGCTGCTTGAAGCGGGCGAGCAAGACGAGGCCGCCGCCGATGATGACCGCTGCGAGCGAGATCATTCCGCCGGTGGACTGCCACGGCACAAGCGAGATGGAGCCGGGCGATGGCACCAGTGCGACGCCAGGTGGCGCGGCCGGAGGACTCTGTGACGACTCCGTCGTCTGCACGATTCGATCTCCCGAGTGGCCCGCGAGGCGACTGCGCCGGATCCTCCGGTACCGTCGACCTTTTCGATACTATCGGATCGTGACCCGCACTCGCCCCAGCTTTGGAGTTCGCGCCGATCCGGCGGCCCGCGTGATCGCCGCGGCGTGGCGGTGCCTCACGGGCGGGCCAGCGGAGCGCGACGCGGCGCGCCGGACGCTGGTGGCCTGCTCGGGCGGGGCCGACAGTGCCGCCCTGGCCTTCGCGCTGGCGGGGCGCAGCGCCGGCGCGCGAGCTGGCATCGTGCTCGCGCACATCGTGCATGACCTGAGGCCCACGCGCGAGGCGCTCGCGGACCGCGACCGGACCAAGGCGCTCGCGGCGCGTCTGGGTATTGAGTTCGTTGAGGGAGTCGCGTGCGTGCGCTCGCTCAAGGGGAACGCGGAAGCCAACGCGCGCCGCGGCCGATACGCCGCCCTGCGCGAGCTGGCACTCAAGCACGGCTGCCGCTACGTCGCGACCGGGCACCAGGGGAACGATCAGCTTGAGACGGTA